>TARA_R110002020_G_scaffold319723_1_pt1 | contig 158474 bp, 156 predicted proteins | sample TARA_R110002020 | Tara Oceans TARA_R110002020 (sample SAMEA4396489) | marine metagenome | biome: Westerlies Biome; feature: [MES] marine water layer (ENVO:01000295) within the mesopelagic zone...; material: water (ENVO:00002006), including particulate matter (ENVO:01000060)...
TAAAATGAAATTAATAGAAATTAGAAGGGTAGAGTCCAGAAGATACAAAACAAAATGAATAGGCTGCCTTTACAGAAATTATAATGTAAGGTATTTTAAAGCGAAATAGGGGAGTTATAACTATACTCAAGTAATAAGTTAAAATAGAATATTGGTTTAATCTTTATTGTTAATAGACAACTATATCATATAGTAATTATTAAAAGCTTAATCATATTTAAGTTTATGTAATGGATGTTTAGAATAATATGTAGTTATTCTTTTTAATTCATTATTATAACTTTTTTGAGTAAATATTAGTTTTGTTTATTTTATAAATATAATATCCATTTTTTATTAATATAGATTACTTTCGATTTTGCTAGTATTTATATATATTGATACATTAGATTTGATAATGCTATGAACGTGAATAAGGAATTAGATTTAGCTAATAATTTTGTTAATAACACTAATAGAAATATTTTTTTAACAGGTAAGGCTGGAACAGGTAAGACTACGTTTCTTCATAAATTAAAGCAAAACTCATTAAAAAGAATTGTTATAGTTGCTCCAACAGGTGTAGCTGCCATTAATGCTAAAGGTGTTACTATTCATTCCTTTTTTCAATTACCTTTTGGACCTATATTACCCAATGAAGATTTAAAATCAAGTGGAGGATTTAATAGGAAATTTGGTAAAACTAAAATCAATATTATTAAATCATTAGACTTATTAATTATTGATGAAATTAGTATGGTAAGAGCTGATGTACTTGATGGTATTGATAAAACTCTACGGAGTTATAGAAATAGAAATTTAGTTTTTGGAGGAGTTCAAGTGTTAATGATCGGTGATTTACAGCAGTTATCTCCTGTTTTAAAAGATAATGAATGGCAAATACTTAAACCATTTTATAATAATGCATTTTTTTTTAGCAGTTATGCCTATCAACAATGTAATCCAATATCCGTTGAGTTAAAACATATCTATAGACAGGATAATCCTTTATTTATTAATATTTTAAATGAAATTAGGACAAACAATCTTTCTCAGGAGTCAGCAAATGAGTTAAACAAAAGATATCAACCAGATTTTGAGCCAAAAGAAGATGAGGGTTATATTTCTTTAACCACACATAATAATAAAGCAGAATATACTAACAAGGTTAAATTGGAAAAGTTACCAGGGAAATCTAAAATTTATAAAGCTAAAGTAGAGGGTAAGTTTCCAGAGTTTTCATTTCCCAACAAGGAATCTTTAGTACTTAAAGTTGGGTCTCAGGTAATGTTTATTAAAAATGATAGCTCTGCAGACAAGCGCTATTTTAATGGGAAGATTGGCAAAGTCATATTGTTAGATAAAGATGAAGTTGTTGTTAAATGCCCAGATGATGACTTTAATATAATTACTAAACCAGAGGTTTGGGAAAACATTAATTATACTGTAGATAAGGATACTAATGCAATTTCTGAAAATAATATCGGTTCTTTTACACAAATACCATTGCGACTGGCTTGGTCAATTACTATCCATAAAAGTCAAGGTTTAACTTTTGAAAAGGCCATAATAGATTCAGAAGGTGCATTTGCCCATGGACAGACTTATGTAGCTTTAAGTAGATGTAAATCTTTAGAAGGAATAATTTTGAAAAGTAAGATTAATTCTAGTCAGATTATAAGTGACACTAATGTAATCAATTTTAATATTCAAACAGAGAATAATCAACCAGACGAGAGTATACTTGAACAATCTAAAAGGCATTTCCAATTAAGTTTAATTTCTGAAATTTTTGATTTTTATCAATTTTTATACCCAATTAACAGATTGTTAGATATTTATTATAATAACACAGGTAGTTTTCAGGGTAATATTGAGACTCCTTTAACTTGTTTAAAAGATTGTGTTGTTTCATTATTGAAAGTTGCAAATGCTTTTAAAGCGGAGTTATTAGAACTTTCAGAAGGGACAGCTACTCCTGAGACAAATGACGAAATTCAGACTAGATTTAAGAAAGCAGTAGCGTATTACAAACAACAGCTAGAAGTTAATTTAATTGAAGTTTATAAAAGTTTTAATTTTAGTACCGATAATAAAACACTTGATTCCGATTTTAATAAACAATTAGATAGTTTTGAGGAATTTTTAGGTGTTAAACAGTTGTATTTTTCTAACTTAAATCATGGTTTTTCTGTTAAAGTATTTTTAGAATTAAGAGCTAAATCTGTATTTCTGACAAAAGAAAAACCAAAAACACCAAGAAAGGCAGTAATTGACGGTACCACGAATGTTGAACTATTTGAATTATTAAGGGAATTAAGAAATACAATAGCTGAAAGAGAGGATTTAATTCATTTCCAAATTTTTACACAAAAGTCGTTGTATGAAATGTGTGAAACCCTTCCAACTAATAGTAAAGAATTATTAAATATTAATGGTTTTGGTAAAACTCGTGTTGCTAAGTATGGTGATGAAATACTAAACGTCATACGTAATTATTGTGATGAAAACGATATAGAAGTTGCAAATGTGAGTAATGTTTTAGATTTAGAGACAACTAGAAGAAAGAAAGGAGATACAAAACAAACTTCTTTAACCTTATTTAAATCTGGTAAATCAGTAGAACAAATTGCTTTTGAAAGAGACTTGAATGTGAATACTATTTTTGGCCATCTTGCTAGTTTTATTGCTACAGGTGAAATTAAAATAACAGAGTTAATATCTGAAAAGCATTATAATGAATTAAAAGATCTTATTCCAAAGCACACCTTTGAAAATCTATCAGATTTAAAATCTCAATTAGCAGATAAGTATAGCTATGGAGAAATTAGATTAGTTTTAGATAATATGTCTAACAAATAAAAAAAGGCTTTAAAATTTAATTTTAAAGCCTTTTTATGTTTATGTATTAAGGTATTAACCTTTGATTACACCTCTTGAAATAACTATTTTTTGTATTTCAGATGTACCTTCATAAATCTGTGTTATTTTAGCATCACGCATCATTCGTTCTACGTGATATTCTTTAACAAATCCATTTCCACCATGTATTTGTACAGCTTCCACAGTTTGTTCCATTGCTACTTTACTAGCATATAATTTAGCCATAGCACTTGACATGTCGTAATTATTACCTTGGTCTTTATCCCAAGCAGCTTTCATTACTAACATTCTTGCAGCTTCAATTTCAGTATACATATCAGCTAATTTAAACGCGATAGCTTGGTGGTTACAAATTTCTGTACCAAAAGCCTTACGCTCTTTACTATATTTTAAAGCTAACTCATAAGCACCTGCAGCAATACCTAATGCTTGAGCAGCAATACCAATACGACCACCAGATAAAGTTTTCATTGCAAACTTAAACCCAAATCCGTCTTCACCAATTCGGTTTTCTTTTGGTACTTTAACGTCGTTAAATTGTAAAGTATGTGTATCACTTCCTCTAATTCCTAATTTATCTTCTTTTGGACCAATATCAAAACCAGGTGTTCCTTTTTCAACTATAAAAGCATTAATACCTTTATGTCCTTTATCTCTATCCGTTTGAGCAATTACTAAATACACATCACTACGACCACCATTTGTTATCCAGTTTTTAGTACCATTAATAACATAATGATCTCCTTTATCAATAGCAGTTGTTTTTTGAGATGTAGCATCACTACCAGCTTCTGGCTCGCTTAAACAAAAAGCACCTATTGATTCTCCTGTTGCAAGTTTTGTTAAATACTTTTGCTTTTGCGCTTCACTACCATAAGCTTCAAGACCATAACAAACTAAAGAGTTGTTTACAGATACCATCACAGAAGCAGAAGCATCAATTTTAGATAATTCTTCCATAATTAATACGTAAGAAATAGCATCCATACCACTTCCTCCATATTTTGGATCTACCATAATTCCCATAAAACCAAGTGCTCCCATTTTACGGACTAGTTCATCTGGAAACGTTTGAGCGTTATCACGTTCAATAACTCCTGGTAATAATTCTGTTTGTGCAAAATCGCGAGCAGCATCGCGAATCATGATATGTTCTTCAGTTAGGCTAAAATCCATAATTTATATAAGATTGTTGATTTAATAAAATTTGTATGCAAAGATAAGTTTTTATTGGCATTTTTTCAATCGATATAGTTATTTTTACATTATATGATAAAAGACAATTATACAGTGATTGGCGTGATGTCAGGAACGTCTTTGGATGGTATTGACCTTGCTTTAATTTCATTTAAAAAAACAACTAATTGGAGCTTTAAAATTGATAAAGCTCAGACAATAGCGTACCCTAAAACTTGGCTAAATAAGCTTAAAAATTTAATAAATTTAAGTGCGTCAGGGTTAAGCGAAATAGATGATGAGTATACTGATTTTTTGGCTGCCGTTATCAATAAATTTATAAAAACTAATAACATTAGTAATATTGATGCAGTTTGCTCTCATGGTCATACTGCACTACACAGACCAGAGTTAGGGTATACATTACAAATCGGTAATTTATCACAATTATCAGATTTAATCCAACAGACTGTAGTGTGCGATTTTAGAATTCAAGATGTTGAATTAGGTGGTCAAGGTGCACCATTAGTTCCAATTGGTGACCAATTGTTGTTCCCAGAATTTAATTGGTGTTTAAATTTAGGAGGATTTGCTAATATTTCTTCTGAGGAAAATAATTGCAGAATAGCTTTTGATATTTGTCCTGTAAATATTGTACTTAATAAATATGTAGGCGTTTTAGGTTTTGATTATGATGATAAAGGCATACTTGCTAGAAAAGGAAATTATCATGACCAACTATTTAATAGACTAAACCACTTAGCTTTTTATAATCAAAAAGCGCCAAAATCTTTAGGGTTAGAGTGGGTAGAGACTAATATTTTTCCTTTAATTGATAGTTTTAATCTACCAATAAAAGATGTGTTACACACCTTTGTTAAGCATATAGCATTTCAAATAGCTAAAGTTATTAATCAAAAACAAAATACATTAGTCTTAGCAACAGGAGGAGGTGTTTTTAATGATTTTTTAATAGAAGAATTAACCAAATTAACATCTAATCAAATAATAATACCTTCAAAAAATATAATCGAATTTAAAGAAGCGTTAATTTTTGGTTTTTTAGGTGTTTTAAGACTTCGTGGAGAAAATAATTGTTTAAAATCTGTAACTGGAGCGTTTAAGGATCATAGTTCTGGAAAAATATATGGATTAAAGATTTAAAATTTACTAGGTTGATTAAACTAAAACTCAAGCTTGAAATTATTAACAATAATTTATTATAATAAAATGACTAGACTATTAAAAGCCATTTTTTGTTTTTTTATATTTGTTAAATTAATTAATCTAACACTTCGTAAGATGAATCAACTTTAGCTACTTTAAATGTTAATCCAGAGAGAAAAATATTAAAGTTGAAACCAAAAATCAAAAATGAAAGACTTATTAAAAATTTACGAAAATAAAGAACCAGAAATAGTATTTAATTGGAAAGATTCTGAAACAGAAGCAGAAGGCTGGACAGTTATAAACTCCTTAAGAGGTGGAGCTGCAGGTGGTGGTACCAGAATGAGAAAAGGATTGGATATGAACGAGGTTTTGTCCCTTGCCAAAACAATGGAGGTAAAATTTACAGTATCTGGACCAGCAATTGGTGGTGCAAAATCAGGAATTAACTTTGATCCTAAAGATCCAAGAAAACGTGGCGTTTTAGAGCGTTGGTATAAAGCAGTATCACCTTTATTAAAAAGTTATTATGGTACTGGTGGTGACTTAAACGTAGACGAAATCCATGAAGTAATTCCAATTACGGAAGATTCAGGTGTTTGGCATCCACAAGAAGGTGTATTTAATGGACACTTCAAACCAACAGAAGCAGATAAAATTAACCGTATTGGTCAATTACGCCAAGGTGTAATCAAGGTTTTAGAAAACACTAACTTCTCACCAGATGTTTCAAAAAAATATACTGTAGCAGATATGATTACAGGATATGGTGTGGCAGAAGCTGTCAGACATTATTATGACATTTATGGCGGAAGTGTGAAGGGTAAACGTGCAGTCGTACAAGGTTTTGGAAACGTTGGATCTGCAGCAGCTTTTTACTTAGCACAAATGGGAGCTAAAATTGTTGGAATTATAGATATTTCTGGTGGAGTAATTAATGAAGAAGGTTTTTCTTTTGAAGAAATTAAAGACTTTTTCTTAACTAAAAACGGAAATACATTAGCAACAGACAACATGATTCCTTTTGCTGAAATGAATGAGCGCATTTGGTCTTTAGAAACTGAGATTTTTGCACCATGTGCTGCATCAAGATTAATTACACAAGATCAAATTGATCAAATGATTAACACAGGATTAGAGGTTATATCTTGTGGTGCAAATGTACCGTTTGCAGACAAAGAAATTTTCTTTGGATCTATAATGGAACAAACAGATGAACGTGTAAGTTTAATACCAGATTTTATTTCTAATTGTGGTATGGCACGTGTATTTGCTTACTTTATGGAGCGTAAAGTGCAAATGACTGATGAAGCTATTTTTAATGATACATCTGATATTATTAAAAAAGCAATCAAAAATGTGCACGCAAAAAACGCTTCTAAAAAAGAAATTAGTAAAACTGCTTTTGAAATAGCATTAAAACAATTAGTATAATATGGAAACCGTAATAATTTTAGTATTTGTTATAGGCTATTTAGCTATAACATTAGAGCATAATATAAAGATTGATAAATTAATACCTGCTTTAGTCATGATGGCTATAAGTTGGGCGTTGATTTCATTAGGATTAGACTCTTTTACAGAGTGGTTTGATTCTGCAAATCATGGTCTGGTAGAAGGATATGCTTCATTAGGACATGAAACCAAGATGCACTTAATGGAAGAAACATTGCTTCACCATTTAGGTAAAACAGCAGAAATTTTAGTATTCCTTTTAGGAGCTATGACAATCGTAGAGATTATTGATTATTTTGATGGATTTTCTACTATTAAAAGCTTTATCAAAACAAAAAAGAAAACCAAAATATTATGGATTTTTGCCTTCTTAGCATTTATTCTTTCTGCAATAATAGATAACTTAACTGCAACTATTGTATTGATTTCTATCTTACAAAAAATTGTTAATGACAGAAATGTACGTATTTGGTTTGCAGGTTTAATTATTATTGCTGCTAATGCAGGTGGTGCATGGTCACCAATTGGAGATGTTACAACTACAATGTTATGGATTGGTAAAAAAGTTACCACAGGACATTTAGTTGGATACTTACTATTACCATCTTTAATGTGTATGTTAGTACCTACTTTTATAGCTTCTTTTTTACCAGCATTTAAAGGTGACTTAGAGGTAGAAGAAGCAGTAGAAGAGAAGCCAAAAAGCAGATTTAGTGGTACAATGTTATACCTAGGTTTAGGTGCAATTGTATTTGTTCCAATATTTAAAACAGTAACGCATTTACCTCCTTATGTTGGTATGATGTTAGCTTTAGGTGTGGTAGCGATTTTTGCAGAAATTTATAGTTCTGCTAAATTTAGTTTATCTAACCATGATTCAGAAGAAAGTGATGCACACGCACACCATAGTCCTGTACATCATTCATTATCAAAAATTGAGTTACCAAGTATCTTATTTTTCTTAGGAATTTTAATGGCTGTAGCAGCTTTAGAATCATTAGGTATTTTATTTGGATTTGCATCTACTTTACAAGATAGTATGCCAATGATGGGAACAGAGTTACATCATGAAGGTGTTTCGGATTTAGTAATTATTTTATTAGGTATTGGATCTGCAGTTATTGATAATGTACCATTAGTAGCAGCTAGTTTAGGTATGTTTTCTCAACCTATTGATAACGAGCTTTGGCACTTTATTGCTTATTCTGCAGGTACAGGAGGAAGTATGTTAATCATTGGATCTGCAGCAGGAGTTGTTGCAATGGGAATGGAGAAAATTGACTTTTTCTGGTATTTCAAAAAAATCTCTTGGTTGGCTTTAGCAGGATTTTTAGCAGGAACATTAGTGTTTTTCTGGACCAGAACTTTATTTTAATATATACTCAAAACAAAAATCTAACGTTATACACGTATCTAATTTTATAATATGCTAAGCAAATTAATTCAAGACACTGCTCAAGCGGTAGATCCATTAGTAGAAGGAGAACCAGTTGAGAAAACTTTATCAATAATAGAACTGATTACAACAGGAGGTACAGCTGGAATTGTAATTATTAGTTTATTGATGTTAATGTTGATATTGACATTATATATTTATTTTGAAAGAATATTATCTATAAAAGAAGCTTCCAAAGTAGATTCAAATTTCATGAATCAAATTAAAGACTATGTTAGTAATGGTAAGATAGAATCTGCTCAAAATTTATGTAGTACTGTAGACTCTCCAGTGTCTAGATTAATTAGTAAAGGGATTTCTAGAATAGGAAAACCTTTAGAGGATATTAACACAGCTATAGAAAACGCTGGTCGTTTAGAGATTTATAGCTTAGAAAAAAACGTTAGTGTGTTAGCTACCATATCTGGAGCAGCACCAATGATTGGTTTTCTTGGAACAGTAATTGGAATGATTTTATCAATCTTTGAAATTGCAAACTCAGGAGGATCAATAGATATTAAAACGTTAGCAGACGGACTTTATACAGCAATGACCACCACTGTTGGTGGTCTAATTGTTGGTATTGTAGCTTACGTTGCATATAACCACTTAGTTGTAAAAACAGATAAAGTGGTCTATCAAATGGAGGCAAACTCACTTGAATTTTTAGATTTATTAAACGAACCTAGCTAATATGCGATTAAGAGGAAGAAATAAAGTTACACCAGAATTTAACATGTCGTCTATGACTGACATTGTTTTTCTGTTGCTTATCTTTTTTATGATTGCATCAACGTTAGTGTCCGCAGAAGCTATAGACTTATTATTACCAAAATCTACTAGTAAGACTACACAAACTAAAAATGTATCTGTAAGTGTTGACAAAAACGTCAATTATTATGTAGATATGAAACAGGTTTCTAAAGACCAATTAGAGGCAGAAGTTTTGGCTAAAGTTGGTAATGTAGAGTCTCCGACTATTACAATCAGATCTGATGAAAGTGTAGAGATGCAACACGTTGTTTATATTATGGATATAGCAAACCGAAACAAGATTAAATCCACTTTGGCAGTAAAAGCACAATAATAATGAAGTACCTTCAAACCAAACACGAACGCAATTCGGCAAAAATCACAGCATTAATTACGCTGATATTGGTATTGCTACTTTTTGTGGTTGGTCAAAATTATATGGATCCACCAGAAGAGTTTGGAGTTGCTATTAATTTTGGAGGATCGTCAGGTGGTGGTGGAGGTGCACCTGCCCAAGCAACAGCGCCAACCGAAACTAAACCTGAAGAAACAAAGCCTGAGGTGGAACAACAACAAGAGGCTGCAGCAGCAACTTCAAAAGAAAACGTTTTAACCCAAGACGATGAAGAAGCGGTTTTAATTAAAAAACAGCAAGAACAGGCTAAAAAAGAAAGTGATGCAATAGCCAAAGCTAAAGCAGATAAATTAGCACAAGAAAAAGCAGCTAAGGCAGCAAAAGCAGCAGCAGATGCAGCTGAAAAAAAGAGACAAGATGATATTAGAAAAGCTAATGATGCTTTAATTAATGGAATAAGTAATTCTGAAAATCCTTCAGACTCCAATAATGATGGTCCAGGTAATGGTCCTGGAAATGGACCTGGTACAGGTAACGCTTATGGACCTAGTAATTTTGGTGGATCAGGTCAAGGAAACGGAAATGGCGATGGTGTTGGTTATGGATTAAACGGAAGAGGTCGTCCTACTAATCAGATTTTTAAACAAGATTGTAATGAGGCTGGTTTAGTCGTAGTTAGAATTGAAGTGGATCGTTCTGGTAAAGTAGTAAAAGCTGAGCCAGGAGTAAAAGGAACAAAAAATACCGCTGAGTGTTTATTGATTCCTGCTAAAAAAATTGCAGAATCCCACAAATGGAAAGCAGACCCTAAAGCTCCAGAGCGTCAAATTGGTTATGTTAGTATCAACTTTAAACTAGGACAATAAATAGGTATGACTTATTTAGAGACCGTAAATTGGATGTTCTCTCAGCTTCCAATGTATCAAAAGCAAGGTCAATCCGCTTTTAAAAAAGACTTGACTAATACTATAAATTTAGCTAAGCATCTTAAAAACCCACAGCATAAATTTAAATCTATTCACGTTGCAGGTACCAATGGTAAAGGCTCTAGTAGTCACATGTTGGCATCTGTTTTGCAAGAAGCAGGTTATAAAGTAGGATTATATACTTCTCCGCATTTAAAAGACTTTAGAGAGCGTATTAAAATTAATGGTAAAACGGTTAGTAAACCTTTTGTCATTGGTTTTATAAAACAAAACAAAACGTTTTTAGATGCTAATAAATTGTCTTTTTTTGAAATGACAGTTGGTATGGCATTTGACTATTTTGCCAAACAAAAAGTAGATATAGCTGTTATAGAGGTTGGATTAGGTGGTCGTTTAGATTCGACAAACATTATAACACCAGAAGTGTCTTTAATTACTAATATAGGTTTTGACCACGTTCAATTTTTAGGTAACACCTTACCATTAATTGCGTCAGAAAAAGCAGGAATAATTAAACCTAATATTCCGGTTGTTATCAGTGAAACCCAACCAGAGACTCAGTCTGTTTTTACCGCTTTCGCTGAAAAAAATAAAAGTGCAATACATTTTGCAGATCAAATTGAAAATGAAGCTTTAGCTACTGACCTAAAAGGGAGTTATCAATCTAAAAATATTAAAGGCGTTTTACAAACCATAAAGCAATTACAGCAAAAAGGATTTGTAATTACTGACCAAAACATAATAACAGGATTACTTAATACTGTTAAAAATACAGATTTAAAAGGTCGTTGGCAGACTTTGTCATCAAACCCTAAAGTAATTTGCGATACAGCACATAATAAGGAAGGCTTAACTATAGCAATGCAGCAATTACTTCAAGAAAATTTCCAACAACTACATATTGTTTTTGGTGTTGTAAATGATAAAGATGTAGTATCCATATTGCCTTTATTACCTAAAAACGCAACCTACTACTTTTGCAAACCAGATGTACCAAGAGGTTTAGATCAAAATAGTTTATACACACTTTTTACTGATAATGGTTTTGTTGGTAAACCATATGCTTCCGTTAATGAGGCTTATAAAATGGCACTTAAAGCAGCTTCGGTTGATGATGTTATTTATATTGGTGGAAGTACTTTTGTTGTTGCCGAAGTGGTTTAATTTCATATAAATTGTATCTTACACATTCATCTAATTCCTCTTAAAATGTTAGAAATTATTAATCAAGTATTTTCTATTCAACTTAAAAGCAATAAAGAAAATTTGACGCTTTTTAATAGAAATATTGATAGAATTAATCATGAACTTGAATCTTTAGGATATCATGTTATTAATCCCATTGGTCAAACCTATCGTAACGAAATGACTGATGTCGAAGCTAATATTACAGGTGATTTTAATGAACAAATGAAAATTGTTAAAGTACTTAAACCTATAGTTTATAAAAAGACAAATGACCAAAATACTTTAGTACAAAAGGGAATTGTAATTGTAGAATAAGCACCAATGAAGACTATTAATTTTGCTATAGATTTAGGTACCACAAACAGTTTAATTGCTAATTATAACAATGGAGCTGTTAAGATATATAATAACCCATTGGGTTTAAAACAGACGTTGCCTTCTTGTGTTGCCTTTAGAGGAAATCGTACCATTATTGGCGATAAAGCTCTAGATTATTTAGAAAAAGATGCCGAAAATGTTTGCATGCTTTTTAAACGTAAAATGGGTACACAAGAAACTTATTTTATACCTTCCATTAATAAAGAGGTTAGTCCAATCGAGTTATCCTCTTTAATAATAAAGGAACTAAAAAACTTCGTGTCAGATACAGACCAACTACAAACTGTAGTAATCACAATTCCTGCATCTTTTGACACAATCCAATCCAATGCAACCAAAAAAGCTGGATACTTAGCAGGATTTAAAGAAGTCGTTTTACTACAAGAACCTATTGCTGCGTGTTTAGCATTTGCAAATCAATCCAATTTAGACATTCAATCGTCTAAAAATTGGATAGTTTATGATTTTGGAGGAGGTACATTTGATGTAGCTTTAGTTGAAGTCAATGACAGAGAATTAAAGGTTATTGACAATGAAGGTGATAATTTTTTGGGTGGTGCAGATTTTGATAATCTTATTGTCGAAAAAATTATAGTTCCTAAAATAGAAGCTAAAGCTAATGTTACCAATTTATTTAAAGATATAAAAACTAAGTCAGGTCAATACAAAGGATTGTATTTTGAGTTACTAAAAAAAGCAGAAGAAGCTAAAAAAGAATTGTCTGTTTATCCAGAAACAGAAATCGAGTTAGATTTAGATATTAATAATGAAAATATATTTGAGCAGATAATTATTACTAGAGCAGAATTTGAAGCTGTAATTTCACCTAAAGTAGAGCAAACTATAACGTTTATTAAAAAAGTGATTTCTCAGAATCAACTTTTGAATGCTCAAATAGAACGTTTAATATTAATAGGAGGTAGTACTTATGTGCCATTAATAAAACAACGTATTAAGGAAGAAACAGGAATACTTGTTGACTCTAGTATTGATCCAACATCTGCAGTGGTTGATGGTGCAGCTTATTTTGCTGGATCTAAACCAACTAATATAAAAGTTGAAGACGCAGTTATACTGGATGTGGAAGTTGATACTGTGGAGACTCAGATTTTTTATGAGCAAAACACCAGAGATTTAGAAGAGTTAATTACCTGTAAAGTTTTAGATTCTAATTTAAATTATAGAATCACAAGGGTAGATGGTGGATATGATTCTGGGATAAAGACTATTGTAAATAATGGATTTTCAGAGTTTGTACCATTATTAAAAGGACAATTAAACCGATTTAAAATTCAGATTTTAAATCAGGATTTAAATGTTGTAAAAACTATTAATACTGTGGCTATTAATCAAGGTAGTTACAATGTTTTAGGACAACCATTACCTATTGATATATGCATGGAAATAGACGATATTGATGCATCAACTACACGTTTGGAACAAATATTTAGAAAAGGAAGTATTTTACCGTTAAAGAAAAAAATATACAAAACAGCCTCTAAAACTATCCTCAAAAATTCTGATGCTAACTTAATTATCAATATTGTTGAAGGCCAATCTAAGGGTTTGCCAAGCTCTGGACTAAGTATTGGTTATATAGAGTTTTCTGGTAAAGATCTCGAGGACGATTTAATTAAAGGGACAGATATTGAAATTGAATTGGAAATTACCGAGTCAAGAGACTTAAAAATAAATGTTTATTTACAAGCTTGCGATCAAGAATTTAAAAATGTGTTTAGCCAATCAGAACGTGCCATAAGTATTAGTAAGATTAATATGGAAATAAATGCAGTATTGTCTGAGGTAGAACATTTGATAAGAGAGCAAGTTGAAGATGAAAATTTTGAGTATTCTAATACCTTAGAACAATTACGAGTTGGATTAATTGAAGTACAAATTGAAACAACGTTGCTTGATGATAATGATGTGTCCGATCAAAAATATCAATTAGACGATAAAAAAAGGAAACTAATTCAGGCTTTTGATACATTAACAAGAAACAAAATTATAGCTCTAGAAATTGAAGAATATAATCAATCAAAAGAAGCAATAGAGTGGGAAGTTAATAAAGACGAAAACGAAAAATACAGACTTAAATATCTTAAAGTTATAGCTAATGAAAAAGAGGTTATAAACTCAGGAGATAAATACTTAATAAAAGCTAAAATTAAAGAACTTGATATTTTATATAATTCAATAATTCAGTCTAGTGATGAAAACTTTATTGGTTATTATATAGGATTAAAATACAGTTCAGGTTTTACAGATAAAAAAAAGGCAGACAAGTTAATTAAAGAAGGAGACCAAGTATTAGAGCGTAATGACTATACATCGCTTAAACATATTGTTTATGCGCTTTACGCATTGCTTCCAGATATAGAAAAGGATAAACAAAAACTATTTAAAGACGATAGCAAAACAGGGCTGCGTTAGTTGTATTTTTTCTTGTACCAATTAGTGTAAATTTTATCAATATTAATACCATTTAAATTAATGTTCTTGCTGTGTATTACATCTAATTTACTGGAGTCTTTTAATTTAATATCAGAATTAATTATACTTTTTTCGTAAACACTTAACTTATAAGGAAGTACTTTAATTTCATTATTTAATTTTGGACCAATAGCTTTGACGACATAAAGTTTAGATAACTCAGCATCAATTTTAAAATGTGAAAACTTATCTACTATAAAATCATTTCCTGTATAAAAAAGTAATGAATCTTCAGGTTTTAAATTGATGTAAATTTTTTCGTCTTTTGGTATATAAATCGATTGATCAATCCCTTGTTGTAGTTTAAAGACTATCAAATCTTTATTACTGTTATTTTTAACCAAGCTGTATTCAGTATTATTTGCTACACCATAAGCATAAGCTTCAATCTTATTAAAGGTTTTAGGATATGGATTTGTAAATTCGTTTAATTTAGTAGGTATACTATTGTCAATTTCTATTTCTTCTCTGTTAGTTTTTAATTTTAAAGAATAAATAAATCTAGTATGATCTTTTGCTTTGTGCTTACTATTACCATCAGGCAATGTTATCTTCTCATTGCTAATTATAGTTTTATTATTTGATAATGTTTCAGGTATTTCCTCAGTTGCTAAGTTTTCTTTTAATGGTAATGCTGTCTTTTTTTGATAGTCTTGACGCTGTTTAATTTTTCTAACAGCTTCAAATAATTGTTGATTGTCAATGCTATTATGTCTATCATAACTTGTAGAACTGCTAATGCCAAGTGAAGCAAGTCGGATTACAATTAGTATAAAAACAATAATGCTCCAAATGCCAACTGTAGTTCCTGATTTGGATTTACTAGATGTTTTATAGGCATAAGGTTTAGCAATTTCTGCATTACCAATTAATATATCCTTTAGCATATAACTAGACACCTCTAATTCTCCAAAAGCAACCATCGTTTTAGCTGCAAAAATAAAGTCGGTATCATTCGTGTTTTTTCGTTTAGAATTATAGGTGTCAATAATTGCTGAGTTTAAGTCATTAACCTCCTCTGTAAACGAATTTGGATACAGACTCAAACATTTTATAAAGTTTCTATTTGTAATGTATCCTACAGGAGCATGAGATAATTCTAATCGGTTATTCTGAATATAAACTGTAGCAAAATTTAATTTAGCACTAAAAAAATTGATTATAATTTGTTCAACTTCTTCGCTATATATTTTATAATTTTTAACAACATTAAAAAGTAAAATATACTTGCCTTTATTTAAAGTGTCAGTTAAAAATGGTTTTAAATGTTCCCTAAAGTAAGGTGTTAAAAAATGTTTTAATTCATTAAAATGGTCTAAGCTATTTTCATTTAGCTCAATATTGCTTTGAGGTATATTGGTGTAGTTACCGCTAATAATCTGTTTTAACCAGTTGTGTTGTTCAATAAAAACATGAAATTTTCTAATGTTTTCATCTTTAAGTTGATCTATTAGTAAAGCTAATTCACCTAAATTATCTGTATTGTTTAATACAGCATTTGCTTTTAGTTGCTTTTGTAGCCTAATTATTTTAGCGTTATCTAAGGTGTTAATTGTGTCAATAGTAATACCTAACTGATCGATTAAAGAGATGTATTTCAAATTTGGAGCTTATTTATCTTCAAAAATATTAAAATTTTTGTAAAAAGATATTCTGTTAATGACTATATATTAATGAGTTAATTTTTAAATTAAAAAAATGTTGTTTTTTTTTGAATAAAAGGTTTTGAGATGTCAAAAACTAATGTATATTTGCACACCTAATAAATAGGGCGACTAGCTCAGTTGGTTCAGAGCACTTGGTTTACACCCAAGGGGTCAGGGGTTCGAATCCCTTGTCGCCCACAAAAAAATCCAGAACTTAGTTTTGGATTTTTTTATGTTATTATTTGATATGTAATTTTGTTTTTAATCAAAATCTAACATATATTTGCAAACCTATTATTAGGGCGACTAGCTCAGTTGGTTCAGAGCACTTGGTTTACACCCAAGGGGTCAGGGGTTCGAATCCCTTGTCGCCCACAAAAAAATCCGAAACATTTGTTTCGGATTTTTTTATTTATATTAATTCTAGTACGCGTTCCAAAGCCATTCCTCTAGAGCCTTTTATTAATAACGCACTGTCTTTAATTGTTTTGTAATTATTTTTAAAATCTTCAAAGGACTTATATTTTTCTAAATTGCTGTTTTCCGAGTTAGTGGTGTAAAAATTTTCTCCAACTAAAATCACTTTATCAATATCCAAAAAGGATAATAGGTTTACAATATTTTGATGTTCTTCTGGAGCAGAATCTCCTAGTTCAAACATGTCACCTAAAATGGCTATTTTGTTTTTAGCGTCTTGTATACTAAAGTTTTTTAGCGCAACATCCATACTTGACGGATTTGCATTATAGGCATCTAAAATAATAGAATTACTACCTTGATTTATTATTTGTGAACGATTATTTGTAGGAGTATAGTCTTTTACAGCTGTTTGTATTTGATTTAATGTCACCTCAAAGTGTCTACCAATTGTACTAGCTGCGCATAAATTTGTAAAATTATAGGCTCCAATTAAATTTGATTTAATCACTATATCCTCTGTTTTAAAAGTAACAAAGGGATTTGTGTCTAATAACGTGTAATTGTAATCAGTTGTGTTGTTATTGCTAAAACCTACTTTTGAATTGTAATCTCTTAATTTTTCTTCTTGTATAGTGTCTTCTGCATTATAAAAAACTAGCTTGTTATTACTAATCAAATAATCATACATTTCGCTTTTGCCTTTAATTACACCTTCTATACCACCAAAGCCTTCTAAATGTGCTTTTCCAAAATTAGTAATATAGCCATAATCAGGTTTGGCAATATTGCACAGAAATGCAATTTCTTTTTTATGATTTGCTCCCATTTCAACAATACCAATTTCAGTATTTTTATCCATTGATAATAGTGTTAACGGAACCCCAATATGATTGTTTAAATTACCAACAGTAGCAGTTGTATTGTATTTTTTTGATAATACAACATTAATAAGTTCCTTAGTAGTGGTTTTTCCGTTACTTCCCGTTAAGGCTATAATTTTTAATCCAAGATACTCTCTATGATACGTCGCTAGTTCTTGAAGTGTTTTAAGGCTGTTTTCTACTAAAATGGTATTGTCTGATGTTTTAAATTTAGCATCATCTATAATAGCATATTTAGCGCCTTTAGTTAAGGCTTCATTTGCAAAAGTGTTTCCATTAAATTTTTCTCCGCTTAAAGCGAAAAATAAACAGTTGTTTTTTACTTTTCTAGTATCTGTACAAATAGAAGTACAATCTAAAAATAGCTGGTGTATTGCGTCAATTTTCATGAAATAAATGTATAAAAAAAGTCCTAACAATGGTTAGGACTTTAAATATATTACTAATAGTAATTTTTAATTTTTAGTCTTACGTGTTCCTTTAGATTTAGAACCAACTCTAGACATTGCACATCTAAACCCAATGTAGTCTGTTGCCATATTTTGTGGGTAGTAACGTCTTTGTGCTGGATCTAACCAGTACTCTCTATCTTTCCAAGATCCACCTTTATAAACTCTTACTTCATCATTTATTAAAGAGGTACGTTTGTTTGATTTGTCGTATTCTCTTATCATGTTTCCAGAAGAATCCATTTCTATATTATGCTTAGGTGCATTATACATTTTACGAGTAGAAGCATCTTCATCAGTTTCACCTTCATCATCTCCAAATCTATCAGCGTAGTATCTTGAAGATTGTGTGTCACCATCTCTAAAGTTACGGTTATCACTTCTATCAAAGTTAGTTCTTAAATATGTTTCTTCTTCATCAATTGGTTGTGTAGCAATTTCTCCTGGTAAATCTCTAGGTACTACTTTTCCGTTTGGAAGTGTGTCAAAAACAATTTCGTCTGTAGTTACAATTTTAACTGTACCATCATCATTGATTGCATTTTTAGTATAAACGTTACCTCTGTAGTAGTTAAAGTCATTAAACTCATCATCTACTATTGGTCTGTATACATCGGCAACCCATTCTGCAACGTTTCCTGCCATGTCATATAATCCGTAATCGTTTGGAGCATATGATTTAACTTGAGCAGTAATATCTGCACCATCGTCAGACCATCCCGCAATTCCACCGTAATCACCTTTACCTTGTTTAAAGTTTGCTAATTGATCTCCTTTTATTTTACGACTTCCAGAACGTGTGTACTGTCCATCCCATGGATATTTTTTACGTCCTCTATAAACATTGTAACTTCTAATTTCAGATAAACCTAACGCTGCATATTCCCATTCAGTTTCTGTTGGTAGTCTGTATTTAGGAGAAATTATACCAGTTTCTCTAGATGCATATATACCTACAGGGTCACCTGCTGCATTAGTTTGAGGTCTTAAATTACCACCTTCTAAAATATCTGTATTTCCACCAAATGTTTGTGTTGGTGCATTTATGTAAGTGTCTGTATTAAAGTTAGCGTCTGCAGTAGCTTCTAATTGGCTTCCTTGTTTTAAGTAACCATCTTTTTGAAGGTATAACTCATTAACACGATCTGTTCTCCAGTTAGCAAACTCAACAGCTTGAATCCAGCTTACTCCAACTACAGGATACTCCCCATAACCTGGGTGACGTAAGTAGTTTTCTGTCATTACTTCGTTGTAACCTAAACGGTTTCTCCAAACTAACGTGTCAGGTAAAACACCATTATAAATTGCTCTAAAATTTTCTTCTTCAGGTGGATAAGTTCTCTTAATCCAATCTAAATATTCTAAATACATTTTATTAGTTACTTCAGTTTCGTCCATATAAAAAGATTGAACGTGCTGTTGATTTGGTGTATTATTCCAATCGTGCATAACGTCGTCTTGGACTCTACCCATTGTAAAAGTTCCACCTTCTACAAAAACTAATCCTGGAGCAGTTTCTTGTTCTTTAAATTTGGTGTTATACTGAAAACCACCATCTTTAGAGTTAATCTGCCATCCAGTAGCTCTTGAGGTATTACTACCACTACCAGATCTTTTACAACCAACCAAGGTTAAAGAAATCGCTAAAACGAATAACAACCTTGATACAATTACTTTTTTCATATTCATGCGTTTATGTAAGCTAATAATGTTTTTTTGGAGTCGCAATATAATAATTAAACCCAACAAAACAACATAATTTGTCATTTTTGAGTAAAAATTAAATGCATTTCATCCTATTTTTTTACGTTACAACGATATTAATTTTGCTTTTAATCGATGTTTTGGAACTGTATAACGCAGGTTATTAAAAATTATTATCGTAATTTTGACTTGTTTTTATGAAATTATTAAGATTTAAGTAATATCATTTAAAATAAGACGTTATCAATGCAATGAAAAAGATATTATTAGTACTGCTAGTACTCTACCTAACGCCAATATTTTCACAGGAAAAAAAGTTTAGCTTAGTATGGGATAAAACACAAACCTATGCTACAGATAGTTATTCGCTAAATATTCCTTCGTTTTCACCTTCCAAAAATTTCTCATTTGATTTGTCTAATGGCTTACAATTTATTGAGCAATGGGTTGTAAATGGTTTTATTGATGAAAACTCTATCCAGTTAACTAATGTTTCCTACTTGCCTATAGCTAAAGAAGATTTAAAAGATATTAATCTATCGACCATATCAAATACTTTACAGTTTTCTTTAAAAAATGGAGCAGCACGATCTACAAATTATGCTGTGTTTACTTTAAATCCTATTATAAAAGAAGGTAATAGTTATAAAAAAGTAACAGGATTTACTATGAAGTATGCTAATGCATCAACAAGTAATTTTAGAGCAAATAATTCTCAGGTTATTACTAACTCTGTTTTAAATAGTGGTGAATGGTTTAGATTTGAAGTTACTAGAACAGGCGTTTATAAGCTTTCAAAATCATTTTTAAATCAAATGGGAATAAATGTCTCTGGTTTTGACCCTAGAAATCTAAAAATTTATGGAAATGGAGGTATGATGATGCCTTTTGCCAATAGTGCAAATTTCCCTTTTGATCCTACAGAAAATGCTATAAAAGTCATTGGAGAGGAAGATGGTGTTTTTAATGATGGTGATTATGTGTTGTTTTATGCTGAAGGTCCATCTGCAAATGTATCAGATAATAATATTAATACTAATATTAACCCTTACACAGATACTGCAGTTTACTACTTAAATATTAGTGCTGGACAAGGTAAAAGGATTCAGAATTTTATACAGCCAACAGAAGTGCCAAGTTTAACAGTGGATACGTTTCAAGATTATAAATTTCATGAAGTGGATGAGACTAATATTATTTTTGTTGGAAGACGTTGGTTTGGTGAGCGTTTTGGAGTAGAGAATACACAAACCTTTAGTTTTGATTTTCCCAATTTAGTAACTACTCAACCAATAAATTTAAAAGCTGTCACAGTATCAACATCATCAAGTGCTAGTAGTTACGCTATAAGTGTTAACAGTAATGTAGTGGGTAGTATATCCATGAATGCTACAAGTCCTGTAGATGGTGTGTATGTTACTGGAGGTTCTTACCAAGGGACTACAACTGTAACAAATAGTGCTGTTAATGTGACTTTAGATTTTAATAACCAAGGAAACCCTAGTGCCACATCTTATCTAGATTACGTGTCTGTTGAGGCAACAAGGTCATTAACCTTTAGCGGAAACCAATTTGTTTTTAAAAATAATCAAACCGCTACAAGTGCAGGAGTAGCAAATTATGTGGTGTCTAATACCGCTCAAGTACAAGAAATTTGGGATGTTACTAATTTGTATGATGTAACTACAATAGGCAATTCGGCAGCAGCAAACACAATAAGTTTTAATGCGCCAATGGGTAGCGTAAAAAAGTTTGTAACCGTCAGTTCTCAGGATTATTTTGAACCTAATCTATCTGGTAATAGTAGATTAAATAATCAAAATTTAAAAGGGACCATATTTTTAAATAATCAAGGCAGCTTTCAAGACATTGATTATTTAATGTTAACTACAAGTTCTCATTATTCTCAAGCGCAACGTTTAGCTCAAATTAATCGAGATAAAAATAATCTAAATGTAAAGGTCGTAACGTTAGATCAAATTTATAATGAGTTTTCAAACGGAAATCCAGATATAGCAGGTATCAGAAACTTTGTTAAATACGTTTACGACAATGCAAGCACACCAAATAATCGCGTAAAATATTTATGCATATTTGGGGATTCCTCATTTGATTATAAAGGTAGAATATCTGATAACACGTATAACTTTCCAACATGGAATGCTTACAGTAGTTTTAATTTGTCAAACTCATTTATATCAGATGACTTTTACGCTTATTTAGATGCAAATGAAGGGAATATAGATGCTTATAATAATTCTCATAAATTAGACATTGCAGTAGGTAGGATAGTGGCAGATACACCACAAAGAGCTAAAGAAATGGTAGATAAAATTGAAGTCTATTATTCTAAAGGCGCTTTAGGAAGTTGGCGTAATAACTTTGTAGTTATATCGGATGATGTTGATGAGGCTTGGGAAGCAACATTGCAAGAAACAACAGACGAAATTGCAGATGAAGTTGCCCAATTTAAACCTTTTATAAATGTAACTAAAATCCATACGGACTCTTACCAACAAGAAGCATCTGCTGGAGGAGACAGATATCCTGAAGTTACAGAAGCAATTACAAATGCTATCGAAAAAGGAGCCATCATGGTTAATTATTTTGGACATGGTGGAGAAGACGGATTAGCTTTTGAGCGTATTTTTCAAAAAAATGACGCAGAAGCTTTAAATAACGACTGCAAATTAAATCTATTTGTGACCGTAACTTGCGAGTTTACAAGATTTGATAACCCGTTAAGGGTTACAGCTGGCGAGTTAATTTATTGGAACAAATCTGCAGGAGCAATTGCATTGGTAACAACTACAAGACAGATTTTTGTAACCGTAGGAAAAGATTTTAATAAAATATTAAAAGAATATTTATTCTCATATAGTACACTAGATACCTATAGTGATTACGAATACCCTTCAGTAGCAGAAGCATTAAGATTAGCTAAAAACGATCCCAATTTTTCTAACTCTCAAAAAAACTTAGCCTTTTGTATTGGTGATCCAGCTTTAAAATTAGCATTTCCAGATCCTAACATTAGACTAACTAAAATTAATGATGTGCCAATTACACAAGAAACAGATGTACTTCAAGCGTTAAGTTATGCTAAATTAGCAGGAGAAGTTACAGATGTAAATGGTAACGTGCTTACTAATTACAACGGAATCTTAACAACTACTATTTTTGATAAAGAAATCCAAAGAGAGACTTTGGCAAATGACAATACTTATAATAGTACTGAGTTAATTAAGCTTAATTACACAACATTAGGTTCAATAGTGTTTAGAGGTCAAGCAACAATTACTAATGGTCAATTTGAATTTGATTTTATTGTTCCTAAAGATATTGGTATTCCAGTCGGAACCGGAAAAGTTAGTTTTTACGCAACCCAAGACAATACCTTAAATGATAAGTCAGGTGCTAGCATAGAAACCGTCAAAATTGGTGGAATAAATCCTAATGCAGCAGAAGATAATATTGGACCTGTTATTACGTTATTTATGAATGATGAGTCTTTTGTATCTGGAGGAATAACAAATGAATCACCAACACTTATTGCTAAGTTTCAAGATGAAAATGGTATAAATACAGCTAGTGGTATTGGACATGATATAGTTGCTTTATTAGATGGTGACGAGGTTAATCCATACGTGTTAAACGACTATTACTTAACAGATGTTGACGATTATACTAGAGGGTCTTTAAGTTTTCCTTTTAGAAATTTAGAACCAGGTTTACATACATTAACACTTAAAGCATGGGATGTTTACAATAATTCAGCTACAGCTGAAATTCAATTTGTAGTGTACAATGAAAACGAAAGTTTAGTTATTAATAACGTTTTAAACTACCCTAATCCATTTGTAAATTATACCGAGTTTTGGTTTAGTCATAACAGCTCTGAAGTACTAGACATTTCTGTTCAAATATTTACTATATCAGGTAAATTAGTAAAAACGTTAAACGGTCAAACAACCTTAGTTGGTGGAAAAACAGTAAAATCTACTTCTAGAGACATTATTTGGGATGGTCGTGACGATTTTGGAGACAAAATAGGAAAAGGAACTTATGTTTATAAGTTAAAAGTACATTCAAAAAGCACCAATAAATCAGTAGAAAAAATAGAGAAACTTGTAATCCTCTAATAAAAAATTATATTTGTTAACTAAAATTGATACATGAAAAATAAAATTTTAATAGCGATAGCTTTCTTTTTATCCCTTAAAGGTATTTCGCAAACGACAATTACTAATCCAAACGATACAAGAGTAATTACTACAGGAGTACCGTTTTTATTAATTGCTCCAGATGCTAGAGCAGCAGCAATGGGTGATATGGGTGTGGCAACCTCTCCTGATGCATTCTCCCAGCAATGGAATTCAGCAAAATATGTTTTTTCAGAAACTAAATCTGGTGTGGCAATAAGTTACACACCTTATTTAAGTAAATTAGTAAACGACATCTTTTTAGGTAACGTAACATACTTTAATAGACTTAACGATAATAGTGCTTTTGCAGCTAGTTTTAAGTACTTCTCTTTAGGTGATATCGAGTTTGTTCAGGATGAGTTTTCTGAAGCATTAGTGCAAAGACCAAACGAGTTTACTGTAGATGTGTCCTATGCCTTAAGATTAAGCGATCAATTTGGAATGTCTGTAGCTATGCGTTATTTACAATCAGATTTAAAACTTAATATTGGAGATAATGATACTAAAGCTGCAAGCACATTTGGTGTGGATATTTCTGGATATTATCAAAGTGAAGAAGAAGCTTATAACGATTTTAATGGTCGTTGGAGAGGTGGATTTGCTATTCAAAATTTAGGACCAAAATTTAAGTATGATGAAGCTGGACAAGATAATTTTCAACCAACTAATCTTAGATTAGGAGCAGGGTTTGATTTTATATTAGACCAATACAATACCGTAGGTGTTACAGCAGAGTTTTCTAAATTATTAGTGCCAACACCACCACTTTTAGGTTTTGATGATACGGATGAGGATGGTGAGCAAGATGCAGATGAACCAACCTATATTGTTTCTGGTCAAGACCCAGACGTACCATTTTTATCAGGTGTATTTCAATCATTTGGAGATGCTCCAGGAGGTTTTAAAGAAGAATTACAAGAATTTACCTATGCCTTAGGTGCAGAGTATACTTACCAAGATTCATTTGCATTTAGAGCAGGATATTTTAATGAGCACGAAACAAAAGGTGCACGTAAATTTTTTGCATTAGGAGCAGGATTTAAATATAATGTTATAAATGTCGATTTATCATATTTATTTTCAGCTTCTCAAGTTCAAAGCCCATTAGAAAGTACTCTACGTTTTTCTTTAACCTTTAATTTAGGTGCAGGAACATATGATGAGTATTAATTAGAAACAAATAAAACAACTTAAAAACTATTGTGAAAACAATAGTTTTTTTGTCTAAAATAGTTGCGTATATTTAAATTATGAAGGAAGTCAAAATTGAAACAACATTACAGGTATATGATAATATTAGTGACGTCGCAGAAGATGTGCAATCATTAATGAGTAAAGCTTCAGAAGCTAGAAACAATGCCTATGCACCTTACTCAAAGTTTAGTGTAGGAGCAGCCATACTATTAGATAACGGAGAAATTGTAACAGGAAGTAATCAAGAAAATGCCTCCTATCCATCTGGATTATGTGCAGAGCGTACTGCAATTTATTATGCAGGCGCAAAATATCCAAAAGCAAAATTTGTAAAAATGGCTATCATTGCAGGATCTCAAATTCATCCAACATTAACGCCAATTCCTCCTTGTGGAGCTTGCAGACAAGCTATCGCAGAATATGAAGTGAAGCAAGATATTCCAATCGAGTTGTTTTTTATGGGAGAAACAGGTAAAGTAGTGCGTTCAAATTCATTAGCAAACTTACTTCCGCTTATTTTTGATAAATCAGCGCTGTAACTATATCGTTTTCGTAACAAAATAACTATTTTCAGTTTTTTCATTAATAACTAAAGTGTTACTTTTGTTATTCGTTAAAAAAAATACAAACGTCACCAATGCAAAAAGTAACAAAAGAAACGTATATAAAATGGTATGAAGACATGCTATTTTGGAGAAAGTTTGAAGACAAGCTTGCAGCAGTCTACATTCAACAAAAAGTTAGAGGTTTTCTTCACTTGTACAATGGACAAGAAGCTGTATTAGCAGGAGCTTTACATGCAATGGATTTAACCAAAGATAAAATGATAACAGCTTATCGTAACCACGTACAGCCAATTGGTATGGGTGTGGATCCTAAGCGTGTTATGGCAGAATTATACGGTAAAGCAACTGGGACCTCTCAAGGTTTAGGTGGTTCTATGCATATATTTTCTAAAGAACACCGTTTTTATGGTGGACATGGTATTGTTGGAGGACAAATTCCTTTAGGAGCAGGTATTGCTTTTGGAGATAAATATCATGGTGTTGATGGTGTAACCATATGTTGTTTTGGTGATGGTGCAGCTAGACAAGGATCTTTACATGAGTCTTTTAACTTGGCAATGCTATGGAAGTTACCAGTCGTATTTGTTTGCGAAAACAATGGTTATGCAATGGGTACATCTGTAGAGCGTACAGCAAATCATACTGATATCTGGAAATTAGGTTTAGGTTATGAAATGCCATGTGGTCCAGTTGACGGAATGAATCCTATAAAAGTAGCAGAAGCATTTGACGAAGCTATCCAACGTGCACGTCGTGGCGATGGACCAACATTTTTAGAGGTTAAAACATACCGTTATAGAGGTCACTCTATGTCTGATGCACAACACTACAGAACTAAAGACGAAGTAGAAGAATACAAAAAATTAGATCCTATCACTCAGGTTAAACAAATCATTCTTGAAAACGAATATGCTACTGAAGCAGATATCAAAGTCATTGATAAGCGAGTTAAGGCTCTAGTTGCTGAATGCGAGAAATTTGCAGAAGAGTCACCATATCCAGAAAAAAATGTGATGTACGACGCTGTTTACGATCAAGAAGATTATCCATTTATAGACCACAAAATAAAATAAGCTATGGCAGAAATTATAAACATGCCTCGTTTAAGTGACACCATGGAAGAAGGGACTGTCGCTGCTTGGTTAAAAAAAGTAGGAGATAAAATAGAAGAAGGAGATATTTTAGCTGAAATCGAAACCGATAAGGCAACGATGGAGTTTGAATCTTTTCATGAAGGGACTTTATTACATATTGGTGTACATGAAGGCGAAACAACTAAAGTTGATCAACTTTTAGCTATTATTGGTGAAGAAGGAGAAGATATTTCTGGATTGCTAAATGGAAGTCAAGAAGAAGCAACTCAAGATGCTACTGAAGATAAATCAGAAGAAACAGCTTCTAATAACGAGGAGGCTGCTTCAGAAGAACAAGCTATTCCAGAAGGTGTTACAGTGGTGACCATGCCAAGGTTAAGTGATACTATGGAAGAAGGTACTGTAGCGACTTGGTTAAAAAAAGTTGGCGATGTAGTGGAAGAAGGAGATATCCTTGCAGAAATCGAAACTGACAAAGCAACAATGGAGTTTGAATCATTCCAATCTGGTACATTATTGTATATTGGATTAGAAGAAGGAGACTCAGCAAAAGTAGATGCATTATTAGCAATTATTGGACCTGAAGGTACTGATGTTTCTGGTATAGCTAAAAACTTTAAAGTAGCAGGTAGCGATACCAAAACAGACGATAAGCCAAAAGAGGCGCCTAAAAAGGATGCACCTAAGCAAGAGGCTAAACAAGATAATAAATCAGCAACAACTGCTCAAGTAGAAACATCTAATACGTCTACAGGTCGTATATTTGTATCACCTTTAGCTAAAAAAATGGCTGAAGAGAAAGGGATTACTTTATCTCTTGTAAAAGGGTCTGGAGAAAATGGACGTATCGTTAAACGTGATATCGAAAACTTTACACCAGCTGCAGCAGCACAATCATCTGCACCAGTTGCTAAATTTGTAGCATCAGGACAAGAAGATTTTGATGAAAAACCAAATTCTCAAATGCGTAAAGCAATTGCTAAAAACTTAGCTAAATCTAAGTTTTCTGCGCCACATTACTACTTAAATGTAGAGTTTGATATGGATAATGCTATGGCGTTTAGAGCTCAGTATAATTCTATTCCAGACGTAAAAATTTCATTTAATGATATGATTGTTAAAGCATGTGCTTTAGCTTTACGTCAGCATCCACAAGTTAACTCGCAATGGTTTGACGATAAAATGAGATTAAATAATCACGTTCATATTGGTGTAGCAGTTGCTGTAGAAGATGGATTATTGGTGCCAGTTGTTAAGTTTGCAAATGAGCAGTCTTTACCACAAATTGGAGCAGCAGTTAAAGATTTTGCAGGACGTGCTAGAAATAAAAAACTATCATTAGACGAGATGGAAGGTAGTACTTTTACTATTTCTAATTTAGGGATGTTTGGTATAGAGAGTTTTACATCTATCATTAATCAACCTAACTCTGCAATACTTTCAGTAGGAGCAATAGTTCAAAAACCAGTAGTAAAAAATGGTCAAGTTGTACCAGGAAATACTATGAAGTTGACATTGGCTTGTGACCACAGAACAGTAGATGGAGCAACAGGAGCTCAATTCCTTCAAACGTTAAAAGGATATATTGAAAATCCAGTAACTATGTTAGTATAAGGTTTTGCGTTAGCAGAAAATTAAATTATATAAAATCCCATTTCAATATATTTGATTTGGGATTTTTTTATCTTTAAACTCAAATCAAATAAGATATGAAAAAAATAATATTGGTATGCGTATTAGCTATTGTGGTTAATGCTTGTAAAACAAAAGTAGAAACAACATTAGACCCAAAGGACTATACCGTAACTAGTCAAGAGATTAAAGACATTGTCACCTTTCTAGCCTCAGATGACCTAAAAGGAAGAAATACAGGAACAGAAGGTATTGGTGAAGCAGCCAATTATGTCGAGTCAAAATTTAAAGATTTTGGTATCAAACCTTATTTTGATACCTATCGTGATAATTTTAAAGTAGGCGAGTTAGATGCTTATAATGTTGTTGGGTATTTGGAAGGGAATGACGCTACTCTAAAAAATGAATTTATTGTTATTGGTGCGCATTATGATCATATAGGTCAAAGTAAAACTGTTGCAAATGACAGTATAGCTAATGGAGCAAATGATAATGCTGCAGGTACAAGTGGTGTTTTAGCGTTAGCAAAATATTTTGGAACCAAAAAAACTAATAAAAGAAGCTTGCTATTTGTAACTTTTTCAGCGGAAGAAAAAGGATTGCTAGGTTCAGATCATTTAGCTAAACGATTAAAACAAGACAATTTTAACATGTATACAATGATTAATCTAGAAATGATTGGTGTACCTTTTAAAGATAGGGATTACATTGCATTTGTAACAGGTTTTGATAAGTCTAATATAGCACAAAAAATAAATGATTATTCTGGAACTAAAGTTGTTGGATACTCAGAGGTTGCAGCAAAATATAACTTATTTAGGCAGTCAGATAATTATGCTTTTTATAAAGCGTTTAACTTACCATGCCATACGATCTCTTCATGTGATTTATCTAATTACGACTATTATCACCACGTAGATGATGAGGCAGATAAGTTAGATTATAACCATATGGTACAATTAATTAATAGTATTATTCCAGGAATTGAAAAGATGAGTAATACACCAACAAAAGAAATTACATTAAATGAAAATTAAAAATATTATTATAACAGGAACTAGTCGTGGTATTGGTTTTGAGTTAGTGCATATTTTTGCTAATCAAGGTCATAACGTTTTAGCGTTGTCTAGAAATGCACAACCTGTAAATAACCTTCATTTTGATAATATCACATCTTTCTCGTTTGATTTAGGTAACACTGAAGATTATAAAAAAGTAGAATCCTTTATTGCTGATAATTGGAAACAAGTTGATGTTTTAATTAATAACGCAGGAGCTTTATTAAATAAACCTTTTGCAGATACTACCATGCAAGAGTTTGAACAAGTTTATAAAACAAATGTATTTGGTGTTGCTCAAATGACAAGAACGGTTTTACCATTCATGCAAAAGGACAGTCATGTGGTTACTGTAAGCTCAATGGGAGGTGTACAAGGCAGTATGAAGTTTGCAGGACTATCTGCTTACAGTTCTAGCAAAGGTGCTGTTATTACACTTACTGAGCTATTGGCTGAGGAGTACAAAGAAACTGGTCCATCATTTAATGTTTTGGCTTTAGGTGCTGTGCAGACAGAAATGTTAGAAGAAGCGTTTCCAGGTTATCAAGCACCAACAACAGCTAAACAAATGGCAGATTATATGGCTAATTTTGCATTAACTGGACATACATTATACAACGGAAAACTATTACAAGTTTCTAATTCTACTCCATAGAAAAATGGCTGACTTAATTAAAAGTCAGCCATTTTTTTAAATATAATACTTGTATTACACACGTTCTAATGCAGCATAGGCTTCAGCACTTGAAAACTTATCTTCAGAAAAGACATTGTATTCTAAAACCTTAATGACTTGCATTAATTGATTAAAATCTTTCTTTTTATAGACATCTTTTAAGCTGTCATGAACTTTAAAAAACATTTCTGATTCTTGGTTCTCAGCATTAGTTCCATAAAAAAATAAGATTTCGTTTTTTTTAGGTTTAAAAAAGTTATAATCATCCACTATACTTGCGGTTTCATTATAATATACTTTTATATAGACTTTATCAGTGTTAATAACATGGTCTAAATTTAAATCTTTAGGTTGTAATCTATATCTAGTGACTTGTAGATAGTCGGCAGTATTTGCTATTTCAACGTTGTTTTGTTGAGCTTGTAATGTACTTAGGGTAAGCACAAACAAGAGAATAAGGGAAAATCTCATAGTTGCTATTAATCAGTTAGGTGTAAAGGGAACGCTATTATTATATCACTAAGAAAAGATATTTTTGATTATAAAACAAATTTTTTTATGATTTAATCGTATGTTTTTAACATTTAATCTAAATTATTAATAGTCTTTAGTTGGTTTGTGTTAGATATCGATGTTTTTGTGCTTTTATTACATTCTTATTATCTGGAATTATGTAATAGGTGCATCCCTTTATAAAACCAATTTTTAGGTCATTATAATTTTAATGTAGTTTCAATTTTAGTCTTATAGATTTTAGTATAACGTTCTCCAAAGGTATCAATTACAATTGCTGCTGCTAAATGGATCATTAACGCTGTAAATATTCCAAAGTAGATTGGTTTAATATTTACTTTGGATAGTACAATTGCAAGCGTTATAAAAGTCATTCCATATATTAGTTTAAGAATAAAAAAGGCTTTTAAGTTTTTGTTCACCATGATCTTGTCCGTTTGTAAAAAGATTTCTTTCTTTATTTCAAATTGTGCTATCTTTTTATTAACGTTAGCTTGGTTATTTACTAAAAAGTAACCAGTAATAAATAGTCCAGCTTCTATCAATCCAATAATTATCATCGTAATAGCAAAGGCTTTAAATTGTGGTTTATTAATGTAAAATATAACTCCTGATGTAATAGATAATAAGCCTACAATTCCTGCGCTTAAACCTAATAAGCGCTCACTTTGTAAATACTGTTGTACAAATTCCATAGTGTTATTTTTAAGATTTCAATTTACTTATTTTTTAAAAGCTTTTCTTTTTAAATTAATTTACTTTTGTAAAAATTTTATTATGCATCAAACAACAAATACAATATTGATGATTCGTCCTGTAAATTTTAGGATGAATGAACAAACAGCAGTAAATAACTATTTTCAGGAGGATTTAGATCTTAAAAACGCCGAAATAAATAAAAAAGCTCAAGACGAGTTTGATGCTTATGTCGACAAACTTAGAGCAGTAGGTGTAAATGTAATTGTTATAGATGATAAGGCGTCTTTAGATACGCCAGACTCTATTTTTCCAAACAACTGGGTGAGTTTTCATGAAAATGGTGACATTGCTTTGTATCCTATGTTTGCTGAGAATAGAAGAAGAGAAAGACGCGAAGATGTGTTTTTAAGATTAGAACAAGAAGGTTTTAAAATTAATAATATTATAGATTACACATCTGCAGAGGACGAAGGGTTATTTTTAGAAGGTACAGGAAGCTTATTGTTAGATCGTGTAAACGAGATCGCTTATTGCGCATTATCACCAAGAGCTGACGAAGATTTATTTATAGAGTTTTGCGAAGATTTTGAATACACACCAGTAGTTTTTACTGCTAATCAAACGGTTGATGGTAAGCGTTTGCCTATTTATCATACTAACGTGATGATGTGTTTAGCAGAGACATTTGCTGTTATATGTTTAGACACTATTGATGATAAAAAAGAACGCAAAAATGTGGTGAGTAATCTAGAGAAAAACAATAAAAAAGTTATTAAAATTACTGAAGCACAAATGCATCAATTTGCTGGTAATATGTTGCAAGTTAAAGGTAAGGATGATAAACTTTATTTAGTGATGAGCCAAGCTGCCCATGACAGTTTAACGCCAACACAAATACAATTAATTGAAGCACATTGTCAAATATTATCAAGTAGTTTAGAAACTATTGAGACTTGTGGAGGTGGTAGCGCTCGCTGTATGATGGCTGAGGTGTTTCTACCAAAGGTGTAGTTTTAGTATCACTTAAATTATCAATTCTACTTTTAGGGAGTTCTATATAAAAAGTGCTCCCTATATTTAGTTCGCTTTCTACCCAAATTTTACCATTGTTTAAGTCTACTAACTCTCTGCATATTGTTAGTCCCAATCCAGTACCTTTTTCTTTATTAGTACCTCTAGTAGTAAATGTATTGTTGCCAAAAAGTTTGCTTTGGTTTTCTTTAGTAATACCAACACCTGTATCTTCAATACTAATAATAGACTTGCCATTACTAATTTGATTGGTAATAGTAATAAGGTCTCCTCTGTTACAAAACTTAACAGCATTAGCTAATAGGTTTTGTATTACAATCTCTATCATGCTTCGATCTGCATAAACAAAATCACGTAACGTTTTGTCAATTAGTTTAACGCCTTTGGCATCAAATTTTTGATCCATAAGTTTTACCTTCTCTGCAAATACTTCTTGTATATCAAATAAGGTTGGTTTAGGCTCTAAAGACTGCATTTGCGACTTAGACCAATTTAATAGATTAAATAGTAGTAGTGATGCGTTATTAGCGTTTTCACTTAATTCTGGTAATAAACTATGAAATTCGTCTTGCGTCAGCTGGCCTTCTTTTAAAAGGTCAATAAACCCTTTGGTAGAGGTTAACGAGTCTTTTAAATCGTGAGATACAATAGAAAACAGCTTGTCTTTTACTTTGTTTATGTTTTCTAGATGCTTACTTTGTTCTAATATGGCTTCGTTTTGCAGCTCTATTTTTTTGTTTTTAGCCTCTAGCTCTCTAGTATATTTTAATCTATTGTTTCGTTTTAAATAAAACAGGACAAAAAACGTTAGGACAACCGCAAAAGCAGCTAGTAGTGCATAAAAGATAAGTTTAAATTTGTCATATTTTTTCTTGCTAACAACAGTGTCATTGGTAGCAACAGGTAAAATAATATTATCCGTCTCAGTAGTTGTAGTATCTATGGTTTCAATATTGATAATTGCTGATTTTTTGTTTTTCTCAGCATCTATTTTTTCCTTTAAATTATAATACTGACTTTGCCAGATATAAGCATTATCAAAGTCTCCTTTAATACTGTCCAACGTAGTCATTAGTTTGTAGTTTTTAAGTAATTGCTCATCATTGTTTAATAAGCGACTTAAATTGGAAGCCTCCAACAATTGCTCTTGTGCAGTATTTAAACGGTTTTGTTTTAAGTATAATTCGCCTAAACTATTTAATGCAATCAAAACGCCTTCTTGGTTATCAAAACGTCTGTTCAGGTTAATGGATTCTAATAAATATCTTGCAGATGTTTTATAATCCTTATCCATTAAATAGGCATTTCCTAAATAAGGTAAAATATTTGCTCTAGAGGTTTCGTCATAATTACCAGCATAGCCCAAAGCACTTTCGTAATAACTAATAGCTTGGTTGTAATTTTTTTTAGAGGTATAAATATCTCCAAGTTTTTTATTAGTAGCAATAAGCCCTTTAGTGTTATTAGTTTTATTGTCAACTTCAATCTTTTTTATGTAGTAAGTAATTGCTTTGTCTACTACATTGGCGTTTTGGTAGGCATTAGCAAGACTTTCATAATTGGCAGATAAGTCATCAAAAAGCGATCGCTTTTCTAATTCTTGTATGGCAGATAACGCATGGCTTAAACCAGCTTTGTAATTACCATTTTCAATTTCTATAAACCCAAGGTTACTATTTATTTTAGCAACTGTAATGGTATCTTTAATAGTGGTAAATAAGGTCTTAGCGTTTTTAAATTCGCTAATAGCCATTTGGTTTTGTCCTTCTTGATAATGGATTTTAGCTTTGTAGTATGTAATTTCAGCCAATCCTTTTTTATAATCTAATTCTTTAGCTAGTTTTTCACTTTGCTTAATAAACTTTAAGGCTTTGCTGTAATCTTCGGTTTTAAAAAGTAATTTAATAATACTAACTGACGTATCAACTTTAGAGATATCAGGATCCTGATAAGCTAATTGAATAGTCAAGCTTTCCAGCTCTTCTTCTTGCGAAAAGCCAAAAGCTAAATTAAGTAGGCATAAAAGGACAATCAGTCGCTTCATTTAAATATATAGCATTACATCAAATGTAAGATAAATTGCACATAAAAGCAATCTAACTGTAATTAGGGTAATGACTTAATAGTTAGTTTGATTACAGAAGAAATTGGAGGGATTTTTCTTCTAGGGTTAAAAGTGGCTATTAAAATACTGATATCATAATTTTTAAGTGGTAATGCCAAAAAATTAGACTAACGGTATTTTTATTATTTTTAGACTTAGTTAGCTTATATAATAACAATTATGTTAAAGTTGTATTTTTCTTTTTTAATCCAATAGTCCAAGCTAATAAGGATAACAAAAAGCCTTAGTTTATGCTCAATAAATGCTATATTTGCCCTTTCAAAAATATAATCAATGAGCCTTCAAAACATCTTAGAGCAACACGTTAAACAAGCGTTTAAATCCGTTTATAACGCAGATTTAGAAACTGTAGAATTCCAAGCAACACGTAAAGAATTTGCAGGAGATATTACAGTAGTTGTGTTTCCTATGTTAAGGGTTGTAAAAGGTAATCCTGTGCAAATAGGTGAGGCTATTGGTAATTATTTGGTGGACAATGTCGCAGAAGTAGAAGGGTTTAACGTTGTAAAAGGCTTTTTAAATCTAGAGATTCAGGCATCATATTTTATAAACTATTTTAATAGTATTAAGGATCAAGACACGTTTGGTTTTGTTGACGCTTCCGCAGAAAATAAAGCCGTAATGGTTGAGTATTCTTCGCCAAATACAAACAAACCATTACACCTTGGTCACATCCGAAACAACTTATTAGGATACAGTGTAGCCGAAATATTAAAGGCGTCTGGAAAAAAAGTATACAAAACACAAATTATAAACGACAGAGGAATACATATTTGTAAAAGTATGTTAGCTTGGCAACGTTTTGGTCATGGTGAAACACCAGAATCTACTGGTTTAAAAGGCGATAAGTTAGTAGGTAACTACTACGTTAAGTTTGACCAAGAATATAAAAAAGAAATTGCAGCGTTAATTGCAGAAGGTAAAACCGAAGACGACGCTAAAAAAGAAGCACCTATTTTAGTTGCAGCACAACAAATGCTACAACAATGGGAAGCTGGAGATAAGGATGTTGTTGCTTTATGGCAAACCATGAACGGTTGGGTATATGAAGGTTTTGAACAAACGTATACTAACTTAGGTGTAGATTTTGACAATTTATATTATGAAAGTCAAACCTACCTTTTAGGTAAAGAGTTTGTTGCCGAAGGTTTAAAATCTGGTGTATTCTTTAAAAAAGAAGATGGATCGGTTTGGTGCGATTTAACAGCAGATGGATTAGACGAAAAAATTGTATTACGTTCTGACGGAACAGCAGTTTACATGACCCAAGATATTGGGACAGCTATCCAACGTGTTAAGGATTATCCAGATGTTGGTGGTATGGTGTATACTGTTGGTAATGAGCAAGAATACCACTTTCAAGTTCTGTTTTTAATTATTAAAAAACTAGGCTTTGATTGGGCTAAAAACCTGTTTCATTTAAGTTACGGAATGGTAGATTTACCTTCTGGAAAAATGAAAAGTAGAGAAGGTACAGTTGTAGATGCTGACGATTTAATTGTCGAAATGGCTGATACAGCACAAACCATCTCTGAAGATTTAGGTAAGCTAGACGGTTATACTGATCAAGAAAAAGCAGACCTTTATAAAACCATTGGTTTAGGTGCTTTAAAATATTACATTTTAAAAGTAGATCCTAAAAAACGTATTTTATTTGATCCAAAAGAGTCTATCGATTTTCAGGGTAATACAGGACCTTTTATACAATATACGTATGCTAGAATCCAATCTATACTACGTAAGGCTAATATCACAGAGGCTATCACGCTAAGTGCAGAACAAGTGACTTTGGACGACAAGGAGCGCGAGTTAATCAAGCAATTACAATTGTTTCCAGAGGTAATACAGCAAGCAGCAACAAACCACAGTCCTGCGTTAATTGCTAATTATACTTACGACTTGGTAAAAGCCTTTAATAGTTTTTATCAAAACGTATCTATACTTGGTGCAGATACACAAAACGAAATTATATTTAGAGTACAGTTATCCAAAACCGTAGCAAATACCATAAAAAATGCATTTAGCTTATTAGGCGTTGCAGTGCCAGAGCGCATGTAAGCTTAATACTTTACTATATAAAAAAAACGCTTTCAATTATTTGAAAGCGTTTTTTTTGTTTTATGAATGTCACTTGATTGAGTTGCTAATTTTTTGAATAAAAACGGAATAAAATATTCGTTAGGATTTTCTTAAAAAAGTTAGGACAAGTGAAATCATATAGGTTGTTAGATACAATTATTATCTAATATATTTGTTTATTTCAAAGTTAAATAGTTCATTTTGTGTCTTCAAGAAATCCTTAAAAGTATCATTGCTTTTTAAATTTCCGTAAGGATCAAGTTCAAGATTTGTTAGTTGATTGTTTTCTTTTAGAATTTTACTTATACTTGGATTTAACCCAATTCTAGTCAAGTTTATTAAATCTTTATCACTACTACCGTAAACAGCTAATAAATATGTCTCTTCACTTATAAATTCAAAGTCGTATAAGAAGGTAATTAATTTTTTAAGTTTGAAACTGACAAAATCCTCCTCTAATTTAATTTTAACTAAAGAAAGGTTGGCAAGTTGTTGTTTAGATTTTCCTTTTAGATTAATATAAACCTTATTTAAGTATTCAAAATTTTGATATTTATTGGATTGTAGTGCAACTTCACCAAAAGAAGCGCCTATAAATAAAAAGGTGTCAAATGTATCTTTTGCTTTTTCTTGAAAGTATGTCAAGGTGTTTGCAATTTTTTCTTTTAAACTTAAAAGCTGAAATATGTCAATATAGTTTTTATAGTAACTCCTTGCTTTTACATTTTTTAAACGTTCGAGTTCAAAATCTGTTATTTCATTTTCTAAATTATTAATGAATACTTCATAAATAGTATTAATTACATCACTACTATTACTAATCATCAGAGTGTTGTCGATAATTGTTGGGATTATATCTTCATAGTTTTTATAGAAGGCATCAATATTATTTTCAATGAAATGTTGTTTTATTTTGTCTGATAAATTAATAGGTTTAATATTTATTAGAAATTCAGTCGCATTAATTAATTGTTTGTCTTTTTCTTTTCTGTTTTCCTTATTTTTCTTGGGTATTTTTAATTCTTCTATATTATATTCTTCAAGGAGTGGGTTCTTGTTCTCGTCTTTAAATGTATGCTCACGTAAAAGAGCTAATTTATTTATCATATTACTTCTAGAGTCTGTATACTCATCACTATCAACAAAATGCACTTCGGATATCAGTTTTTGTAAATTATCATTAAACACATAGTTAAGTCGATTGACTCTACCAATTAAGTTATTTAGTCCTTTCACAGTTAACCCATAAGTTGATGTAATATAAAGATTGTCTATTGGAAAGTTGATTCCTTCAAGTATTACAGAATTTGCAATCACATATTTAAAACCTTGAACTTCTTTGTAATTGTATTCTAAGTATTCCTTTAATATATTTGGAAGCTTTCCATGTAAATAGATAACACCATTTAATATATATTTTACTAAGTCAATATCTTCTGAAACTTCTTCAGCAATCACATTTGATATTTTTTTTAAATTGAGATCATCAGATACTTTACCTATTTTACTATTGATCTTTTCTGCAATTTTTTCTACAATTTTTGGTCTATACGTATATAAGAAGTTCTTATTTTTAGAGTTAGTTATAATATAATCTACAAAAGTTAAGGCGCTATTAAGGAGGTATTGTTCACCAGTATATCTATTGTAACTATATAATTTACCTTTTTTGTCAAGGTAAAAAGTGTCAAAAGTTTTTAAATTATGTTTTATTGTACTCTCAAATATTTGACCTTTATTTGTGTTTTTAATTTTAAGATTTGAAATGTCAGAAACAAGAGGTGATAAATATAACAATCTATGTTTATTATTCTTTTTGTAATTAAGCATTACTAATCTAGATAATAAGAAATTTCTACTGTTATTGTTTAGTAAATTATGTGCCTCATCAATAAACATTATATCAAATGCTAAGTCAAACTTATTAATAAGCCTGGTCGCTCTCTCCTGGGTAAGTATCCCAATGAACTTATCCTCATTATTATACATTTCATCATGAAGAATTAGCTTGTAGGCTAATTCTAACTTTCTTATATCATTATAAGTTTGAACAATTAGAGATTTTGTTGGAACGATAATAACAATCTTACTGTATTCATTTTGTACTATTACGTCTCTAATTATGGAGCTTTTACCAAATGAAGTGGGTGCAATATATGCTGTGTCTATTGTTTTAATGTTTTTAAATATCTCACGAGTTCTATTGTGCTGTTCAACTGTTTCTACATAATGTTCTTTAGAATAAATCTTTTTAACCTCATTGTTTATAATTGCTTCATGTAGGTTTTTCTCTTCTAAAAGTTCATTTTTAATTATAAAATTTGAGATTGGGTAAAACCCTATTTGTAATGAAATATCATACAAAGGTTTATAATTTTTATGCAGCAAACTATATTTTAAAACGATGTAGTATGCAATATTAAAATAACCTTTTAATCGTTTGTCATTGTTATAATACCTAAAGAAAATAATGGAAGAACTTAGAATATATTGAGCTTCTTCGAAGGTTAATTCGGAGTTCAAAATCAATTTTTTGAAACAATTAATAAAGAATTTATTGTTCTTTAAACTTAATAATTGACGCTTTTCGTGGCTAGTTATTTTATTCATTTAAATAATCAATGAAGTGTTGAGCTGATTTTTTATTAATACATAAAACGTTGATTTTATTAAATTCATAATCATTAATTAGTCTTTCCATTTTATTTTTTAAATCTATTTTATCAATAGACGAGTATCGAGTACCTAGATATAGAGTAGAACTAGGAATTAGATTGTAATTTTCAATTTTACTAAACTTTTTTTGAACATATTCTTTTGAGAGTTTTTTTAAAGTTTTAGAAATATTTTCATTAAAATTTATACTTCTATGTGATGCATGATTGTAAGCATTTCTCCAAGGGTCATTAGTTGTATTTATACCCTCAATTTTTTTGCGTAAGTCATGGTAGGATTCCCCTATGTTTCCGTTATGTGTAGAAGTTTTAGTAGTTTCTAAAGACGATTTACTTTCATATATATAAAGCTCGTTATCTAATATATATAAACCGTCAAAACCTTTTTTCATTCCCTTTTCTTCTAAATTCCTAAATAAGAAATGTTGCTCATACTTATTTGCTCGTAAATATAAATGACAAATAAATTCAGATACGATACCAATTTTTTGTTCAGGTGTTTTATTTTCTATGAGGTTTTTTAATTCTGTTTTGGTAATATTAATATCTTCAGCGCTTTCAATAATTTCATTATCACCATTCCATATTTGATGAATATTAGTCTCCATATAATCTTTCAACCTTTTTGAATATGTATTTATACTTATAAAGTGTAATGTTATTTTATCAGATAATTCTATTTTGTATCTTCCAAACATTCATCTTGTTTTAAATTTAGGTTTCTTTTTAAATACTGTTAATGTCTCTTCAACAAAAAACATGTAAATATTTTTCATTAAAAGGCACACGAAGTTAGCTGAAATTTACAAGAAAATCTATACGTACAACTACGTATATTTAGTCGTTTAAAATCCAAGCTACCAAATCTTCTACATCAATGATAGACCAACTATGTGGATGTCTGTCTCCATTGGATCGGTAACCTTTATTTTTGGTTGGTATGTATTGCACGTTTTTAAACTGTTGTGCTTGTAGTTGTTCGGCTAATTTTTTAATGTAATACGCATTCATTTGGTCATAATCTGCCTTTCGGTTGGTTTTCCACCATAGTGTGTCAGGCTCTGTGTACAGTCGTATTTTTGTATCCTTTAAGTGTTGTACATTTTTTGTGTAGTTACTACTGTAGGTGTACACACTATTGTTTTGGTAATGTTCCAGATTGGTTTCAGGTGGTCCAAAAGCTTCAGTTAATGTGTTTTGTATCCATGTGCTTTCTTCTACGGACACCTCAGAAAATTGACGTGCTAGATTTTTTTGAGACGCTTTATACAAGGCTTCTAGGTCAATAGGTGAGTCCACAATAAAGACGCCTTTTGGATTAATGTTATACTGTTTTGAGGCTGTTATAAAATCGCTTAGAAGTAAACTTACAACGCCTCCACTGGAAAAACCACCAATATAAATAGCATCTGTTGGTAATTGGTTAGCAGTAATGGTGTTTTGTAATAATGTGGCTAGTTGTTGTTTGTCTTGTGTGTCTAACCATAGTTTTTGATTGTAGTTAGATAGCAGGACAGCAATGTTGTTTTTTTTAGCGTGTTCCAGAATTTTAAATTCTTTTTTAATGTCCTCTGCTTGTTCCGGAAAACCGCCAAAAAGGATTAGTACTGCTTTTGCTTTTTGATTTGGTTTATATAATTGGTAATGGGTTGTAATAATTTGTTGGTAGTCAACAGGTGTTTGGGTTGGTGATTGTGGTTGATTAGTATTATCCTTGCAAGCGGTTATTGCTAATACTAGAAAAAGTATTATAATAGTTTGTTTCATCTTAAAATGGCGTTGCTTATCAATTTTGAATCTAAAAAGGGTCTTTTAAAAACCTTTAATGTTAAGAAAGATAAGCTATTAAAAGCTGTAACGCAAACTAGCGTTTGGTGTTAATCCTAGGGATTTATTATCAATTTGGATGGTGTTATTGGTGTCTTCAGGATCGACTTCAAAATAACGATTTATGGTATTATGGTGATTGGTTACATTTTTTACACCAGCTCTAAAACTAAGTTTTGAGTCCTTAGTAAAATTAAAGTCATAATTAATAGACGCGTCCAATCTAAAAAATGGATCCACATTTTGACTGTTTGGTTGGTCGTAATTAACGTAATAATTATTATTGATTTGGATGGTTGGGTTACTGGCAAGTGGGTTAGTGTAAGGTTGACCAGAATGCCAAACACTACCTACTGAGAGTTGTAAATTTTGTAATACGTTATAATTAAAACCTAACGAAACCGAGTGTCTAATATCCACATTATTAGGGAATACAGATGGTGTAAAACTGTCAAACTGATAGTCGTTAATACTATACGTGTAACTTAACCATGTGCTAAAACGGTCTGCTGTTATATTAGCTAAAAACTCGACACCTTTAGAGGTGTAATTTCCAATAGCGTTTAAATACTGAAAGTTATTATAAAATCCTTGATTTCTGGCAGTAATACCTTGGACTACTTTGTAAAAACTAGTCAAATCTAGAGTCAAGTTGCGTTGTTTATAGTCTATACCAAAAGAGGCTTGTTTACTTTTTGAAATTGGTATGCTTTGGTTGTCTGCAAGTATCCAACGTCTGTTTTCTACACCTAAAAAATCATCCTGAAAATCTACAATTTGCGTGGCAGTTTGATTTTTAAATTCGCCTTCCAATTTTATAGCAAATTGGTTAGATAGTTTTTGTCGCACATTTAATCTAGGTTCTATTAGTAATTGGTCAAACTTTTGGAAGTAATTGGCACGTGCACCTAGTCTTAAGTAAGTATTGTTTTTATGATATTGTACTTCTGTAAAAAAAGCATGGTTTAATAAGACGTCTTTTTTTGTTTTAGAGTAGGCTGGAACAGTGACTGTGGTTTGGTTTAATATACCAATCTCGTTAAACTGATAGCCATTAATAAAAGATAGATTAGTGTTAAAGTTGTATTCTGTTTTAAGTTGTAAGCTAGTTTCTGAGACCTCATTAGCTTGTGTTAAACGCTGATTGGTTTGCACACGCAAATCCGAAGCATCTACATTGTATTGCGAGTAACTACCTGACACAGTAGTGCTAAATGCATCATTCCATTGTGCATTCCAGTTTCCGCCATAACCTAAATTATCTTGCGTTAAATTACTGCTTTTTGTGGACGTCGTAGTGTTGCTATCTGTAATGCTTTCGGTATAATCTAAATTATTATTGATGCCAATAATATTGGCTCTAAATTGGTGTTTGTCGTTTAAATCAAATAGGACTTTTGCAGTATAATCATAAAACACAAAATTGGATTGCGTTGTGCTATTGTCTAAGTTTGGATTAATGTTAATGTCGCTATCCTGAAAACTTCTTTCAAAATAATTGTCATATGTTGGTGTGCTAAATGCATCTGTAATAGAGCGTCGTCCAGAAATGTGTAGCGCTAATTTTTTGGATATCGGAATTTCTAAAAAGGCATCTGCACTAATTAAATTAACACCAGCTCCTCCAGAAAAAGTGTTTGTAATTTTATCCTTAGTAAACATATTAATGGTACTAGATACACCATCGCTATATTGACTACTTGTTCCGTTTTTAGTAACAATAACTCTGTTGGTTAAATTTGGATTATAAGCAGATATTAACCCAAAAAAATGTCCAGAATGGTACATTTTAATGCCATCCCAAAGGATTAGGTTTTGATCATTGGTTCCGCCTCTAACATTTATATTGGCAACACTTTCATTAACGCTTTCTACACCAGGAAGTACTTGAATGGATTGTAAAATATCAGGAGCTATTAAACCTGGTAAAATTCCAAATTGTTCTGTGTTTAACACGATGTTTCCGTCTATTAATTTTTGTAATCCTGTGGTTAAATATTTGGTAATTAAAACCTCACTTAACATCTGGTTATCTACTAATAGCGTAATGGGTTTGCAGCCTTGTTGACTATCAAAAAAAGCTCTTGCAGTAATAATTTGGTCTTTAAATCCTAGATACGAAATGGTTATGGTCGCTTGAAGCGGAATGTCATTTAAACTAAATTGACCATTATTGTCACTACTAGTACCTAAGTAGGTGTTGTTAACAATAATTGAAGCACCTAAAAGACCTTGATTTGTTTCTTCAGAAAGCACAATTCCGCAAATAGAAATAGTTTTTTCTAACACCGAAACTGTAATGTAGCGCTTATCTATTGTTTTAAAATTTAAAAGTGTATTAGCGTTAAGATAGTCTAATGTACTTTTTAAGTCTAAAGTTTCACTAGGTCGTGTTATATTAATATTAGTCACATCGTTTACAGCATAACTAAACTTGACATTAAAAGTGGTTTCGATTGTTGTTAAATAGTCAGCCAATGGTATCTGTTGGTTTTGACTAAAACCAGTAGATACAATTAATAGATACAAACTAACAAGCCAATGTCTAACCTCCATAATTATAAAATGTAACGGTTTGTCCTTCAATTTTAAAACTAATTTTTAAAGGAATGGTTATGGATTGTAAAGCTGTGTTTAGATTATTGTGTGTAAAAGTACCAGAAAATAGTTGGGTTGTATCTACAGCTGTTGCTTTTATTGTGACGTTATATTGACGCTCTAATTCTGCAATGACCTCTTGTAAAGCAATGTTTGTAAAGCTACTTTCAGCTTGCATCCAATCAGGTTTTGTGGTCGTATTGTTTGTTATAAGCTCAATGGTTCCGTTAGTAACCTTAAACCCATTGCCTTTAGGTAGTTTTACGGTTTTACTATTGTAAGTCACACTAACTAACCCTTCATAGCAAACCACTTCAAAATAATTGTCACGTTCTTTAACGTTAAATTGTGTACCTAATACTTGCACTAGTCCAGCAGTAGTGTTAACTGTAAATTTTTGACCTTTTTCTACCTTAAAATAGGCTTCACCATCTAATTTTAAGTTGCGTTGCTTGTCCCACGTTTTTTTGTTGTAAGACAGTTTAGATTTTGCATTTAAAATAACTTGAGAGTTATCAGGTAGCGTAATGGTTTTGTTTTCCGCTATCTGTGTGCTAAACGTATCTGTATTATTAAAAAACACAAAGTAAGAGCCTCCAAGCATAACAACTAACAATGCTGCTATCTTTAAAAATAATTTAAAGTTTAAAGCAATAACCTTAGGTTTAGTTTTTGTTAATTGTCTTTGTTTAAATTGTTGTAATGCTTGTTGTGCATCAACTTTAGGTGCTTCAAGTTGTGAGCTGTAATGCTTTATTTTTTCTAAAGTTTTAAAGTCTTCGGTTTTTTTTAAATCATCTAATTCTTGATCAGATAACTCGTTATTAAACCATTGTAATATGTTTTTTTCTTTTTTCATTGTAAACGTCCTTCAATATTAAGACAACTAATGTTGTGTTTACCCTACTTGATTAAATATTCTGTATGTGTTGCTTCAATGTTTTTAATGCAATTGACATGCGTTTTTCGACTGCTTTTTGTGAAATGTCTAATAAAGTAGCAATCTCGCGATACTTTTTGCCTTCAATTCTATTTAATAAAAAAACTTCACGCTGTCCATCTGTTAATAATGCAATTGCATTTTGCAGTTTTGTTTTAAATTCTTCTTCTTCTAATAAATATTCTGGACTTTGATTGTCTGTATCTAAATAAGGTGCAGCTTTAGCATAATCCATAACCACTTTATTATGTTTTATGGTGTTTAAAAACATATTGTTAATGGATGTAAATAAATACGTCTTAGCCTTATCAAAATTTATTTTAGCACAATTCTCCCAAATTTTTGAAAATGCATCTTGGACCAAATCTAGGCTTTTTGCAGAATCACCACATTTATAAAATGCAAAATTACTTGCAGATTGTAAGTGCTTGACATAAAAATCACTAAAGTTTTTTTCCTCACAGAGGTTGTTTGTGTTCTCAATCATAAACCAATTTTAGCTTTTAAATAGGTTAGGCTAAATATAATTTTTGTGTAAAAGTAGGGTAAAAATATTTTGTGTTGTCTTATTGGCAGAACAATATAAAATAGTAAACATGGACACCGAAAAACTAATAACCATCATTGAAACAATTTTAATAATCATCTTGTTAACAAGCTTTACCGCTTCAATTTATATAATTAATCACTTATTTGAAATTTTAAGGTAGGGTAAAATAAAATCCAGTTGTCTTACCAATAGAATGGCGAAAAAATAGCTTTCAAAAAGAAAATAATATCAATTCAAAAAGAAAAATTAACTTTACAAACATTTAAAATTATGAAAAACTTAAAATTTATTACAGCCTTATTTTTAACTTCATTAATGACATTAACATCTTGTCAAGATGAAATTGATAATGAAAGTGGAGATAATCCAAATACTAATACTTCAAATTCTCAAACTGCTAGTAATTTAGAGCGTACTTCAATGTATGATGGATCGTTTGATGATTTTTTAGATGGTAACTCATGCTCATCAATACTTTTGCCAGTCACAGCAACGGTAAACGGAACAGAAGTTACTATTGTTAATCAGGCAGATTATCAACAAGTGATTGATATTTTGGCACAATTTAATACAGATGAAGATACTGTGGAGCTTCAGTTTCCAATAACAATTACCCTAAGTAATTATACCCAAGTGGTTGTTGAAAACCAATTAATATATGATGGTTTTATTGATGTATGTCAAACTTTAACAGCAGCAGGAGACGAGGCAATTACTTGTGTGGATATTGATTTTCCAATAACCTTATTAACCTATAGTTTAAGTCTAGAACAAACTGGTAGTGTTGTATTAGAAACCGAACAGCAGTTATATGCGTATATAAGTGACTTTGGTGATGATCAATTATTTGCAATAAATTATCCAATTACCGCTACTGTCGATGCTAGTGGTAATCAAGCAATAACATTTAATAGCGACGCAGAATTTCAAGCAGCAATTTCGGATTGTTTAAATGTACAAGGAGTTGAAGAGCAAGCAGCTGAAGATGCTGATGCTTTAGAGACGATATTGGTTGATGGATTGTTTCAAGTACAGTCTGTTATAAACGCAGGTGTAGATACAGCATCAGATTTTGCTGAGTTTACCATAGATTTTGCAAACGACTTATCTGTGGTAGCAGAGAATACAGTTAATGTTGCTGTGCAAGATGTACAAGGGACTTATCAGGTAGCTTCTCAAACAGAAGTGTTTTTAGATTTAACCTTTACAGGGAACGTTACATTTAATTTATTAAATCAAAATTGGGCAGTGACAAGTTTTAACAACACGACCATATCATTGCAAAGCACGACAAATGCAGCATTAACATTAGTGTTAACGCAAATATAAATTAGTGCATCGTATGGATGTAAACCTTTTACAAAACAGCTACTTTAATAAGATAGCTGTTTTGTAAAATTGAAAAAAAAATTAAAAAGATGAAGTATTTAGGTATTATAATATTGTTGGTATTAATGTCATGTAGTAGCGACGATTCGCAAAATGACCCATTAAACAATACACAGTCAAATAAGTTGAGTGTTGGTGCATCTGCCAATGATCTATTATCTGATACTACTTTTTCTAGTCTAGTTGTTGAGGTGGTATATGTCGAAGGATTTGAGCCTTCTCAAACTGCAATATCTAATTTTGTTTCTTTTTTGGAAAACAGAACCTTTAAGCCAAATGGTATTACAGTACAAAAACGAGCAATCTCTTCTCCTGGTCTAACACCATATACAAATCAAGAGATAGCAGCTATAGAAGACTCTAATAGATTATTATATAATAATGATAATCAAATAGCAGTTTGGGCTTTTTTTGCGGATGGATCTTCTGCTAATAATACAGATTCAGGAGTTGTTTTAGGTACTGCTTATAGAAATACATCATTTGTGATTTATCAAGAAACAATACAACAATTAACTTCTGGCACAATAACAAATACAACACCAATATTAGAATCTACAGTCATTACACATGAGTTTGGACATATTTTAGGATTAACCAATTTAGGTACACCTTTACAAACTAATCATGAAGATCTAGAGCATCCAAAACATTGTAATATTGAGTCTTGCTTAATGTATTGGAAAGCAGAAAGTGGTAATGGAGTAATGTCTATGATTTCTGGAGGATCTATACCACAATTGGATGCGCAATGTATTGCTGACCTTCAGGCTAATGGAGGGAAATAATTTTTAAACAACTTAACACTTACTTAAATTATTAATTATGAAAAAACTATGTTTAACACTAGCACTAAGTTTGGGAGCTTTATTTTTAGTAAATGCACAAGACGATATAAAGTCTAAGTCTAATGGAGGAATAAAAGGCGGTTATAATTTAGCATCAGTACAATACGATGGTAATGAAGAAACAGGTCAAAGAAGCGGTTTTCATGTAGGGTTATATGGCGAGTCCTATTTAAGCAATTTTGCAGCTATTCAAATTGAAGTGATGTACTCGCAGCAAGGTTATGAAATAGAAACTAATGGTGGTACGTTTACACAAAAACTTAATTATATTAATGTGCCATTATCTTTAAAATTATATCCTGTTAGTACGTTTTACTTGGAGGCTGGACCACAAATAGGATATGCTATTTCACACAAGGAAACTTATGATGCTAACTTTGATTTGTTTGATACATCACAAGAGTTTGAGCCTAATAGCTTTGACTATGGTGTAAATTTTGGAGTAGGATTTAAATCGGATGCTAATGTTAGCTTAGGCGTACGTTACCATTTAGGTCTTGGAGATATTTACGATGATGGATCACCAAAAAACAGAGTGTGGCAGTTCTCGTTAGGCTTTGGTTTTTAATCCATTACAATAACAATAATTAACCGAAATTAGAATATTCAATTTCGGTTTTTTTTTAGACCGAATTCATTTTGTTTAATAAATTTAACTAAACTTTAAACAAAAATAATAGTTTTATTTAGGGTCTGGTTTTATCTTTGGGTAAATAATAAAAACAAAACTATGAAAACTAAAAATGTATTAATGGCTTTTACTGTAGTAGGGCTAATTGGATTAAATGCTTGTAAAGATGCTCCTAAAAATATTGAAACACAAGTTAAAGAAATGGCAGTAAATGATAAATCATCTAAACCTAAAATTCAGGATAACACAACCATCGTAGGTGTTGCAGCAAGTAACGATAATTTTACAACCTTGGTTGCAGCAGTTAAAGCTGCTGGATTAGTAGAAACTTTAAATAGTGCTGGGCCATTTACAGTTTTTGCTCCAACCAATGATGCATTTAATAAATTGCCAGAAGGTACGGTAGAAACTTTGTTAACACCAGAAAGAAAAGAAACATTGGTAGGTATACTTACATATCATGTTGTTCCTGGAAAATTTGATGCAAATACTGTAGTAGAAGCAATAAAGTCTAATGATGGGACATTTGAAGTTACCACAGTAAATGGAGGGATACTAATAGCGTCTCTAGATGGTGAAAATGTAATTTTAACAGACGAAAAAGGAAACACATCTAAAGTTATTATGGCAGATGTTGCAGCTTCAAATGGAGTAATTCACGCAATAGATGCAGTAGTGATGCCTAAGTAATTTTTTTTAGGTTGTTTAATGATGGGAAATCGCTTTCAAGAAATTGGAAGCGGTTTCTTTTTGTAAAATAATTAAAAACTTAATTACCTATTATTAAAAGGCTATTGTTTTATTCAAACTTGATGTAATCTATTTCAATATTAAAATTTCCAGCTTTTTTATCGCTAATGATTAATGCGATATTAAAGACGTCATCCAAAGCTTTTTTTGGCATTGTATTACCTATAATTTCACTTATTCTGTAATGTTTAAAATCTGTGAGGTCTACTGTAATGGTGTCCCAATCTGTAGTTTTTGGTGTAAAGATATATTTGTAATAAGGTATGTAGTATTGTTGACTATTTTTAAGAGATAATCCAAAGGTACGATCTGTACTATTACTTTTAAATCGCATAGTCATTGTTTTGCATTTACTTAACGCACCTGTTGTAATTAAGGTTCGCATACTTGCAAATCCACCATTGTTTTCTAGACTAACTTCGCCACTAAATATAATGCTATCTTCTAATAATGTTGTTTTGGATTTAGATAATCCACCCATGACACCATCGTTAACAATACGCCAATCCTTTCCCGCTTTTTCTGTTCCAAAATCAATTGTTAATCCTGTGACTGTTGACATAAATAGGGTTGCTATTAAAAATAATGGTTTCATATCTAAAGATACAAAACATTAATGTTTTTAGTTAAAAGGGGATGTTAATTTGTAATATAAAATACTACCTAAATTTATTTTAATCAATTCAGTTAATACTATTATTTTACTATTATTTTTGTAGCCATGCAAAAAACCATATCTCATTACATTCCGGAAGCGTCAGTATCTAGAGTTTTGCAACTTTTGGAGCACGATCATTTAGTAGTGATGATAAAAAAAGAAAGAAAAACAAGGCATGGTGATTACCGTAGATTACCTAACGGGAAACATCAAATAACGGTAAATGGCAGTTTAAATAAATATCGATTTTTAATAACCTTAATTCATGAGATTGCTCATTTAGAAGCATTTTCTAAATTTGGAAGACATATCAAACCACATGGAACAGAGTGGAAGCGTACCTTCCAGCACTTAATGTTGCCATTTATTAATCCACAAGTGTTTCCAGAAGCAATTTTACCAGTAGTTGCAAAACATTTTATAAATCCAAAAGCGTCTAGCGATACAGACGTGCAACTCGCCTTAGCTTTAAAGCTATTGGACGCTCCAAATAATAAAAGCTTTATATTTGAAGTACCTTTACATCAGACTTTTAAAATACACAATGGTCGTGTGTTTAAAAAGGGAGCAAAAAGACGCACTAGACATGAGTGTGTTGAGGTAAAAACAGGTAAAACGTATCTGTTTAATGCCAATGCTGAGGTAGAAATTTTAAATAATTAAGTAAAACTTAATAGAATAATAAAGACATGCAGAATAAAAATTATTACGCAATATTAATGGCAGGTGGAGTAGGCTCTAGGTTTTGGCCAGTTAGTACAGAGGAGTTTCCAAAACAGTTTCATGATATGCTTGGAACAGGAGATACGCTAATTCAAAAAACGTTTAGTCGATTAAGTAAACTAATTCCTAAAGAGAATATTTTTATTTTAACTAACGAAAAATATAACAATTTAGTTTTAGAACAACTTCCAGAGGTTACACAACGTCAAGTTGTGTTAGAACCAGCAATGCGTAATACTGCTCCTTGTATTTTGTATGCCAGTTTAAAAATACAAAAAGAAAACCCTGATGCTATAATGATTGTAGCACCTAGTGACCATTGGATTGAAGACGAAGTAGCCTTTACGACTAATGTCAAGCAAGCATTTGAGTATTGTCAAGAAAACGATGCCTTAATGACGTTAGGTATAAAACCAACATTTCCAAATACAGGCTATGGGTATATCGAGGGTGGTAATGCATCAGAGGATAATATAAGTACGGTTGTTCAATTTAGAGAAAAACCTAATTACGAGACTGCAAAACAGTTTTTAGCACAAGGAAACTTTTTGTGGAATGCAGGAATATTTATGTGGTCTGCAACTAGTGTTATTAAAGCATTTCAGACAAATCAACCGCAACTTTTTGATTTGTTTAATACAGGAATGGCAACGTATAATACCGAGTTTGAAGATGATTTTATAAGAGATAACTATCCAAAAGCAGAAAATATCTCTGTAGATTATGCAATTATGGAATCATCAACCAACGTCTTTGTTATTCCAGCAACATTTGATTGGAACGATTTAGGTACTTGGGGAAGTTTGTATGATAAATTAGATAAAGACGAAGACAATAATGCTGTAGTTAATGCTAAAACCTTAACGGAAGATGCTTCAGGAAACATGATACGTACCAAAGCGGATAAGGTAGTGGTAGTAGATGGATTGAATGATTATATAATTGTGGATAAAGACGAAGTTTTACTTATCTTTCCAAAGTCAAAAGAACAAGATATTAAAAAAGTACTTCAAAAAGTAAAAGACAATTTTGGAGAGCATTACGGATAGGTTTTAACTATGGAGCAAAACAACGAGCCTAAAGAACATAAATTTAATTTCTCTAATGAGGAGAAACAAAACGAAGCAGTAAATCAAAAAAAAGAAGCAGTAAAAAAGGATGCTGAAGGCTTATTTAAAAGCATAAAAACCTTTCTTCAAGAGCTTCTTGATTTTAGAGACGATACTGACAGAGATGCCACTATCGAAGCTATTAAAGCAGATATACCTTTTAAAGGCGCAACTGCATGGATTTTAATTTGCTCAATATTTGTAGCCTCTATTGGTTTAAATGCTAACAGTACAGCTGTTGTTATTGGAGCCATGTTAATTTCACCTTTAATGGGACCAATCTTAGGGGTTGGACTGTCTATTGCTATTAACGATATTGATACGCTTAAACGATCGCTTATCAACTTAGCTATAATGATCGTATTAAGTTTATTAACAGCCTTTTTGTTTTTTAGATTTTTTCCGCTTAGTGAAGATACCTCAGAGCTATTAGGACGTGTACAACCAGATATTCGTGATGTACTAATTGCCTTTTTTGGAGGTTTAGCTTTAATAATTGCTCGTACAAAACGTGGGACAATAGCCTCTGTGATTTTTGGAGTAGCAATTGCAACAGCATTAATGCCTCCTTTGTGTACAGCTGGTTATGGATTAGCAAAAGGTAATTGGACTTACTTTGGTCAAGCCATGTACTTGTTTACAATTAACACTATTTTTATAGCCTTAGCGACGTTTTTAGTGCTTAAAATTTTACGTTTTCCAATGCTTAAATATGCAAATTCTGCTAAGCGTAAACGTACTGCCCGAATTGCATCTTTAGTGGCTATTATAGTAATGATTCCTGCTATGTTCACGTTTTTAAGTGTGTTAAGAGAAAGTCAATTTAAAGTAGATGCTAAAGACTTTATTACTAATGAGCTAAAGTCGTTACCAAATGCAAGCTACATTCAAAAATATGCAACGCCTAATTATACACCTAATGGAGACTCTAATATTGAGCTAACAACGTTTGGTACAGATGTGATTTCAGACGACATGAAGCATTTCTTAGAAAACAGGTTGCAAGAATACACGTATTTAAAAAATTCAAAATTATTAATTAATCAAACAAAAAACAGGGAGATTAATAATTTAGAATATATGGAAGAGTTACGTACAAGAGACTCTTTAGACTTAATGAGTCAGCAACAAAAAATATCGTTTTTAGAAGACAAAGTAAGAGAGTTGTCTAAGCTAGAACGTGGTTATGTTCCTTTTGAAGAAATTTCTAAAGAAGTTAATATTAACTACGAAAATATAGAGTCAATGTCTTACGCTAGTGTTATTAATTCTAACTTTAAAAGTATTGATACATTAGCTGTATTTACTGTAAAATGGAATGATACTTTAGTAGATGATAACCTTGTAAATAAAGAAAAAGACAAACTGTATCGTTGGTTAAAGCTTAAGCTAAAATTAGATACATTGGTTGTTAAACAGTCCAATTAAGACTAATGATTATAGTAAACTTAACTATTCTTGAAGTTGGGTTAAGGTGATTTATTAAAAGATTTATCTGTAGATAATAAAAAAAATTAGCTACGTTCTTCTAAGTACATTTGACGTACTTTTTTAAACAATTCAGAAGAATAAACAAAGTCAGTTACTGCTGCATTATCTGTTTTAAAGATGTCGTAGCGTGATCCTTCCCATTCTTTTAGACCATTTTTAAGAAAAACAATTTTCTCTCCAATTTGCATTACAGAGTTCATGTCATGCGAGTTAATTACAGTTGTAATCTGATATTCTTCAGTTATTTCTTTAATTAAATCATCAATAACTATGGATGTTTTTGGATCTAAACCAGAGTTTGGTTCATCACAAAACAAATATTTTGGCTTGTTCACAATTGCTCGTGCAATTGCTACACGTTTTTGCATACCTCCAGACGCTTCACTGGGTTTTTTATTATGCGCATCTCCTAGATTAACTCTGTTTAATACAAAGTTAACACGATCTTCCATTTCGCTTTTACTTTGTTTAGTAAACATTTTAAGTGGAAACATGACATTTTCGGCAATAGTCATCGAGTCAAACAAAGCACTTCCTTGAAACACCATGCCTATGTCTGCTCTAATATCACGTTTTTCGTCTTCGCTTAATTTAGCAAAGATTTTACCATCGTAAGCAATGCTTCCTTCTTCGTAATCAAAAAGACCTAAAAGGCACTTTAAAAATACGGTTTTACCAGAACCACTTTGCCCAATAATTAGGTTAGTTTTTCCTTTTTCAAAAGTGGTAGTAACGCCTTTTAAAATATGCGCATCTCCAAACGATTTGTGTAGATTTTTTACTTCTATCATTGACTTAGCAGGAGTTGAGTTAATATATAGTTTAAAAGGATAATCATTACACTAGTCCAAACAAAAGAGGTTGTACTAGCCTTACCAACTTCTAAAGCACCACCTTTCATGTAGTAACCATGATAAGAAGGGACTGTGGCTAAAATAAAGGCAAATAACAATGTTTTTATAAATGCGTAAGCCATATGAAAAGGCTTAAAGTCAAGTTGTATACCTTCAATATAATCAGGCATAGTCGCATAACCACCATAAACACAAGCAGCTAATCCACCCATTATTCCTAAAAACATGGATATTGATATTACAAAAGGATATAGTGTTAACGCTATAAATTTAGGAAACACCAAATAATTTAAACTGTTTATTCCCATAACCTCTAAAGCGTCAATTTGCTCTGTAACACGCATTGTACCAATACTAGATGTTATAAACGATCCTACTTTACCAGCCATAATAATGGACATAAAAGTTGGTGCAAATTCTAAAATAATAGATTGTCTTGTTGCAAATCCAACTAAGTTTTTAGGGATTAATGGGTTGTCAATATTTAATGCGGTTTGTATAGTCACTACACCACCAACAAAAAATGATATAAAGGCAACGATACCTAAAGAACCGATAATTAAATCGTCAATATCTTTAAGGATTAATTTTTTCATTACAGACCACTTTGTAGGCTTTCGAAACATTTCGACAACCATTAAAAAGTAGGTTCCAATATAGTGTAGGTAATTCATTAGTTATTTGTTACTGCTAAAATATAAAATTATAGTAGGTATTTGACCTTAATTTTAAATTAGATGTTTTAAAATCTGTATTTTTGAACTTCAAAATTAAATTTATCACAATGAGAGCCTTTTTATCGGTATTTATTATCTGTTTTCTTTTTAGTTGTCAGTCACAAAAAAGTACAATAACAACAAATACAACTAAGCTTAATTCGCAACCAAAGTTAGTGGTTGGAATTGTAGTAGACCAGATGCGTTATGATTATTTAACTAGATTTTATAATAAGTATGGAGATGGTGGATTTAAACGTCTAATTAATGATGGTTTTAATTGTAAAAACAATCATTTTAATTATGTGCCAACGTATACAGGACCTGGTCATGCGTCTATATTTACAGGTACCACACCTAAAACTCACGGAATAATTTCTAATAATTGGTACGATAAAGTATCTGATAGTTATGTGTATTGCGCAGGTGATACTTTAGTGCAATCTGTTGGAACTTTAAATAAAGCTGGTCAAATGTCGCCACATAGACTAAAGACGACAACTTTTGCAGACGAAAATAGATTGTTTACACAAATGAGAGGTAAAACCATTGGAATTTCTGTAAAAGATAGAGGTGCAATTTTACCAGCTGGACATACAGCAAATGCAGCTTATTGGTTTCATGGAGCAGACGAAGGTCGTTTTATATCTAGTACTTTTTATTTAAACACATTACCTAAATGGGTACAAGATTTTAACAATACAGCTGCTGCTGAAAGTTATTTAAAAGAATGGAATACACTTTACGATATTAATACTTACACAGAAAGTGGAAGTGATTTAAATACTTTTGAAGGTGGTTTTAAAGGAAAAGACACAGCAACATTTCCTTATGATTTAAAAGCGTTAAGTAAAGATAATAGAGGCTATGATATTATTAAAGCAACACCTTACGGAAACAGTATTGTTGCAGATTTTGCAATTGCAGCAATTGATGGAGAACAGTTAGGAAGTGATACTATTACAGATGTATTAACCGTTAGTTTTTCTAGTACAGATTACGTAGGACATAATTTTGGTGTTAATAGTAAAGAGGTAGAGGATACGTATATTAGATTAGATAAAGATATACAACGCTTATTGGAAGCGCTTGATGCAAAAGTAGGAGAAGGAAATTACACTTTATTTTTATCTTCTGATCATGGAGCTGTTGAGGTGCCAGCTTACTTAGAATCAGTAAAAATTCCTTCAGGATATTTTGATACAGATGCTTTTAAAGCTAATTTAAATGAAACTACAATTTTAAATTATAAGGCAGAAGACTTAATTAAAAATATAAGTAATAACCAAGTCTTTTTAGACAGAGAGGTTATTAAGAGTTATGGTTTAAATTTAGCTAGTGTGCAACAAGAGATTGTTAATACCATAATTGATTATCCGTACATCTATAAAGCTTATACAGCAACTAGTATGACAACTACAGAGTTTTCTGGAGGTGTGGAGAGTTTATTACAAAATGGCTATAACCAAAAGCGTTCTGGAGATGTTTTGTTTGTGTTAGATCCAGCAGTGATAAGTTATAGTAAAACAGGATCTACGCATGGATCTGCTTTAAACTATGATACGCATATACCATTATTGTTTTTTGGAAAAGGGATAAAAAAGGGTAGTACGATGCAGCATACTAATATTCCAGATATTGCTCCAACCATATCTGCTTTACTTGGTATTAGCTTCCCTAATGGAGCTACAGGTAAACCGTTAGAGTTTGTGCTAGAAAATTAATAGAATTTAGCTTTTAAAGCACGTTCTGTCCTAAACGACATAAATAAAACTGCACTAAATATTAGTATTAAGCTAATACTAATGCGTGCAATTTCACTTAGCTGTATTAGTATACCTATACAGCTAAGTAATGTTATTGTTATTCCAGAAATTAGTAATTGTTTAGACGAGTATTGCTGCGCAAAATCCCAAGTCTCTTGATTTTTCATGGAAAGCTTTGATCGATAACCATTAAACCAATTAATCTTTTTGGCTGGATATATTCTAGTAATAAAACTAATTATTATAAATAGAATACCAGATATAAAGCTAGGTAGTAATATGCTTTCTAGAAACGAAGGCATAATTATTTATTTTCGGTATAAAAAATAATTATTGACCAACTCTATGTAAGTTTCTTTAGCTTGGTCAGGACTAATATCCTTAATTTGAAAGAGTGCATTGGTCTTAAATGCATTAATTATAGGTTTTTTACTACTTGGTCGCTCGTAGTTGTTTGTGGCTTTCTTATAGTAAGCATACAATCGAAGCAAGAAATCTGCAGGAAAAGGTTCTGTATGTGCATTAATGCGATCTACAGCATCATCAAAAGTTCTATTTAATTCTTCGGCAGTCATACTCTTAAATTTCGGCAATAATACTTTCGCCTCCTTTTACTTTTTGGTTTAAGTTAACCTTAATGTTAGTGTCCAAAGGTAAAAATAAATCTACTCTCGAACCAAATTTAATAAAACCTGAGTCTTCACCTTGTGTTGCAGCGTCTCCTTCTTTAGCGTAGTTTACAATACGTTTGGCTAAAGCACCAGCAATTTGTCTGTATAAAACTTTACCATATGAAGGGTTTTCAACTACTACTGTTGTACGTTCATTTTCTGTACTAGCTTTTGGATGCCAAGCAACCAAGTATTTACCTGGATGATATTTACTATATGCTACTTGTCCACCTATAGGATAACGTGTTACATGGACGTTAATAGGTGACATAAATACACTTACTTGTAAGCGTTTTTCTTTAAAATATTCTGGTTCAAAAACCTCTTCAATAACAACAACTTTACCATCAACAGGAGATACTACTGTGTTGTCGTTTAAAGCAGTTAATCTTTTTGGGTTTCTAAAAAATTGTAGAATAAGAAATAGAAAGACAAATAATGTAAAAAACAATAGGTATTGTAACCATTGTAACGATACAAATTTATCAACAACAACTGCTAAAATTGCCACTATTAGAAATGTGATTGCAATTATTTTAAAGCCTTCTTTATGAAACATATTTTAAAATTCTTAGAAATAAATAAATAAAAGGAGCTGCAAAAATCATACTGTCAAAACGGTCCATTAAACCACCATGTCCTGGCATGATTACACCACTGTCCTTTACGTTTGCTTGACGTTTAAACTTAGATTCTATCAAGTCGCCAAGTGTGCCAAATACACTAATTATAATACTTAATATTAACCAATTGGTAAAGGTTAATGTTTCTGTAAATATATGAATAAAATAGCTGGCAATAGAAGCGAAGAAGAGTCCACCTAAAAAGCCTTCAACTGTTTTTTTAGGAGAAATACTTGGAAATAATTTTTGCTTTCCAAAGTTTTTACCAACTAAATAAGCAAAGGTGTCATTAATCCAAACTAAGATAAATGAACCTAAAATATACTCTGGAGTGAACGATCCATTATGATTGGCTATTAATAATAAAAATACAAAACCACTAGATAAATAAAAGGTGGTGATTATAAATCGTTTTGAGCTAAAAAGCGGAATTTTCTTTTCGGAAAATAAATCTTTAATTAAAATTAACTGTACAAAAATGGTAAGTACCTGAAGTATTTGTGTGGCCTCATCTAGTCCTTTGTCAGATCGCATTACTAATTGCCAATAGCCAAAAATAAAATATAAAATTGTGAATATTATATAAGGTGCGACACTTTTAAGTTGAATAAGTTTACAAAACTCTACTAAACAAATTATCCCAAACACAAAAAACAACACAATAAAAGCGTGCTGGTTTAATAATGATGCAACAAGTAAACTTACGTATAAGAATCCTGATAGCGCTCTTGTAAGGGTTTCGTTCATAAAACTAAAGGTCTTCTAAAAGCAGCAAATATAAGTTTTTTGTACTGCTTCCGTAAGATAAAAAGTCTTTTTCCTCTTGCAACTTAAAATGTTTAATAGTTGTGATGTTAGTAGGTATTTTTCTACTGTTTTTATGTTTAATCTCTCTTAATCCTTCTCCTATATTTGATATTATTTGACTAGTAGTTGCAAATACTATAACGTTATTAGGAAATTCGTTAAGTTTTTTTTCAGCTAACTGGTTAGAGCTAACTAATAAAGAGCCATCATTAGCTATTAAGTTTTCACAAGTGGTTATAAAATAAGTACATTCTGATAAGTTATCACTTGTTTTAAGTTGAGAAGATTTAAATTTATCTTTCAAGTTGTTATCATAAAAATAAGCAGAATGATCTTCCCAGTTATTTTCTAATATTATGTTGTTTAAGTTGTCGTAAACTTCGTCTAATGAGTCACAATACAGAAATTTACCACCATTTTCTTTAAAGTTTATTGTAAAACTTTCGTCAATAGGTAGCTCTTCTTTAGGCATATATTTGCCTCTGTCGTCGGACTTAAGGTCCTCCTTTTCTATTTGAGATTTAGAACTAAATAATTTTCTAAAAAGGCTCATTTACACTTTGCTATAATCAGAATTACATTAATGGGAATATCAAATATAAAAAATCTTAGACTATCAAACGAGATAATCTAAGATTTTTAATACTTATTTATAATTTAGCGACTATTCCTCTTCGTTGGTGCTAGTCTTTTCTTCAATAACAAGTTTTGAATCATGATTGGTAAATGGACGTTTACCAAGGATTTCTTCAAGGTCATCTTTGAAAATAACTTCTCTTTCAATTAGTCTTTCGGCTAATTTTTTAAGAACATCTTTTTTAGATTCTAATAGTGTTAAAGCTCTTTGGAATTGCGTTTCAACAATATTTTTAATTTCGTTATCTATTAACTCTGCAGTCTTTTCACTGTATGGTTTTACAAAGCCATTTTCTCCTGCAGGATCATAAAACGTGATGTTACCAACTTTTTCATTCAATCCATAAATCATAACCATAGCTTTAGCTTTTTTGGTTACGTTTTCAAGGTCACTTAAAGCACCTGTAGAAATTTGATCAAATATTATTTTCTCGGCAGCACGACCACCCATTGTAACACAAATTTCGTCTAAAAACTTACTAGTTCTAGTTATGTAAGCTTCTTGTGGTAGGTACCATGCAGCACCTAAACTACGACCTCTAGGTACAATAGTTACTTTTACTAATGGGTCTGCATGTTCTAAAAACCAGCTAACTGTTGCGTGTCCAGCTTCGTGATAAGCAATTGTCTTTTTCTCTTCGACAGAAAATAAATTACTTCGTTTTTCTAATCCACCTACAATACGATCTACTGCATCTAAAAAGTCTTGTTTTTCGACTGCTTTTTTATCTTTTCTTGCAGCGATTAAAGCAGCTTCGTTACATAAATTAGCGATATCTGCCCCAGAAAAACCTGGTGTTTGTTTAGATAAAAATTCAATATCTAATCCTTCTGCTTTTTTAAGAGGTTTAAGGTGAACTTCAAATATTGCTTTACGTTCTGTTAGGTTAGGCAAATCAACATGTATTTGTCTATCAAAACGTCCAGCACGCATTAAGGCGCTGTCTAAAATATCTGCTCTGTTGGTTGCAGCTAGTACAATTACATTTGTATTTGTACCAAAACCATCCATTTCTGTTAATAGTTGGTTAAGTGTATTTTCTCGCTCGTCGTTACTTCCAGACATCGCGTTTTTACCTCTAGCTCTACCAATAGCATCAATCTCGTCAATAAAAATTATAGCTGGAGATTTTTCTTTAGCTTGTTTAAAAAGGTCTCTAACTCTAGAAGCACCAACACCTACAAACATTTCGACAAAGTCAGATCCAGATAATGAGAAGAAAGGTACTTTAGCTTCTCCTGCAACTGCTTTAGCTAATAACGTTTTACCTGTTCCTGGAGGTCCTACTAATAAGGCTCCTTTAGGTATTTTACCACCTAAGTTTGTGTATTTTGAAGGATTTTTAAGGAAGTCTACAATTTCTTGAACTTCTTCTTTAGCACCTTCTAATCCTGCAACATCTTTAAAGGTTGTTTTAACTTCAGAGTTTTCGTCAAATAGCTTAGCTTTAGATTTTCCAATATTAAAAATCTGTCCACCAGCACCTCCACCACCTCCAGAAGACATACGACGCATGATAAAAATCCATACACCTATTAATAGTATAAATGGAAGTAAGCTAAAAAGTAATTCTCCCCAAGGATTGCTTTCTTGTGTGAAGGTTACTTGAGCTTTCTTATCCTGATCTAAATCTTTATTTATAGTGTTAATAGATTCTTGAAACAGTTTTAAGTCACCAAATTGAAATGTGTAATTTGGAAGCTTAGTTGTTGTTGGAAAAATAGAGGTTGGCTTTGATTTTTTGTGCTCCTCCTTAGATTCAGCTTCTTTTGTTAAGTAAACTTTTGCAATAGTATTGTTTACTATTTCTACCTTTTCTATATCACCTTCTTTTAAAAATTCAAAAAACTGTGAAGGCGAGGTTTTATTTTCTGTCCCAGCACTACTTCCAAAAATTTGTAGGGCAATAAAGAAAATTATAATCCCTCCATAAATCCAGTATGGACTAAATTTAGGTTTTTTAGGTGCTGCTTTTTTATTTTTATCTGCCATGTATTGTGTTTAATAGTTTGTTTCGATAACAGTAACTTTAGCATCACCCCAAAGACTTTCTATATCGTAATATTCTCTAATATGTTTTTGAAAAACGTGTACCACAACGTTAACATAATCCATAAGTATCCACTCAGCATTATCTTCTCCTTCTATATGCCAAGGCTTATCCTTAAGTGTTTTACTAACTTTTTTTTGTATGGAATTAACAATAGCGTTTACTTGAGTGTTAGAAGTACCTTCGCAAATTACGAAGTAGTCACAAACCGTATTTTCAATTTCTCTTAAATCAAGAATATTTATTTCTTTTCCTTTTACATCTTCAATACCTTCTATCACTGTAGCGATTAGGGCATCAATATTTGGTTGTTGTTTCGCCATTAATTTAATTTAAATTTGTGCAAAGTTATTATTTTTAAGTTCTTTATACTCTAAAAAAATCATAAGATTTTATAATACGAAGATAATTATTTAATATGCGTATAATCAAACTTAATGCCACCGATTCTACAAATAGGTTTCTTCGTAATCTAAGTTTGGATAGTCCAGTACAAGATTTTACAACAATTGTGACTAGTCAACAAACTAATGGACGTGGTCAAATGGGTACCCATTGGCAATCTCAACCCTTTAAAAACCTAACCTTTAGTGTTTATAAAAAATTAAATTTGTTTCCGTTTGAGTCTCAATTTTATATTAGTATGTCTGTAGCTTTGGCTATTATTAAGTCGTTAGAGCAGTTAAATATTCCAAAATTAAGTGTAAAGTGGCCAAACGACATTTTGTCAGCTAATCAAAAAATTTGTGGTGTCTTGATTGAAAATGTCATAAAACAAAGTGTTATAGAGTCTTCTATAATTGGAGTGGGACTTAATGTAAATCAATTAGATTTTAATGGTTTGCCTCAAGCAGGCTCTTTAAAAAGTGTAACAGGAATTAATTATAATTTAGAAGAAATATTACATTTAATCCTAAAGCAGCTGGAGATACATTTGGACCTTTTAGGTAAAGATATTAATAGTATAAAGTTAGACTATGAGTCTTATTTATTTAGAAAAGAAAAACCTTCAACATTTAAAACTGCCGAAGGTTTGTTTTCTGGTATTATAAAAGGTGTTTCTAATCAAGGTTTACTAGAGGTCTTAGTTGAAGATCAAATTTTAAAAACCTATGATTTGAAAACTATTAAGCTTCTGTATTAATTGCTTGAGGCATATTGGTGGCTAAAGTCTCTATAAATTTATTAATTGGACCTTTAATCATCATTGCCATCATGGCATTAAACTGGCCTTCAAAAATTAATTGTACTTCACTTTTGTTAGCTTCAACTTCAGTGATATTTCCTGTTAAAGAAAAATCTATTTTTCCACCAGCAGCACCTAAAACAATTTTGTTGTTTGGTGTCATTTCTTTCTTTTTTAAGACAATTTCTGGCATTCCTTTAAGTGCAAATAAAAATTTATCCTCACCTAAAACTTCAAATTTACTAATGTTTTCAGGCATTAAGTTTTTAAAGTTTTTGACATCACTTAAAAAATTAAAGGTGTCTTCTGTAGATTTATCTAAAGTTACTTTAGGGCTTTCTAATTTCATAATTTGTTTTAGTTGTTTAAAATTAATAGTGTTATATAATTGTAGCTATTAATTTAATATCAATTAGCGTTCCAAACACTTGGATTTGCGTTCCAACGACTTAAGGTTTCAATTTCTTTTTCTGAAATATAATTGCTTGAAGCAGCTTCAGTAAGTAAGCTTTCGTAATTACTTAAAGTGTGTAGTGTGATGTTTGCTTTTTCAAAATTTTCTTTGGCTACATCAAAACCATAAGAAAAAATAGCAATCATACCTTTGACATTTACATTTGCTTCTTTTAAGGCTTTAACAGCATTTAAGCTGCTTTTTCCTGTGCTAATTAAGTCTTCCACGACTACTACGTTTTGACCGCTTTCAATATGTCCTTCAATTTGATTTTTACGACCATGACCTTTAGCTTCTGGTCTAACATATATAAAGGGTAGGCCTAAATATTCTGCTACCAGCATGCCTATACCAATTGCTCCTGTTGCAACTCCTGCAATAACATCAGGTTTACCGTAATGCTCTTCAATAAACTTACTCATTTCCTCTCTAATATAATTTCTTATTGGAGGATATGAAAGTACGACACGATTATCGCAGTAAATTGGTGATTTCCAACCTGAAGCCCAAGTAAAAGGATTGGTTGGTTGTAGTTTTATTGCATTTACTTGTAATAAAACCTGTGCTGTTTGTCTGGCAGTTTGCTTGTTAAAAATCATACAGCAAAAGTACAGATTTATTTAATTTTACTTAAAAATAATTTTAAAATAAATTAGCATAAAGACTCAATGTCATTAATTTTAATATTTTTACCTAATTATAACTAGCTACCATATTTTATGCAGTGCATTTTTGTTAACGACAAGCCTATATATTTAACTACAAAAGTTGAAAAAGAAACTGATTTTAAGAATTTTTTATTGAAAGATGTGGATCTAGATGTGGTGCTTCATACACTATCTAAAAAATCAATACATTCTGTTAGGTTAATTGGTCATGATGATGATAAGTTATTAAAATCATTTAAGAAAAAACTACCCAATGTTGTTGCAGGAGGAGGTAAAGTATATAACGATGAAGGACAAATATTGTTTATTTACAGAAACGATAAGTGGGACTTGCCAAAAGGTAAGACGGAAAAAAATGAAACGATAGAGGATACTGCAATTAGAGAGGTTGCTGAAGAAACTGGTGTTTCCAAATTAAAAATTATAAAACCACTTCCTATTACTTATCACATTTTTAAAAGAAACGGTAAGTCTAAACTTAAAATTACGCATTGGTTTGAAATGCATTCTTCTTTTAAGGGTAATTTATATCCGCAATTAAATGAAGGTATAACAAAAGTGGAATGGTTAGATCAAGAAGCAGCTTCTGAGGCTTTAAAAAAATCTCATGCTAATATTAAATTATTGTTTTAAAACTATTAATTTTTATGTTAAAAATGTATTGGTGTATTTTGACCTAAGTATTTAGTACTTCGTCTTTTCATGCCCAATTTTATACACTTAAACCATTTTTTTGTTGTAGGAGAATTCAGTTAATTATTTTCGCCTTTGTAAATGTAATTAATTTAAAACCCTCACAGAGTATGTATGCAAAATTACCTAATCAGATAGTTAATTTTAAAGCATTGCTAGTTTTATTAGCAATGACTTTTTCTTTTCAATCATTTGCCTTAGATGACACTTATTGTGGCTCTATTTCTGGATTTGAATTTTCTAACGGAACGACGACTACAGCAATTAGTCATAACCAATCTTATTATATTAACGATCTTCCTAATAACTTTTACGTAAACTTATTAGTTAATGGTTACTCACAAAGTGCTAAATTTTATGTTAAAAATTTAGATACTGGACAATGCTACGTAGTTAACGAAAACCATTTGCCTTACACTTTTCCAGGAGGAAATGGCGCATGGAACTATGGTTGTGGTAATTTTGAAATTAAAGCAAAACTATACAAGTACGATAGTTGTGGGTCGTATTGTGATAGTGAAACTATTAGATTTGCTATTACTTGTCAACCAGAGGTAACTTGTGGAGAAATTTCTGGATTTGAATTTACAAATGGATCACAAAATGTGACAATAACAAATAACGAGACTTACGCGTTAGATGCATTACCAAACAACTTTTATGTTGATGTGTTAGTTGATGGTGCGTCTGAGAGTGCTAATTTAACATTAGTAAACTTAACAACAGGTCAAACGTTTAATGTAGGTGAAAACTATATACCATATACAATTCCAGGAGGAAATGCTGCATGGTGTTATGGAACTGGAGACTTTAAATTAACAGGTAAAATATTTGAAAACAATTATTTTCAAGGAACTTTATGTGATGAAGAGGTTATCTATTTTACAATTGGTGAGACAACGTGTAGCCAAATTGTAGGATATGAGTTCTCAAATTTTGCTGATGCTACTGTAGCAATTGTAGATGGAGCAGATTATGATTTAGATAATCTTCCGACAGACTTTAATATTAACTTATTAACCTCAGGAGATTTAGAAAGTGCATTTTTTACTTTAACCAACTTAGATACAGGTGAGGTGTTTACTAAAACTGAAAATGCAATACCATACACTTATCCAGGTGCAACTAATTCAGTTTGGTCACATGGATGTGGAACGTTTAAAATTTGTGCAAGTATTTTTCAAGAAAACTATGCTAGTGGAACAGCATGTGATAACACATGTGTAACGTTTACAATTAATTGCGAAGAGCCATGTGGTGCAATTGATGCGTTTGCTTTCTCAAATGGATCTGATGATTTAACAATTACTGAAGGTGAAACATATAATGTTGCAGATTTACCAACAGGATTTGCAATAGCAACTTTAATTACAGGAGCTTCTCAAAGTGTTTCTACAACAGTTACTAATGTGACAACTGGTACTTCTGTTGTAGTAACAGACAACACATTGCCTTACTCTTATCCAACAGCAGCAGCTTGGGATTTAGAAGCAGGTTCTTACCAAATTGTATCTCAATTATTTTCAGAGGATAATGCATCAGGAACACAATGTGATACACAATCTATTAGCTTTACTTTAGTTGATGTATTAGTATGTGAAGCTACTTTTGCAGGAACTTCAACTTTATCAAGCGGATTAGCTATAGTTATTCCAGGGGTTACATCAACTGTAACAGTTAACTTAAATAACGATGCTATTTTGCCAGATGGCTATAGCTTAGCAACAGTAATTACTAAAGGTGATGATTTAACAATTGAAGGATATAGCGAAAACCTTGTTTTAGACGTGCCAGAAGCAGGTGGTTTTTATAAAGTACATACATTGGCTTATAATCCAACGACTTTTGATTTAGACGATTTAACTTTAGGAACATCAACTGCAAATGATATTTTAGATTTAATAGCTAACAACCAAATATGTGCAGATCTTGATGCTGTTGGTAGTCAATTAATGGTAATTGTAACAGGATCTACAGACAGAAATAGTGATTTAGCTATAGATCAGGTTAAAGGTAATCAAGCTATTGAAGCACACTTGTCTGCAGACATTAGATTATTCCCTAATCCTGTAGTTACACAATTAAATGTAAATGTGGATTTACTTAAAAATGAAATCCTTAATTACGCTATGATTGATGTTAATGGTAAACAAATACTATCAGGTCAATTGTCAAATAATAGCAATGTTATTAATACATCAAATTTAGCAGCAGGTTTTTATATCCTTAAGTTAAACTCGGAAGTAAGACAACTTACTAAAAAGATTATGGTTAGAAAATAATCCAAAACATTTCATATAAAAAAAACCGTTACAATTAGTAACGGTTTTTTTTTATGCTTTTAACTTAACAATACTATGCTTTAAAACTTGTTTTAGCTTCTTAGGCATTATGTCGTTGATGGAATAGGATTGATTAATCTCTATTTCAATTCCTATATAGTTTTTTTTAAATTGTTGCCTTAAAGCAGTTGTAAAACCATCTGCTTTTCCTAAATACGGATAATTATATCTGACACGATAGTCAGGGTTTAAAGCAATAATATTTCTTTTTAATTTAGTAGCGTACTGTTTTTCTTGTTCAAGTCTGGAATCATATAAAATACCAATGTCGCATTGTCTTACCTCTAAGTTTAAGACAGGAGTAAAAGAGTGAATGGATAAGTGTAGGACGCTTATATTTTGTTTTAATTGTAAAGCTATATAATCTGTAACAGCTTGTCTGTAGGTGTTGTAGTAGTTGTCAATTAATGTTTGTTTTTGTTCAACTAAAAGTGGTTTAGTAAATTCTGAAAACAAGTTTTTATTATTTATAGACCTATTTAATTCAATTAAAAGTCGGCTTATAGTACTAAAATTTGAATAATCAGCAATAGGTTTTAAACACTTAAATACATCTAAAGCACCTAAGTCATAGCCTTTATGTGTATTTAATACTGAAGTATCCGTAAAATACGGTTGATACTCTAATGGAATTTGATTACCACCATGTTCGCAGGTTATAACTAGTTTCATTTTAATTAATAGGAATAAACAACTTGTTTTCCTCTAAACATTTAGCTAATTGATTATATACCAATTCAATGTTTTTAACCGAAACATCTTGGTTTAAAGCCTTGACAATTCTAGTTGATAATGTCCCATGATTAAAGATGATTTCTAGAGCCTTTTGGTAGTCTTCAGTAATGTTTTCTTTAACCAGCATGTATAGATGATGCCACACGTTTTTAACATTAGAGACCTGATTTATTCCAAATAACTCAAGATAGTCTAGGTTTGAGATTTTATATACTTCACCATCTTTGATTACTGCGTTTAAAATAGAATACAAATCCTGTTTCAACCATTTTTTTTGCTTTTTAAGACTTGTTGTATCTTCATTAACTAAAAGCTTTAAGACTTCAATTATTAAAACACAAATAGCAATGTCAGCTTTTGGACACTCTTGTATATCTACTAGTCTAATTTCAATAGCATTTCGGTCAAACCTTGCAATTGCACCACGACTATTTAAAAAATGATGATCTAAAATATTGTTTGTATCATACTTTTTAATGACTTGTTTTATGGGTTCAAAAATGGTAGCATAGTAATCCGCTTTTGTAAAAACACGCTCTGGTATAACCAATCCAGTCATTTCCGGAATTTCTTTTTGATTGGTTTTATAATATTCTAATCTAGTGTCTTTAAATCCGGTAATTTTACCATCTAAAATTGGCGAACTTGCACATAAACCAGGTATTAATGGTAAAATTATCCTGATGGCTGCATGTAGTTTTTCAAATTCTTTATCGTCATAAAAAGGTAAATTAATGTGTGTACTTTGTACATTACTCCATCCATGACCTTTGCAATCAAAAATCCTGTTATATAACTCATAAACCTCGCTATAACTGTGTTTCCATAGTTGAGTGTCTTTTAACGGATTCATCGTTGGGTGAGATGCTGTAGGTAATAACTTGGCGTTTAATGGTTTTAATAAAGCATTAATTTCTGTTATATTTTTATGAAATGCTTCTGCTAGATTATTTATATCATTTGTCGGTCCATTAGTTTTTATTTCAATGACATGTGCAACCAATTCGTTACTCCAAGCAACGGTTCCGTTATCTACATCTGAAGTTAATTCACCATTTTTTTTTGTAAGTAATACATCCACAATTGGAGCAACTTTAAAACTATTAGAGTTAACTAACATATATTCTAGCTCTATTCCGTAAACCTCAAATAAGTGATATTTTTTAGCCATAATTATTCTAACCTAGTTTTTAAAGCCTGTAGTATTTTAGTGTAAACTAAATCGCCATAATAAGCATCCTCTACACCAAAGTCTATATTTGGATTGTCGTTAATTTCAATAACCATTGGTTTGTTATTGACCACTTTTATATCAATACCATACAAGCCTTTACCTATTAGTTTTGCAGATTTAATAGCCATGGTTATAACATCTTTTGGCACATCCTCGATAGGTAAGCAATCAGCGTCACCATCTTGATCATTTTTTTTATTTGCATTCCAATTATAAATTTGCCAATGTCCTTTAGCCATATAATACTTACAAGCGTAAAATGGGACATCGTCTATAATGCCTATACGCCAATCATAATCCGAAGGACAAAACTCTTGTGCTATAATTAAATCAGACTCTTTTAGCATGTCTGTTACCAAGGTGTCATATTCTTTAGCTGTTTTAGCTTTTTTTACTCCAAATGAAAACGTGCTATCTGGTGCTTTTAATACACAAGGTAAACCAACTTGTCCTAAGACTAAAGCTCTGTTTTCTTTGTGCACAATTACTGTTTTTGGAGTCGCAATATGAGCATTGTTTAACGCTTCTGCCATATACACTTTGTTGCAGCATTTTAAAATTGCTTCTGGGTAATCAATAATTGCAATGCCTTCTTGCTGTGCTTTACGTGCAAATGCATAGGCTTCATTATTAACTTCTGTACTTTGTCTAATAAATAAAGCATCAAAAGAGGATAAGCGACTTAAATCTTTAGGCTCAATAATTTCAGCGTAAATATTCATCTTTTCAGCAATATCAATAAACTTTTTTAAGGCTTTGCTATTACTAGGAGGAGCAGGATCGTTTGGGTTTACCAAAATTGCTAAGTCAAAATCTGAGGTAGTCAATTTTGGAGTATCATAACGTTTTTTTGCAAAATATTGATTAGCAAATAGGTTAACACTTTCTAGATGGTCTGAAGGAATTTCTGATTCTGAAATAGCTTTAATACTTTGTATGTTCCATTTATTATTATGATGAAACTTTACGCGTAAAAATGGAACTTGAAAATGTTTGTAAAACAAACTACTAAGCTCTTTGTATTTTTGGGCCACGTTTTGTCCAAAGTATACGCTAAGTGTAAACTCTCTTGATTTAATGTTTTTTAAGCTTTGTTGGATAACATCGTCAAACTCGTCTGATACAATTTTAACCAGTTTTAAAGTTTTTAAATCTACAATGTTTCTTACTGTTGGGATAGCTAAATGACCTCTAGCTTCGGCTAAAAGCGAGACGTAGTAACCTTTAGACTGGTAACTATAATCTTTGCAAAGATTAAATATTCTTGCTTTTTTTAAAAGCGAAAATTTAGGGTTGGTAAGATAATCTTGAGATGAAATTACCGTAATATTCTCAATCGAAAAATGCCATTTTTCTGGTTGATTGACAACAATGTATTTGTTCATTTTATGCGAAAATCGCGATATAAATTTCTAGTAAAGTTATATTATTTTTAAACTGGTTTTACATTTTGTAAAACCAGTTTAGTTAAATTTTTAATAAATATTTTAGGCTTAGTTTTTAGTTAAGCTAAAAATGTCTTTACGTCTGTCTCTTAGGTTTCTAACGCTACCAAATTGATTTAGCTCACGTAGTAAATCTATGTCAACATCTGCAATTAATATCATCTCAGTATTGGTTGTTGCTTCAGCTTTTATTCCATTAGCTGGAAAAGCAAAATCACAAGGTGTAAATACCATAGATTGTGCATATTGGATGTCCATATTATGTACTTTTGGTAAGTTACCTACGCTACCTGCAATAGCAACGTAGCATTCGTTTTCTATCGCTCTTGCTTGTGCACAATTGCGGACTCTAGAATACCCATTTTGTGTGTCTGTTAAAAACGGAACAAATAGGATGTCCATACCTTCGTCTGCTAATAATCTACTTAATTCTGGAAACTCAGAATCATAACAAATTAAAATCCCAATTTTACCACAATCTGTGTCAAAAGCTTGCAATTTATTACCACCTTGCATTCCCCAAACTTTAGCTTCGTCTGGAGTAACATGTAGTTTTTCGTAACGCTCTAAAGTACCATCACGTCTGCATAAATAACCAACGTTATATAATAAGTCGTCTTTCATTTCTGGAAAACTTCCAGTAATGATGTTTATGTTGTAGGATATTGCTAATTCAGAAAACTTCTGAACGATTTCTTCCGTGTGTTTTGCTAGTTCTCTAATGGCTTCAGACTCTGGTAAATGGTTGTTGTCAGCCATTAAAGGCGCATTAAAAAACTCTGGAAATAAAGCAAAGTCAGATCGATATCCTGACACAGCATCAACAAAATATTCGGCTTGCTGCATTAATTCTTCTAAATCTTTATACAAGCGCATTTGCCACTGTATAAGACCTAATCGTACCACTTTTTTCTTGGTAGCTGCTTTTTTAGATGGTTTTTGATAATAAATATTATCCCATTCTAAAAGTACAGCAAACTCGCCAGAATCTTTATCACCTTCTAAATAGCCTTTTAAAACTCTAAGAGGGTGAAAGTCGTTTGAGATTTGAAAATTTAAAACCGAGTCATGAATTTCTTTTCTTTTAACCTTATCCATGTACTCTTTAGGTGTCATTTCGTTTTGGTAATTATGAAAATTAGGAATACGACCACCAAATACAATACCTCTTAAGTTAAGTTTTTCGCATAACTCTTTTCTGTAATCATATAAACGTCTACCTAAACGTAAACCTCTAAATTTTGGTTTTATAAATACGTCAATACCATATAATACATCACCAGATTTTGTGTGTGTATTAAAAGTATAATTACCTGTAATATCCTCGTAGGTATGCTCTGCTTCAATCCTGTCATAATCTACTATTATAGACAAAGCGCAACCAGCAATTTGGTTATTAATTTTAATTACAACTTGTCCTTCCGGAAACTTGTCAATTAAAGTTTTAATTTGATTTTCTCTCCAATATAGATTAGGCATAGACTTGTATGCTTCTTGCATAGCTTCTTTTAACTCTTGATAATCATCTAGAGTTAGGTATGCTAATTCTATATTTTCAATGTCTTGTGGATTCATTTTTATTTACTTGAAATTTTAAGTAAATGTAATATAAAAACATATCCAAAATTCAACATTAAAAATTATTTTTCAGACATTATTTTAATCTGTAGACTGGATATTGTAAGTGCGATTTTTCGTAATTAACACTCTGTTTATGAAGCCAGTCAAGTTGTGCGTACCAGTTAGAAGCAAAGTCTTTGTCGTAAGATTTTTTAAGGTTAAAATTGATTCTTAATTTAGGGTCTTGTCTTAAAATTAATTCGGCTTTATCTTCCCAAACATAAGGCGAAAATCCTTCTTTTTGTTGCAGTATTGTATCGAAAAAATTCCAATTAAAAAATGAATCAGGAGCTTGCGGTTCTAAAGTTTCGATTAGGTATCTAAAGGCCTCTTGATTAGTTTTAATAATGAAATCACCTTTATTAAATGTTATGGTTTCTTCCGAAACTTTTATAGTTGTATTATAATGCTGATAGTGTCCTTCATACGCTTGGGATCTTGTTTGATAGTTGTCAATTTTATAGGATTGTACCGTTATTGTAGAATCTTTACTTAAAGGTGTTATGTCAACATCATTCAATTTTAAAAGTTCAATTACATTCCACCAACCTTGAGGAATGATATAGGCTTTAGGTATTTCGATTTCTAAACTAGGCTTAAAATAATTTTGGTAGGTAATTTGTTTTGTAAAAGGCTTGTTTCTGTCAAATTTTAAACGGTCTGCATCTGTAATGTTGCTAGGTATCATGTTACCTTCAAAACCTTTAAAGTTTAATGTTGTGGTTTTTGTGGTGTCAATTTCCCATTGTAATGGGTAAGTCTTTTTAGCAATAAGTTGTTGGTTGTAGTCTTGACGTAAGGATTTAATTTGTTCATGGTCTTCTTCTATAATTTCAATCATAGACTTCATTAACTCAAAGGTGCCTTCTACACGTTGTTTGTATGGTTTAAGCATGTGTGTTTCAACCATCATACCTAAGGTGTTAAATAAAGTTGTGTAGCCAGTGGAGTACCTTGGACTATCCATAAATTGACTAAATCCAGCTTCTGGCACTTTATTAAAGACATTAACATATGGCGTAATATCCCATTGTTTGTTTGCTAATTTAGCTTCTAAGTTTGGTTGCATTTTAGTGTGTAAATAATTACCTAAAGTACCACCAAGCTTATTGTGTTGCGTAAATAAATGCGTTAAAGTATATTGATAATCTGCGCCATTACTAACATGATTGTCTATAAAAACATCAGGCTTAACCAAGTGAAAAATTTGAGCAAAGGTTTTGGCGTTTTTTGTATCGCTTTTTATAAAATCTCTATTTAAATCAAAATTTCTTGCGTTACCTCTAAATCCATAGGCTTTAGGACCATTTTGGTTTGTTCTTGTAGAGGTATTTCGGTTTAAACTACCACCAACGTTATAAATTGGTATAGTTGCTAATACTGTATATTTAGGCGCTTCAATTTTACCAGAAGCCATATCTCTAAATAACATCATGGTGGCATCTATACCATCAGATTCTCCTGGATGTATTCCGTTATTGATTAATAAAATTCGCTTATCATTTCTAATACTTTCAAAATTGAAGTTTCCGTTTGGATTTAAAGTAACTAAATGTAGTGGCTTTCCAGAATCTGTACTACCAATAGAGTCGATAGATATTGACGTATAAGCTGTTGCTAAATCTTTGTAATACTGAATCGTTTGTTGGTAAGTGGCAGTTTCTAATCCTTGAGATTTTTCAAAAACAGTTTCAAAATCAAAATCCTTTTTAGTAGTAGATTTACAAGAAACCACTAATATTAATATGACTAATATTTTTTTCATTGATTGTATTTTTAAATAACGGTTACACAAATATAATACTATAGACTTGTGATTGTTCTAATTAAACGTACTTTTGCAGCTTGAAAAATTGAAGAAATGACAGAGTTTATTAGAAAAATAGTTCCAAATGCAAAAGATGATGTATTAGCAGGAATAACCGTGTCTTTAGCGATGATTCCAGAGGTAGTAGCATTTGCTTTTGTTGCGCAAATAGATCCTTTAATGGCATTATCAGGTGCTTTTATTATAGGTTTAATTACAGCTATATTTGGAGGTAGACCAGGATTAATATCTGGAGCAGCAGGTGCTGTTGCAGTTATTTTTGTAAGTATGATTGCAGATGGACATACCAAAGGTATGCTAATGGATACACCTATTGAAAACATGGGATTTTTCTATCTGATGGCTTGTGTGGTCTTAATGGGAATTATACAAATTTTTGCAGGTGTTTTTAAATTGGGACGTTTTGTTAGGTTAATTCCGCATCCTGTAATGATGGGATTTGTAAACGGTTTGTCTATCGTTATTTTTATGGCTCAGGTAAAAATGTTTTCTCATAAATCCTTAAAAGTGTCTGATGCAGGAGTAAACGAATATGTAAGTACATACATGCAAGGCTCTGAGTTGTATACCATGATTGGGTTGGTATTGTTAACTATGGGAATTATTTGGGGATTACCTAAAATCACTAAAAAACTACCTGCAGCTTTAACCGCTATTTTAGTAACCAGTTTAATTGTTATTGGTTTTAATATGGATGTGTCTACAGTGGGATCTTATATCGTCGAAGGAGGAGGAACAGGGTTAAAAGGAGAGTTTCCAACACCAAACATGGAGCTTTGGGAGAAATTACCATTTAATTTAGATACTTTAAAGTTTATTGCTTTACCTGCTTTTTTAGCAGCATCTGTTGGGTTAATTGAGTCTTTAATGACTATGAATTTAGTTGACGAATTAACAGAAACTAGAGGAAACGGAAACAGAGAATGTGTTGCGCAAGGTGCAGGAAATATTGTGTCTGGTCTATTTGGTGGTACAGGTGGTTGTGGTATGATTGGTCAAACAGTTATTAATATTAACGCTGGTGGACGTGGTAGATTATCTGGTATTATGATGGCTGTAACCTTATTGTCTTTTATTTTATTTGCAGATAAGTTAATAGAAATGGTGCCAATTGCAGCTTTAGTTGGTGTAATGTTTATGATGGTTGTTGAAACCTTTGCTTGGTCTAGTTTTAGAATATTAAAAAAAATACCAATGTCTGATGCTGTGGTCTTAATTACAGTGTCATTAGTGACAGTATTTGTGGATTTAGCGGTTGCTGTTTTTATTGGAGTTATAATTTCGGCTTTAGTATTTGCATGGGAAAACGCTAAAAAGATTAGAGCTAGAAAACGTTTTAAAGAAGATGGTACTAAAGTTTATGAAATTTGGGGACCATTGTTTTTTGGGAGTATTCAAGCATTTAATGAAAAATTTGATGTTAAAAATGATCCGGAAAAAGTAGAAATTGATTTTGTTGAATCTAGAATAAGTGATCACTCTGCTTTAGAAGCAATTTTTAATCTCGTTGAAAAATATGAAGCAGAAGGTAAGCAAATTCGTTTAAAGCATTTAAGCGACGATTGTAAAGTATTGCTATATAAATCTAGCCCTAAGTTTAGAGAGGTTGTTGTAGAGGCTATTGATGATCCAAGATATCATTTAGCTGCAAATCCAGAAGATTTTCCTAAACCGTTATCAGAATATAAATTTTAATCACAAAAAAGGCGAGCATAAAATGCTCGCCTTTTTTGCAATGTATGGTTATTTAACCCTAACACTATCTGGTACTAAGACAGTGTAGTCTCCATTGTTTCTTATTACTTCTCTAACTATACTAGAGCTTATGTAGGATGTTCTGGCAGCTGTTAATAAAAATACAGTTTCTATTTTTGAAAGTTTTCTGTTTGTATGCGCTATGGCTTTTTCAAACTCAAAATCAGCAGGATTACGTAAACCACGTAAAATAAATTGAGCATTAATTTCTTTGCAAAAGTCAATAGTTAGACCTTTGTAAGTCATAATTTTTACTTTTGGTTCGTCTTTAAAGGTCTCTTCTAAAAAACGTTTTCTGTCTTCTAAAGAAAACATATATTTTTTCTCTGAGTTTACACCTATGGCAACTATAACTTCGTCAAAAAGTTTGACACCTCGTTTAATTATGTCTAAATGGCCAAGTGTAATAGGATCAAAAGATCCAGGAAAAAGTGCTCGTCTCATGTTATATGTATTTAATCTCTATCCACTTCATAAATAAACTCTTGTTCAAAAAGGGTTTGTATTTCTTCCTTAGAGTAGCCATCTATTTCTGTGGTATAATTTTCAGTCTTATTTATTTTATAGATTTTGGATTTTCTGTCTATTTCGTAATCATTAAAAACAACATAAACACTATCCGTTGTGACTTTAGTAATCTTCATTGAAGTGTAGTAGCCTGTTTGTGATGCTTTAACAGAATAAACATCTCCAATCATAGGTTGTTGGATATATAATTTATCGTTTTCTGCATCCTTTTTACTTAAATACGTAGCTAAAGTTATTGCAATAGCTATAAGTATTAAGCCACTAAAATACCATAACGGAAACCTTACGCCTGCTTTTTCTAATTCAAACTTTTGCTTGATTTGTTCAGGTAATTCTTTTAGGTTATAAGTGCGTTTACAATGGTTGCATTCTAAAACATAAGTTTTACCAATAGGAAATAAAGGTATCCAATACACGTAGGCATACTTACCATAAATACCATAGTGCATGGTCTGTCCTTCTGTACAATTAGGACATTTAACATTAATAAGTTGACCTTCTTTAAGTTTACTAGCTTTACTTCCGTAAAAAACCATGTTGTTTGGGGATTTGGTTAGTTAATAAATATAAACTATTTATTTTAAAGCTTCTTCTATAGCATTACTAAACAAATCTGCCATACTTATTCCGGCAACTTGTGCTTGTTGTGGCAATATGCTAGCATTAGTAAGACCAGGAATAGTATTCATTTCTAATAAATGTGGTTCGTTATTTTTAAAAATGTATTCACTTCTTGAAAAACCAGTCATTTTTAAAATTTCATATACCTTTTTTGCAACCGTATTTACTTTGTCTTCTTGTACTTTAGTTAATCTTGCAGGTGTTATTTCTTGAGATTTACCCAAGTATTTAGCTTCGTAATCAAAAAAATCATTTTCGCTAACAATCTCTGTAATTGGTAATACTTTAGTTTCGCCTTTATAAGTAATAACACCTACAGATACCTCAGTACCATCTAAAAAAGATTCTATAATTATCTCGTCATCTTCTTTAAAAGCGTGGTCAATTGCCTGTTGAAGGTCTTCTTTTTTATGCACTTTAGTAATACCAAAACTACTTCCAGCTTTATTAGCTTTTACAAAACAAGGTAATCCAACTTTGGCAATAATGTCCTCTTCATTAACACAATCACCTAAATTTAGGTAATAGCTTTCAGCAGTTAAAATTCCGTAAGGTTTTAAAATACTTAAACAGTCTCTCTTATTAAAAGTAACAGCAGCCTGATACATGCCACAACTAGTATGAGGTAAGTTTAATAATTTAAAATAGCCTTGCATATAACCATCCTCTCCTGGACTACCATGAATAGCATTAAAAACACAATCAAAAGTAATTTTATTATTATCTATAGTTACAGAAAAATCGTTTTTATCAATAGCAAATTCTTGGTCTGTATCGTCTACATACACCCATTTGTCTTTAAAGATATGTATGCGATAGGCATTATATTTAGTCTTATCTAAATTTTGATATACCACGTTTCCGCTGGTAAGAGAGATCTTATATTCACTAGAATAACCCCCCATTATTATGGCAATGTTTTTTTTCATTTAAATCTAAATTATTTCAGATATTCAATAAACCATTAAAATATTCGTTTTGTAAAAATATCATTTATTTTATTCCGAAGATAAAACCTTTTAGTTTTTATATATTTGCCTACAAAAATTAGTTAAATGAGTGTCATCAATTTTCTTAAAAGTAAAGTGTTTTTTAAGCAATTAGCGATAGCAGTAGTTGCTGTGGTTGTTTTAGTGTTTTTAATGCTTAAGTGGTTAAATATAACTACAAATAACAACGAGTTTGAAACGGTTCCGGATTTGACAGGAAAATCGATCGAAGTTGCAAATATAGAGTTGGAAAAAAACAACTTGGTTATGCAAATTCAAGATTCGGCTAATTTTAATCCTAATTATCCTAAATTTTCAGTGATAGAGCAAGATCCAAAAGCAAATGCTAAAGTCAAAGAAAATCGTAAAATATACATTACATTAAACCCATCAGGATACCGTAAAATAGCAGTGCCTGATTTAAGTCATAAAAGTTATAGACAAGCAAAACCAACTATTGAGGCTTTAGGTTTTAAAATAGGAAAAACAATATATGTTGACCATATTGGAAAAGATATGGTTAGAGAGTTACGCCATAAAGGAGAAACATTAAAACCTAACACAAAACTGCCTAAAACAGCAGTGATAGATGTCGTGTTGGGTAACGGTAACCGTCCTGGAGGCAATTAAATTATGGAGGACTACACACCAGAATTACAAGAAGAAGATGCAGATGGACTATTTGAACATCATTCTTTTATAGCAGACAAGGGTCAAAAACCATTACGTATTGATAAATGGTTAATGAACAAAATAGAAAACGCAACACGTAACAAAATACAAGATGCAGCCAAAAACGGTAGTATATTTGTAAACGACGTACCAGTTAAATCTAATTATAAGGTTAAACCGGAAGACGTTATTGCAGTACGTTTTGAGCATCCACCACATGAAAACCTATTGGTAGGAGAAGATTTACCATTAGACATAGTCTATGAGGACGACCAATTATTAGTCGTTAATAAACCAGCAGGTATGGTAGTACATCCAGGACATGGTAATTATTCTGGGACGTTAATTAATGCATTAATATTTCATTTTGACAATCTACCAAACAACTCAAGCGATCGTCCAGGACTAGTCCATAGGATTGATAAAGACACTTCAGGGTTATTAGTTATAGCAAAAACAGAAGTCGCTATGGCACATTTGTCAGCACAGTTTAAAGCTAAAACTAGCGAGCGTGAATATGTTGCAATAGTTTGGGGTAATATGGATGAGGAAGAAGGTACCATAGAAGGTAACATTGGACGTCATCCAAAAAACAGACTGCAAAACACAGTATACTTAGACGACGATGCAGACAAAGGTAAACCAGCAGTAACACACTATAAAGTAATAGAACGTTTAGGCTACGTTACTTTAGTAAGCTGTAAGCTAGAAACAGGACGTACACATCAAATACGTGTCCACATGAAGCATATAGGACACACCTTGTTTAACGACGAGCGTTATGGCGGAAACCTGATACTAAAAGGAACCACGTTTACCAAGTACAAACAATTTGTAGACAACTGTTTTAAAGTATTACCACGTCAAGCCCTACATGCAAAAACACTAGGCTTTGTGCATCCTACAACAAATAAATTTATGAGTTTTGAGTCTGACATTCCAGACGATATTCAAGAATGTATAGAAAAGTGGAGAGGCTATTCCAAACACATGGAATAAGTTATAAAATATAATTTGGGCGTTACCACAAGGGTCGCGCTATCCATTATATCTTTTTTTGCCATATATGGCAGCAAAAAAAGGATGTCATTACTATCGCTAACGCAAAACCTAGCGATAGTAAACGCACATTTTAATATATAAAATTACTATAGTTTCAGCTTTTATAAAGGTCATATAATTTGTATTTTTATATCAGAAATAAAAACATAATGAAACTAGTTATATCTCCAGCAAAATCTCTTGATTTTGAAAGCAAATTACCTACAGTAAAAGCAACACAACCTCTATTTTTAGAGCAATCCACAAAATTAAATAAGGTATTAAAAAAGCAGAAGCCTAAAGATTTATCTCAATTAATGAGTATTAGCGATAATTTAGCGCAATTAAATTACAATCGTAATCAAGATTGGACACTTCCTTTTACTAAAGATAATGCACGTCCAGCAATGTATGCTTTTAATGGAGATGTTTATAAAGGCTTAGATGCCTATAATATTGCAGAAGATAGGCTAGACCTTGCCCAAGATACTATCAGGATTTTATCTGGTTTATATGGTGTTTTAAAACCGTTAGACTTAATACAACCCTACAGATTAGAAATGGGAACAAAACTAGCAATAGGAAGCAATAAAAATCTATACGAATTTTGGAAAAAAGATATAGTTACGTCCTTAAATGAAGAGCTTGAAGATAATGAAGTATTTCTTAATTTAGCCAGTAACGAGTATTTTAAAGCTATTGATAGAAAAGCACTTAAAGTACCAGTCGTAACAGCAAATTTTAAAGAATTTAAAAACGGTAAACTTAAAATAATATCGTTTTATGCCAAAGAGGCTAGAGGTTTAATGGCTAAATACGTTATCGATACTAACGCACAAACCATAGAGGACTTAAAACAATTTAATTACGATAATTACCAATTTGATGGAAACCTCTCAACCGAAAAAGACTTGGTCTTTACAAGATAATAAGCGTACCCAAGCAGAACGCGACTTGTTTAAAGCAACAGGTAAGCCTAAAAAAAACAAGAATGTAACCTATCTACTATCAGTAATTGGTGCCTTATTATTAGTTAGTTTTATACTGCCTAAATTATACGATGAGGTGATAACGATTTGTATAACAGATACCATATGTTTAAATTCTGAGCATAACTACATATTATATCCACTGTATATTTTTTGTACTATAGTGGTGCTTATTTTGGCTATTTATGGTGCTTACGTAGTTGGTAAAAAAATAGGAGAAAAGTTTAAGGTCTAACTGTATCTTTTTTGTCTACATTAATTTTGGTCTCTGGTTTTACACGTTTTTTAATTCGTGGACGTCTAGCACCAAATGTACCTCTGTTAATTTTTCCTCGTTTAGATTTTTTGTCTCCTTTACCCATAGTTTCTATATTTTAAATTATAGTATAAGGTAGTAAATACACAATTTTTAAACAAAGTTATAATATTAAAGTTGTTATAAAGTTTGCCTTCAGTCTGTATTATCATTAAATTATAAGATGTTTAAACACACGCATCCCTATCCACCATTTATTAAAAAAGATACTACAAAACTTATAGTCGGTACTTTACCACCACCACGTTTTTCAACAGGACAGTTATTAGATAAAGATGTAGACTTTTGTTATGGAAGTTATTATAATAGCTTGTGGTTATATATTGATAAAATTCATAATTTAGGTTTGCGTTATGATAATTCTCAAGAAGCCATACAACAACGAAAGCTTTTTTTAATACAAAATAAAATAGGTGTTTGTGACATTGTAGCTAGTGCAGAGCGACAAAAAATAGATGCTTCAGACATAGGTATGACTAATATTAAGTTACGCGATCTTATAGGTTATCTACTTAAGCATCCAAATATTGACACCCTACTATTTACAGGAGGTAACAGTAAAAATGGACCTGAATATTTTTTCAGAAAACATATTAAAGACTATAATATTTCTTTAAAGTTAGTATCCAAAATCACGCCTAAAATTCATCAGTTTAAATTACCTAATACGGTAAATACAGTTGAAAATAGCAAAGATGATTTAACAAACTTTAAAAATGAGCGATTAATTAAAACTGTATCGCTAACCTCTGGGTCAGGAGCAGCAAATATCGCAATTGGCAGTAATCCCTTATATAAGCAGTTAAAGGCTAAAGACCCAAGTTTTAATACTTTTGATTTTAGGGTTATGCAGTATAGTGAGTATTTTTAAAGGGTCCCTAACAGCGTTAAAACTATACCTATTATAGCTGGAAGAGCTTGTATAAAAAATATTTTTTTAGATACGCTTAAAGCGCCATAAATACCAGCAATAGTTACACAACTTAAAAAAAACAATCTAATATTTGATTGCCATTCAGGGTTACTAATAAAAAAAGTCCATAATAATCCTGCTGCTAAAAACCCATTGTACAAGCCTTGGTTGGCAGCCATACTTTTTGTAGGTTTAAATAAATCTTTAGGAAAAGTTTTAAAAACTTTACGTCCAGTAGTTTCCCAAGCAAACATTTCAAAGTATAAAAAGTAGAAGTGTAAAACAGTTACAAAACCTACAATAAATTTCAGTAATATCTCCATAGTAATATTTTAAAAAATTGAATCTAAAAATTGTTTAATACTTTCTTGGTTAGCTTTTATCAAAGCTTGACGAGCATTTTCCTTGTCTTTAGGTTTTTTGTCTTGAGACAGTTTAAATTTACCTTCCCAAGTATCTATGGTAATTTCAAACATTTTAATATACTCTAAATTTTTATCTAATCTAGGATTGTCAGGCTCTAAAACATATTGGTGTTCTGGAGCTTCTAAAAACTCAGTCATAGTAATTAACGACTGTTTTAAAGCTGTTGTACTTTCAATTTTAGTCACTTTTCCAGTTAAATGTACTCTTACATAATTCCAAGTAGGTAATTGTGTGGTCGTATAAATGTTAGGTGATATATAGCATTGTGGACCATAAAAAATTACGGTAACTTCGTTTTCATCCTTTAAAAGACTGGTTTGCGGATTGTATATATCAATATGGCCTATTAATTTACCATCAGTTTCACGATATATTAATGGTAAATGTGTAATTAAAGGCGTATTGTCTTTAACAGAAATGACTGTCGCTAAAGGATAAGTTTTTATCACTTCAAGTAAGTGTACTTTATCGTTTTCTTGATGTTTTGGTGGTGGATACAATAGATTTATAAGGTTATAAGTTCAAAGTATTTTATTTCATTTAAAATTTACCAAATATTATGTAGATTTATAAAATGTCTGATAAAAGTACTTCATTTTCAATAAAAAACTGGTCTCAGGATGATCAACCTAGAGAAAAACTGCTTTATAAAGGTAAAGTAGCCTTAAGTGATGCAGAGTTGGTTGCCATTTTAATAGGTTCTGGTAATAGGCAAGAAAGTGCAGTGGCTTTATGTAAGCGTATTTTAGCGTCTACTGATAATAATTTAAGTCAACTAGGGAAGTTATCCATAAAACAATTAATGGAATTTAAGGGAATTGGAGAAGCCAAAGCTATAACCATTATTGCTGCTTTGGAATTAGGACGAAGACGTAGAGGAGGAGAAGCACTGGATAAAATGAAGATAACATCCAGTAAATCTGTATTTGAGTTGATGCAACCTGTTATTGGCGAGTTACCACATGAAGAATTTTGGATAATTTATTTAAATAACTCTAACAAAGTTATTCATAAAAACCAATTAAGCAAAGGAGGTATTACAGGTACATTAGTAGATACAAGACTAGTTTTAAAAACAGCTTTAGAGGTTGGCGCAGTAGGTTTAATATTAACACACAATCATCCTTCAGGAACTTTAAAACCTAGTCAAGCGGATAAAGATGTGACTTCAAAATTAAAAATAGCAGCACAAAGTTTAGATATAAAAGTTTTAGATCATTTAATCATTACAGAGCAAAGTTATTTTAGCTTTGCAGATCAATCTATACTGTAATATGCTATTAGTTTATACACATAAAATAACACCTAGAATCAAGTATGTATTTAAACAAGTTTGTACTAGAATTTTAGGAATACCTATTAGTTTTACTACTGTTATAGAAGAGTTTATTGCGCATGATAGCTTAAAAATGTCTTATACCAGACAACCTTTAAGTGGTGAGATTTTTGTACGTAGCAATGAGTTACTATTTGAGCAAGGTCTTTCAGATATTGATATAACTGTTTTACCTTGGGAAGACACAAAATGCTTTTTTCCAACTGGTGACAAAAGTGCTATACCTTTTGATATTTTTGCTGCTTCATTTTATTTAATTAGTAGATACGAAGAGTATCTACCACAGGTAAAGGACGAGTTTGGACGCTATACAGCAGAAGAAAGTTTAGCCTATAAAAACAACTTTTTAGACCAACCAGTAGTAGATATTTGGGCTTATAAGTTTAAGGCAATTTTAAAGGATAATTATCCTGATTTTATATTTCCGGAACAAAAATATACTGTAATTCCAGTTATTGATGTTCCTGTGGCTTACAAGTATAAATTAAAGGGAATTATGCGTACAGTAGGAGGCACATTTAAAGATTTTTTCACCTTTAAATTTAGAAGAATTTATGAGAGGTATTCTGTGTTAACAGGATTTAAACGTGACCCTTTTGATAATTATAAGTACATAATTAATAAGCAAAAAGCTTCAAAATATAAATTTGTTTTTTTCTTTTTATTGGGCGATTTTTCTCCTTATGACAGGAATATAAATCCTCAAAAGCAAAAATTTATTTCGTTAATTAAACATATAGCAGATTATTGTAAAATAGGGATTAAAACATCCTTTTTTGCTTTAAATAATTTAGAATTACTTAAGGAAGAAAAAACTAGAATGGAAGGCATAATAAATAATGCTATTGTAGGTTCTAGACAATCATTTTCAAAAGTTAATTTACCAGAATCTTATCGTAATTTAGTAGAGTTAGAAATCCCAGAAGATTATACAATGGGTTATGTTAATCATTTGGGGTTTAGAGCAGGAACGTGTACACCATTTTTATTTTACGATGTGGATTTTGAAGTGCAAACACCTTTAAAAGTAGTGCCTTATCAAGCATTAGATTTTGCATTTTTAAAATATCACTCATTACTTGATAAAGAGCAATCTTTAAATAGATTAATTAAAAGTATAAAAAATGTAAATGGTACTTTTGTACCAGTGTTTCATAACTACACCTTTAATAAACAAGAGCGTTGGAAACATTTTAAAACCTTATTTAATATTATTTTAGATGTTAAAAAAAAATAAAGTAGAACACATATTTTTTGATTTAGATCATACCCTTTGGGATTTTGATAAAAACTCTGCTTTGACCTTTGATTTTCTTTTTAAAAAACATGCGGTTAATACTAAGCTAGAAGATTTTTTGCAATTTTACGAACCCATTAATCTTAAATATTGGAAATTATATAGAGACGAAAAAGTAACCAAAGATAATTTACGTTACAATAGGTTAAAAGAAACTTTTGATGCTTTACAATTTAGTATTGATGATGATTTGATTAACATCCTATCTGAAGATTATATAACTCACTTAAGTAGTTTTAATCATGTTTTTGATGGTACAATAGAGTTGCTAGATTACCTAAAAACTAAATATAATTTACATATAATCACTAACGGTTTTAAAGATGCTCAAAACAATAAATTAAAAGGTTCTAAGTTAGATCATTACTTTGCTACCGTTACAAGTGCAGAAGTTGTAGGTGTTAAAAAACCTAATCCAGAAATTTTTAATTTCGCATTAAATTTGGCTAATGCTAATTCAGCTAATAGTATCATGATTGGAGATAACTATGAAGCTGACATTTTGGGTGCTTTGGATATTGGTTTAGATGCCATTTGTTTTAATTATCATAAAGCAACAATTAGTCCAGAAATTAAAGTCGTTAATCATTTATTAGACATTAAAAAATATTTATAATTATGAAATTTTCAAATAAAATACAGTTAGTTTTAATCTTGTTATTTAGTTTGGTAACAAGTTTACAAGCACAAGACAAATTAAATAATTACAAGTATATTGTAGTTGCAAATCAATTTGATTTTCAGTCAGAACCTGATCAATATAGATTAAATGGTTTAACCAAATATTTATTAGAAAAACAAAATTTTACTGTATTTAGTAACACAGATGTTTTACCAGACGATGCTATAAATAATGGATGTTTAGTATTATATGCTACTTTAAAAAACTCCTCTTCATTATTTAAAACAAAAATAAATGTCCAGTTTGAAAACTGTAAAAAAGAGATTGTTTTTACTTCAGATATTGGAGAATCTAGAGACAAAAAATATATTGTTGCCTATAACGAAGCAACACGTAATGCATTTAATACATTTTCTAGTTTTGTACACACTTACAAACCTACTGCAGCAGACAATCATACCACAGAGGTAACAGCATTAAAACAAGAAATTGAAACTTTAAAAGCCGAACAATCAAATAAAGATAACATTAAGGCTGAAGCAACAATTAAAAATGAGGTTGTTAAAGTCACTGACACACCTGTAAAAGCAACAACAAAAACAGAAACTAAAACAGAAACGATTAAACCTGCAGATAATGCACTGTGCGCAAAATTAATCTCTGGATCGGTATTTAGTTATAATTTATTAGACGCTAATGGTAAAGTAGTATATACCATTCTATTTTCTGGAAAAGAAGATTATTACATAGTAAAAGGGCAGGATGCATCAATTTACAAAATGAATAATCAATGGGTTTTAGCGCACTATGTTGACAATGACTTACAGATAAAAGCCATGACTATTAATTTTTAATAACCATATTTTTCTTTCCAACGTGACCTTAAAAAGTCGCGTTGGGCATTTTCTCTAGCATTATTACCAGGTTCGTAAAGCTTTGTGTTACTAACCTCTTTTGGTAAAAACTCTTGATTGGCAAAATTATTTTCATAATTATGGCTGTACTTGTAGTCTTCACCATAACCAATCTCTTTCATTAATTTTGTTGGTGCATTTCTAATATTTAAAGGCACACTTAAATCGCCAGTTTGTTTTACTAATTGTTGCGCATGGTTAATAGCCATATAAGCAGCATTACTTTTAGGAGAACAGGCCAAGTATGTCGCACATTGACTTAAAATAATTCTAGATTCAGGGTAGCCAATAGTACTAACAGCCTGAAACGTAGTATTAGCCATAACCAATGCAGTAGGATTAGCATTACCAATATCTTCGCTAGCTAAAATAAGCATACGTCTAGCAATAAATTTTACATCCTCACCACCTTCAACCATTCTAGCCAAATAATACACAGCAGCATTAGGGTCGCTACCTCTAATGGATTTTATAAAAGCAGACACAATGTCGTAGTGCTGTTCGCCAGTTTTATCATAACGCACAGTGTTATTTTGGACCTTATCTAAAACCAAGTCGTCTGTAATTGTAATAATAGGTTTATCCTCACTATTTACAACCAACTCAAAAATGTTTAATAATTTTCTAGCATCACCACCAGATAATCGTAATAATGCGCTAGTTTCTTTAAGTTTTATGTTTTTTTTAGATAAGTATTCATCTTTATCTATTGCACGCTTTAAAAGGTCCTCTAAATCGCTTTTTTCAAACGCTTTTAAAATATATACCTGACAGCGTGACAATAATGCAGAAATCACTTCAAAACTTGGGTTCTCAGTCGTTGCACCAATTAAAGTGACCCAACCCTTTTCTACAGCTTGCAATAAACTATCCTGTTGCGATTTGCTAAATCGATGAATTTCATCAATAAACAAAATAGGGTTTTTAGCAGTAAACAACCCACCACTATTTTTAGCCTTTTCAATAACCTCTCGCACATCCTTTACACCAGAGCTTATTGCACTTAAAGTATAAAATGGACGTTTAGAGGTTTGTGCAATAATATTAGCCAACGTTGTTTTTCCAATACCAGGAGGTCCCCAAAGTATCATACTTGGTATAATTCCTTGATTAATATGACTAGTTAAAGTCCCGTTTGGACCCACTAAATGTGACTGACTAATATAGTCGTCTAAAGTTTGTGGACGTAATCGTTCAGCTAAGGGCGTGTTCATAAATGTAAAATTAAATTAAATTTTGTTTAGGCGTATCTTTTTTGCGCATTCTTAACAAAAAAGTCAGGCTTTCACTACTCAATCTTTTTGCTATGGCAAAAAGGATTTCAAACAGACCATTCAATTATGAAGTCATCACGATTTCTTTCAAAATAGTATTCATGAGTAATCCTTCACGCAACAACTGACTGACATTATTGCAATACATTAAATTTGGATAACTATTTGCTATATTTATTGCAAATGAAACAACAAGAACCTTTTACATTCACCTTAGATGTTTTAGTCTATCCAATAGCATTTGTAATTCTACTGTGGTTAATTTTTGCTATCGAGATTAGGTTTGGGTTTTCGCTTAACTTTTTAGGCATCTATCCTCAAAAAATTACTGGATTAGTAGGTGTAATATGTAGTCCGTTTATACATTCTGGTATTTCCCATTTATGGCATAATACCATACCTTTATTTGTATTAAGTACTGCGTTGTTCTATTTTTATAGACCAATCGCTTTTAAAGTGCTTTTGTACGGTATTTTACTATCTGGATTTTTAACTTGGTGTATTGGTAGACCATCTTATCATATAGGAGCAAGTGGATTAATATATGTATTAGCAAGTTTTATCTTTTTTAAAGGTGTCTTTGCTAAACATTATAGACTAATAGCATTATCACTTTTAGTAGCTTTTTTATATGGAAGTATGATCTGGAATACCATACCATTAGAAGAAGGTATCTCCTGGGAAGGTCATTTAAGTGGTTTAATTGTGGGATTAGTTTTTGCTTTATTATTTAGAAAACAAATAGCAAAACCTAAAAAATATGTATGGGAAGAACCTGATTACAACGAAGAGGACGATGAGTTTTTAAAACATTTTGATGAAAACGGTAATTTTATAGAAAACATAGTAGAGGAGGAGTTACCTGAAAATAATCGTCCAGAAGTAACGCTTCCTGTTACTATTAGTTATACTTATAAAAAAAATAAAGAGTTATAGACGTTGTCTTACCGCTTCATATAAAAAAGCGCCACAAGCTACACTAACATTTAAAGACTCTATTTCACCTAGTAAAGGTAGTTTAGCTTTCTCATTAGCTATTTTTATTATAGATGGATTTATACCACGACCTTCAGATCCCATTATTATTGCACAAGGCTCTTTAAACGAAACATCAAATAATGTATTATCCGTTTTCTCTGTCGCAGCAATAACTTTAATATCTGATGCCTGCAGAAAAAATACAGCATCTTTAATGTGGTCTACTCTACAAATAGGAACTTTAAATACAGCACCAGCACTTGTTTTAATGGTGTCGCCATTTACAGGTGCAGCACCTTTACTTTGTATAATTATCCCGTCTACTCCAGTACATTCTGCAGTACGTATTATAGCACCAAAGTTTCTAACATCACTTAGTTGATCTAACAATAGAAAAAGTGGAGTTGTATTTTTTTTAGACACCATGTCAAACAATTCCTCAATGTCATAAAACTTAACAGGAGCAATTTGTGCAACAGCACCTTGGTGATTATTTTTTGTTAATCTATTTAGTTTTTCTACCGGAACGTAAGACGAGTTAACTCTTTTGTCTTTTAGTACCGTTTCTAGTTCTTTAAACAAGTCGCCTTTAAGTCCTTTTTGCAAAAAGACTTTATCTACATGTTCTCCAGCATTTAAAGCTTCAATAATAGCTCTAAGTCCAAATATCTGAGTTGTTTTATCCATGACACAAAGGTATAAAAAAAGAGCCTGCAAATTGCAGGCTCTTTAATATGTTTATTAATAGAAATTAATGTATTACTCAGCAGCAACTAGTTCGCCTAAGCTGTCATAAACTTTATATTTTCCACCAACTACTTCAATTGTAGCAACTAATCTCTCTCCTGATCCTCCAGCTGATGCGCTAGTAGATGAAGATGATAAGTATAAAGCAGGGAAGCTAATGCTAGTATTAAAAGTACCTATATGAGATATTTCAACATTGAAAGGGAAAGCAAAATCTGCAGCTAATATTTCATTAACAGAAGCACTTAAAGCTAAGTCGTAATCCCATAAGTCAACTATTAGGTCATAAGTACCATCAGCTAAAATACCGTTTCCGATACTACCACTATTTACTGTGTTTTGATCAACAACTTCTGGACAATCACCTGTAAATGCGTAAGCATCAAAAGATGTTAAATAAAAGTCAAAATCTACAAGTCCACATAAGCTCTCAGTATGAGAAACTTCTTCATCATCTAAAACTGTTTCTATAATGTTTCGCTCGATAGTTGTGTAAGTTACAGGGATATCCCAATCAACAACAATTGATGGAAAATCACTAACAAAGTTAGTAACTTCTAAATCAATATAGATAGCTCCACCTGCAGCTAATCCGTTTTTATTGTCTGCACTAGTTAATTTAAATCTTAAATTTTCAGTACCTTCTTTTAAAACGTCTTGTACAGCTGTAATGTTAAAAGTATGTGTTTCTGCATATGCAGGAAATTCTACTTTATAACCAAAGTCTCCAAAACCATCGTCGACAGTAGTTGCACCTACTGGCAATCCGTCTGCATCACTTACAAAATAGTCAGAGTTAGAACCACCAGAAACAAGTTCCAATTTAAAGTCCATTTCTTCCTTGTAGGCCTTGTTTGTTGCTAAAGAAACCGTAATTGTTTCTCCTTCCATTACGCTATTAGCAGTTTGTCCTGTCATAGATACAACAGGCTTGTCTGTTACAGTGTAATTTACATCATCGTTAACACAAGATGTAAGGGCTACAACAGTGCATGATAACAGTATATTTTTAATGTATTTCATCGTTTTCTATTTTTTATTGTAAAGTTAATACCCAAGTAGATCCTGAGTAGATTGGAGGTCCACTCGCTCTTCCTATTCCAAATTCTGGGAATACTATTTGTCCCGTAGCTTGATCAACATAACCTGGTCTACCTTGAATAATTTCGTTAGAAAATCTCCATTCAGTAAAGATTAAGTTACCAGCACAAGCATAGAAGTAAGATGTATATCCAGCTCCTGGCCATCCAAACATAGAGTCTAACTGATAGTTACCAGCACCTAAATGTGTAATGGTGTGATTAGCAGGTGTAGCATAGTTTACACTATATGTTCCAGCTAAATCAGTACGACATAATTGTAATCTTACTAAAGCTGATTCGTATTGCTCTGCAATTACTACATCTTCAACTGATACTAATGTTTTTAGATTAATAACAAAAACAGTTGTTTTTGCATTGTCTAAAGCATCGTTATTAACTTTAATTGGAATTAAATCAAACGTTGCGTTTGCAGGTATAGTTGTTTCTAAATTTGTGTCAACCCAGTCAAAATGAGTTCCAGGAACAGCTATTGGATATTTTCTAACATCATCACTTGGATCAAGTGGAGTATTATTAATATCTAACATCGTTTCTAGTTCAGCTAACTCTCCTTCAGAGATTTTTAAATCTGCAAATGTACCAATCTCATAAGTCATTGTAATAGTAGATCCAGCTGGTTGTCCAGAGGCACCTCCAATTACATGTACTGGAATATCAAAATCAAACTGAGCACCTGTCTCTTCAACAAAGTTTCCTAAGTTGTCGTCTGTTTTAAATCCAACCACTAAAGGTCCATTAAAATATTCATCGTTTACATCTATCTCGTCATCAACGATACATGATGCTAAAAGCGAGCAGCTTAAAACTGCTAACAAATAAGTTCTTAAATTTTTCATTTTTTTTCTTTTTTATAGTTTATTGAGCCCAAAATGGTCCAGTTGCAAAAGCTTGAGCACTACTTACAGATGGCACATTAGAAGCGTTTGATATTAACTCAGACGAAGGATATAATAATCTTTTTGGTCTTGTTGATGACTGAGCAGTTGTAGCTAAAGGTATTCCTGCTGGATATCCAGTTCTTGTAAACTCGATATAAGATTCAATACCATTAATTCCATTTAAGGCTACCCATTTTTGTCTCATAATAGCAGCAGTTTTTTCAGCATCAGTACCAGCCCATCCAATTGTTGGAGTTGTTGGATTATAAGTTGATGAATCTTCACCAAATAAGTTGAAAGAAGCATCGATACCAGCTTGGAAAGATGTTTGAGCATCACCACTTATTTTACCTAATAATTGCGCTTCAGCTTGTAGGAAATAAGATTCAGCTGCTGTCATTAAATAACCATCTTGAGCAGAGTTTATAACTAAACCTGGTCCGATTGGAGAAAGACTTGCAGGAGATTGCGTTCCATCAAATCCTTGTGTATGACCAACATATTGGTTATCATCGTTTAATCCGTATAGTTGACCTAATCTTGCATCTGGTACAGCTCCTGGGAAGTTTCCTTTTAAGAATTCAATTGCGTAATCAGAACCTCTGTAGAAGTTATAGCTTACAGATGTAGACTCATCATTTGAGAACATTAAAGCATAAAATGGATTTTGTTGTGCAACTTGACCATTTGAATATCCTGGGTTAATTGTTGCATCAAGATTGATGAAAGAACTTCCGTCTAAAGCTGCAAATTGTGTATCTAAATACGTCGCTAATTCAGCATCATTTGCTAATGTGTAAGCCTTAGTTGATTGTCTTAATAATAATCTTAATTTAAGCGTGTTTCCAAATAACACCCAGTTTGACATTGTTCCACCATAAACAATATCTTCTGATCCTACTGCTGCAGAAGATCCTGAAGATGCAATTAAAGCAATAGCATCATCTACTTCTGATACTAATGATCTGTAAATAGTTGCATCATCATCGTAAGTAGGTGTTAAGTTTGCAATTCCTTTATGAGCTTCAGTGTAAGGGATATCTCCATATAAATCTACTAAATATTGAAAGTAATACGCTTTCATGATTTTAGCAATAGCTTTATGGTTGTTATAGTCATCTCCTTGGTAGTCTAAGATAGCTTGAAAGTTTGCAGTTGTTAGATATAATCCATCATAGATATCATCATAAAAACCATTATCAATCGCTAATGAGAACTCTTCAGAGAAACCTCCTGTAAAAGCATTTACGTTTGCTCCCCAACGGTTCATCATTACGTTTCCTAGAATGTTCATTCTTCTAGCTTGTTGTCTATAAGTTGATGCTAATGCACCTGCTAATACTAAATCAGGCGTTACAACATCTGCAGATGGACTATTTGGATTGTCGTTGATATCCAAATAATTACTACATGACATAGTAATCGTAAGAATTACTAATAGTATAATATTAAATTTTGTTTTCATCTTTTGTATTTATTAAAAAGTTAAATTAACTGTTAGTCCGTAACTTCTAGTTGCTGGATATTGTCCAGATACACTTAAACCTTGAGCATTTCCTGTAGTGTTAGAGAATTCTGGATCTGCATATCCTCTGTTTTCTTTAGGTAATACGACAAAAGGATTTCTTGCATTTACACCAACTCTTACAGAGCTAAATCCAATAGCATCTAAAGCCTTTTGGTTTAAACTGTAGCTTAATGAAAGCTCTCTTACTTTAAAAGCAGTTGCATCTAAAACAAAGTTTTCTGATACATCTCTGTATTCATTAGAGAAATAATCTAAGTAATTTGCGTAAGTAGTACCTCCTGTAATAACGTTTGTATTAGCAGCATATACTCCAGGAGAAGTTTCGATAGCAGAGTTAGGGAAAATAAATCCTCTTCTTCCGTTCTCAGCAGATTCTACTAAGTGTCCACTCCAAGATAACCAGTCTTTAGTACCAGCCCAGAATTGACCTCCTGTTCTATAATCAAATACACCAGCTAATCTAAATCCTTTGTATGTTAATGAAGTACTTAAACCTAAAACATAGTCAGGGTTAGCAACACCTAAGTTAATAAATTCAGCTGTTTTTAATGGGTTTCCTGTAGAAGGGTCAATTAAAACACGTCCATTAGGATCTCTTTGGTAACCTGTACCTTTAATTAAAGGGAAAGCTTCACCTACTGTAGCAAAGATACCTACATCTGCATTTCCGTTTCCTAAAGAAACTTCATCTGTGTTATCAGATACTTTCTTAACGATTGTTTCATCAGAAGCAATGTTGAAGTTTATGTCCCATCTTAAATCATCTGTTCTGAATGGAGTAAGACCTAAGTCAATTTCAAAACCTTTAGTTTCTGTTTCTCCAATGTTAATAGTAGATTGAGTTAATCCTGAAGCAGTTGATGAAGTTACGTTAGTAACTAAGTCCGTGTTATTTGTTACATAGTAAGATGCGTTAAGTGTTACGCGATCTCCTTTAAAGAATGCTAAGTTTAAACCTATTTCTTTGTTTGTAATAAACTCATTAACTAAGTTAGGGTCAGCTACACTTGCGTCTACTCCAAAAGAGTTTAGACCTCCAAATGGGAATCCACCTACTTGGTTGTAAGTACTGTTAATTTCGTAAGTTCCTACACGGTCGTTACCAACTCTTGCGTAGTTAGCAGAAATTTTAGCATAGTTTAAAACATCTCCTTTTAATTCTGGGAATGCTTTAGTTGGGATGAAAGATAAACCTGCACTTGGGTAGAAGAAAGAGTTGTTATCACTATTTAATCTTGAAGTCCAGTCATTTCTACCTGTTAAAGTAGCAAATAAGAAATCTTTATATCCTAAATCCACACTTGCAAATACAGCATAACTTCTACTTCTAAATGAGCTGTTAGATACTGTTGGTGTTCCTGTAATGTTATCAATGTTGTAGAAACCAGGAATTGTTAAGTTACTACCTGCTACACTTGTTAATGTAGATAAGTTATCTTGAATGTTGTTCCCTAATGTTGCTTTTAAAGAAACATCGTCACTTAACATATAATCAAAGTTTAAGAAAATATCGTTATAGATGTTCTTAGACTCTTGGTTATTTGTACTAAAGTTAGATACAGTAGAGTGATCTCCACCACCAACACCTAAAAGGTCAGTATATCCATTAGTGTAACCTAAGAAGTTGCTGCTGAAAGTTCTTAAACTTGAAAGAGAACTTACGTTAATGTTATCATTAATTTGGTATTTTAAATTGATGATTCCGTTAAAACGATCAGACTCATTATTGTTTCTGATGTTGTCTCTCATCCAATATGGACTTCTATAGTATGATGTCCAGTGGTATTGGTTTAATGGTTGAGAAAATAATCCAACAGGAATGTTTGTTGCAGTTTGTAATAACTCAGTAAATAAACCAGAAGTAGTAGTACTTGTTTTTGAGTTTACGTAGTTAACGTTACCACCTAATTCCCATTTTCCGATTGTTTTTCCAGCTTTAAATAAGATGTTTGTTCTTCCTAATTCATCTCCATCTACAACGAAATCAGTGTTTTGTCTGTTTACAGATAATAAAGCGTAAGAAGATGCATCTCCACCTGAGATAGAAACTCCTGTTTGCTTAATTGTACCAGTTTTAAAGAAATCTTTGATATTGTCTTCAATAGCAGAATATGGTGCCATAATATATGATCCGTCAGCTTGAGCTAAACCTACAGGCATAATTGATCCATCAAATTCTGGACCCCATCCTCCGTTTTCATAAGCTACGTGACCACCATTCCAACCTTGACCGTATTTAGTCTGTCTTTTAGGTAAGAAAGAAACTGACTCAAATTGAATTGAGCTGTTGAAATCAATTTTGATTTTTTCATCACTAGTTCCTCTTTTTGTAGTAACAATGATTACACCATTTGCTCCTTGAGAACCATATAGTGCACTACCTCCAGCTCCTTTAATAACGTTAGTTGAAGCAATAATCTCTGGTGATAAATTAGCTAAAGTGTTAGCTGATGAAATCGCTCCATCAATTACAATTAAAGCTTCGTTACTACCTGTTAACGATCTGTTACCTCTTAATACAATACGAGTTGATTGATTAACACCATTATTTGTTGTGTTAATTTTTAATCCTGATACTTTACCAGCTAAACTCTGTATTACGTTAGGGTTAGAAGCCTGTGTCAACACTTCTGCATCTACAGTTTCAGTAGCTGCAGTAAGCTCATCTGCTTTTCTTTCAATACCTAAAACGGTAATTACTACTTCATCAAGAGCATTATCTGGCTCAAGGCTTACATTAATACTGTTACTAGCACCAACTTTTACTTCTTTAGTACCGTAACCAACATAACTAAATGTTAATACACCACCAGTTGTTACACTAATAGAGTAATTACCATCAAAATCTGTTGTTGTTCCTTGAGAAGTTCCTTTAACTACAATAGTTGCCGAAGGTAAAGGCAACCCATTTTCGTCAGAAACAACTCCTGAAACTGTTTTGTCTTGTGCGAACGATAGTTGCACAACAAACGCTAGAAATAGCGTTAAAATTCCACTAAACTTTGTTTTCATTTTATAATTTATTTGAATTAGTCTATGCCAAAAATCATAATAAAAAGTTAATTAAACAATATTTATTGGTTAAAATTTCAATTTTTTTTTGAAATATTCATTAATACTATAAGTTTTACCTAAAAATTAGCAGTTAAACTCAAGTGTATCTTAGAATTTGAGAATTTGACCTTTTCATTTTCAGTCTTTCCATTGGCATATATAAATCGTAATAATCCGCTATTAGTTAGTACTCCAAAACCAAACCCAAAACCAAATAGATTTTCGTTTTGATTTAATAGTTTGTTTTCAAAGTTAGCGTAGTCTAAAACTGAGTTTACAAATAGGCCTTCACTTAGTCTATATCTATATTCTGATATCAATATGTTAACACTATTGGCTGTTAAACTGTTTTCTGTAAATCCTCTTATAGTATTTATACCTCCAAACCTATATAATTCGTTTTCAAAATAGTTGTCAGATTCAAGTCTTTGAATTATTGTTTTTAAATAAATGCTATTAGTTTGGTTTAAATTAAAAATGTGATTTCCAGTTAAATTTAAGATGCTTTGTTTTGTTTTTTTTACTGATGTATTCCGTGATCCAACACCAATTTCTAAGTTTAGGTTTGTTTTTGTTTTAAAAATTTTGTCTTCGTTTTGCAACGTTTGATATTGATATTTTAATGTGTAAATATTACTATTAAAGTCTGTAATGTTGGTTATGTTATCATTATTTGATAGGTTACTGGATTCTGTTGCTGTAATTCCTGCATAAACACGATTAGCATCATTTATTTGATAATATAGGTTGGCTTTTTGTTTTGTGTTTATAAAGGTGGAGTCTCTTTTTAAAATTTGTAAGCTTGCCTCAAGTCCAATGGGAGAAGAAAATATATATGGAAGACTTGTTGTAAGGTTAAAGTTTTTTTGATCACTTTCATCACTTTTATAATTTAAGTGTAATGTTTCTCCGTAATTTAAATTGTTGTTTAGCATCAAATCCAAATACCCGTTAAACTCTAATTTGTCAGTGTTTTCGTTATTTGTAAATCCAATATATCCATCAAAATTATTGCTAGACATTTTTTCTAGATATAAATAAAGGTGTGTTGAATCTTTTGAAAATAATATTTCAGGACTTTTTGATTGTCTTGCAAAATTTAAGTTTTTTAATGCTTTAGTTTTCCTATTAATAGCGTCTATGTTAAAAGTGCTATTTGTGTTTATTTTTAAAAAGCGCTTTAAAAATGATTTAGGAAATTTTTCATAGCCTTTAATTATTATTTTATCTAATCCTCTTTTTATGTCATCAACGCTTACAATTAATTTGGCTGTCAGAGTATTTTGGTTTGTTTTAATTATGTCAGTTAGTTTTAATGAAGAAAAAGGGTAGCCTGATGATGCAATAATTTTATTGTATCTCAAAAGTTCGGTTTCAATTTTTGAATAAGGAATTATAATGGTGTTGTCCTTATTTTTTTTTAGATTTAGTTTCGAAAAATAATATTGCTTAATAATATTACTGTCTAATTTTACGATTAAATTTTCTATTTTGTTTTTCAGTTCAATTTTAGCCAAGTAAATTGAGTCGCTGTCTTTAATTAAGTTTTTTAAGTTGTTATTTATATATCCACTTGTTTTAAGCTTTTGCTGAAACTTAGAAACTTCTTCCATTAATTGTTTTAATGTTTCGTGCTTACTTTCATATTTATATTTAGAGATAATTGTTTCGTCTTCAATGTTCGTTCCAGAGATATTTAAGATTTTTTCTTGACTCAAACTAAAGTTAAATAAAAGAAGAAAAAGTACTAGAGCTGGTGATTTATAATTCAAGTTGCGATAGTTATAGGTTAAATTATAAATTAACGTAAAAATCTTCCCTTTTAATGTATTGTTGTCTTTTATTTTTAAATTCTGTTGAAAATTAATGAATTAACGTTTGATTAATCAAATTTAATTTCTACCTTTGCAGCCCTCTTAGAGAGAGGTAACATAAAATTATATTAAAGTTATATGCCAACAATTTCACAATTAGTACGAAAAGGAAGAGCCAAAATAACCAAGAAGAGTAAATCGGCTGCTTTAGATTCGTGTCCTCAAAGACGTGGTGTGTGTACTCGTGTTTATACAACGACACCTAAAAAACCTAACTCAGCAATGCGTAAGGTAGCAAGGGTTCGTTTGACAAACGGAAACGAAGTAAATGCATACATCGGTGGAGAAGGTCACAATTTACAAGAGCACTCGATAGTATTGGTTAGAGGTGGAAGGGTAAAAGATTTACCAGGAGTTAGATATCACATCGTTCGTGGTGCTTTAGACACAGCAGGTGTTGCAGGTAGAACACAACGTAGATCTAAGTATGGTGCAAAACGCCCTAAAAGTTAATTAAAAAACTTAAGAAGAAGACATGAGAAAAAGAGCAGCGAAAAAAAGACCGCTTTTACCAGATCCTCGCTTTAACGATCAGTTAGTAACTAGATTTGTTAATATGATGATGTGGGACGGAAAGAAGTCTGTAGCCTTTAAAGTGTTTTATGATGCAATTGACATCGTAGATACTAAAAAGACAGACGAAGAAAAAACAGCTTTAGAAATTTGGAAAGACGCATTGTCTAACGTTATGCCTCACGTAGAAGTACGTAGTCGTAGAGTTGGTGGAGCAACGTTTCAAATACCTAACCCAATACGTGCAGATCGTAAGGTTTCAACTGCAATGAAATGGTTGATTAGTTATTCTCGTAAGAGAAACGAAAAATCGATGGCATTACGTTTAGCTTCAGAAATTTTAGCAGCAGCTAAAGAAGAAGGAGCAGCAGTTAAGAAGCGTGTAGATACTCACAAAATGGCAGAGGCAAACAAAGCATTCTCTCACTTTAGATTTTAATAAGACATGGCTAGAGATTTAAAATTCACAAGAAATATTGGAATTGCTGCTCATATTGATGCAGGTAAAACTACAACAACTGAGCGAGTTCTTTATTATACAGGTGTTTCACACAAAATTGGAGAAGTACATGATGGTGCTGCAACAATGGACTGGATGGAGCAAGAGCAAGAACGTGGTATTACTATTACATCTGCTGCAACAACTTGTACATGGAAGTTTCCTTTAGAAAACGCAGAACCTACTCCTGATACTAAAGATTATCATTTTAATATTATTGATACTCCTGGTCACGTAGATTTTACTGTAGAGGTAAATAGATCTTTACGTGTATTAGATGGTTTAGTATTCTTGTTTAGTGCTGTTGATGGTGTTGAGCCTCAGTCAGAGACTAACTGGAGATTAGCTGATAACTATAAAGTGCCTAGAATTGGTTTCGTTAACAAAATGGACCGTCAAGGATCAGACTTTTTAGGGGTTTGTCAACAAGTAAAAGATATGTTAAAATCAAATGCGGTGCCAATCGTTTTAAATATTGGTGACGAAGAGGATTTTAAAGGTATCATTGATTTAGTAAAAAACCGTGCGATTGTATGGCACGATGAAACTCAAGGAGCAACATTCGATGTTATCGAAATTCCTGAGGATATGAAGGAAGAAGCTCGTAAATATCGTGCACTTTTAATTGAAGAAGTAGCAAGTTATGATGAGAATCTTTTAGAGAAATTTATGGAAGATGAAAACTCTATTACAGAAGAAGAAGTGCATGCTGCACTTAGAGCTGCTGTAATGGATATGGCAATCATTCCAATGATTTGTGGTTCAGCATTTAAAAACAAAGGTGTTCAGTTCTTATTAGACGCTGTATGTCGTTACTTGCCTTCTCCAATGGATAAGGAAGGAATTAAAGGTGTGAATCCAGAGACAGAAAAAGAAGAATTACGTAAGCCAAGTGTTGATGAGCCTTTTGCTGCTTTAGCATTCAAGATTGCTACAGATCCTTTCGTAGGACGTTTAGCATTCTTTAGAGCTTATTCAGGTCGTTTAGATGCAGGTTCATACGTGTTAAATAATCGTTCTGGTAAAAAAGAACGTATCTCTCGTATCTATCAAATGCACGCTAACAAGCAAAATGCAATTGATTTTATTGAGGCTGGAGATATTGGTGCTGCTGTAGGATTTAAATCTATCAAAACAGGAGATACACTTTCAGACGAGAAGCATCCTATAGTATTAGAATCTATGGACTTTCCTGATCCAGTAATTGGTATTGCAGTAGAGCCAAAAACTAAGGCTGATGTTGATAAATTAGGTATTGGATTAGCTAAACTAGCAGAAGAAGATCCTACTTTTACAGTACGTTCAGACGAGGCTTCTGGTCAGACTATTATTTCTGGTATGGGTGAGCTTCACTTAGATGTAATTGTAGATCGTTTAAGACGTGAATTTAAAGTAGAGGTTAATCAAGGTCAACCTCAAGTAGAGTACAAAGAAGCTATTACAGCATCTGCAGATCACAGAGAAGTTTATAAGAAACAATCTGGTGGACGTGGTAAATTTGCTGATATTGTATTTACTGTTGAGCCAGCAGACGAAGGTGTTGTTGGACTTCAATTTGAGTCTATAATTAAAGGTGGTAACGTTCCTAAAGAATTTATTCCTTCAATTGAAAAAGGATTTAAGATGGCTATGGTTAATGGACCATTAGCAGGTTATGAAATTGATGCTATGAAAGTAACTCTTAAAGATGGATCTTACCACGACGTGGATTCTGATCAATTATCTTTCGAGTTAGCTGCTAAGTTAGGTTTCAAAAACTGTGCTAAAGCTGCAAAAGCTGTAATTATGGAGCCTATTATGAAACTTGAGGTAATTACTCCTGAAGAAAACATGGGTGATATCGTTGGAGATTTAAATAGAAGAAGAGGTCAAGTGAGTGACATGGGAGATAGAGCTGGTGCAAAAACTGTAAAAGCAACCGTGCCATTATCAGAAATGTTTGGATATGTAACTACATTAAGAACGTTATCTTCTGGTAGAGCTACTTCTACAATGGAATTTTCACATTATGCTGAAACTCCTTCTAATATTTCAGAAGAAGTAATAAAAGCTGCTAAAGGCGTTGAATCGTAAATCTTAAAGAAAATGAGTCAAAAAATCAGAATAAAATTAAAATCTTACGATCACAATTTAGTAGATAAATCTGCTGAGAAGATTGTAAAGACAGTAAAAAGTACAGGAGCTGTTGTAACTGGGCCAATTCCATTACCAACTCATAAAAAAATATTTACTGTATTACGTTCACCACACGTAAATAAGAAGTCTAGAGAACAATTTCAATTAAGCTCTTACAAGAGATTATTGGATATTTACTCTTCATCTTCTAAGACTATTGATGCTTTAATGAAGCTTGAATTACCAAGTGGAGTAGAAGTAGAAATCAAAGTTTAAGTAATTAATTCGTTTAAAGGTTTTAAACGAAACATGTCCTAAGCTTCGAGCGAAGGAAAAACGGTAAAAATACAATTCAAGGCTGAAACGTATTTTCGGCCTTGAATATTTTTTAATAAATAGTAATAACAAATAAATAATAATTATGTCTGGGTTAATTGGAAAAAAAATCGGTATGACCAGCATTTTCGATGAAAATGGTAAGAATGTACCATGTACAGTAATCGAAGCTGGACCATGTATCGTTACCCAAGTCAGAACTGAAGAAGTTGATGGTTATAATGCTGTTCAACTTGGTTTCGATGACGCGACAGAAAAAAGTGCTACTAAAGCTGACTTAGGTCATGCTAAAAAAGCAGGGACTTCTGTAAAACGCAAAATCGTTGAATTCAAAGGTTTTGATGCGGAGTACAAGTTAGGTGATGCAATCACTGTTGAGCACTTTGTAGAAGGTGAATTTGTTGATGTATCAGGTACATCTAAAGGAAAAGGATTTCAAGGGGTTGTAAAACGTCATGGGTTTGGTGGTGTAGGTCAAGCTACTCACGGACAGCATAACCGTTTAAGAGCACCAGGATCTATTGGAGCAGCTTCTTATCCAGCAAGAGTATTCAAAGGAATGCGTATGGCAGGAAGAATGGGAACAGATTCAGTTAAAGTTGAAAATTTAAGAGTTTTAAAAGTAGTTCCTGAAAAGAATTTACTAGTTGTTAAAGGTTGTGTACCTGGACATAAAAACGCTTATGTAATTATCAGAAAATAATGAAAGTAGCAGTTTTAGATATAAACGGAAAAGAAACAGGTAGAAAGGCAGACCTTTCTGACGGTGTTTTTGCTATTGAACCTAATAATCACGCTGTATATTTGGACGTTAAGCAATATTTAGCAAACCAAAGACAGGGAACTCACAAAGCTAAAGAGCGTGCTGAGATTACTGGTAGTACACGTAAGATTAAAAAACAAAAGGGTACTGGTACAGCCAGAGCAGGTAGTATTAAGTCAGGAGTTTTTAGAGGTGGAGGACGTATGTTCGGACCAAGACCAAGAAACTATTCATTTAAACTTAACAAAAGCTTAAAACGTTTAGCGCGTAAATCAGCTTTAAGTATCAAGGCAAATGAAAAGTCTATTATTGTCCTTGAGGACTTTAATTTTGATGCTCCAAAGACTAAAAACTTTACAGCGGTATTGAATGCGTTAGACTTACAGAATAAAAAATCTCTGTTTGTGTTGGGTACGTCGAATAATAATGTATATTTGTCGTCACGTAATTTGAAAGGCTCAGAAGTTATAATTGCCTCAGAATTAAGTACTTATAAAATATTAAATGCAAATCAAGTTGTCCTTTTAGAGAGCTCTTTAGAAGGAATTGAGTCGAATTTAAGTAAATAGAAACAAAATGAATATCTTAATTAAACCTATAATCACGGAAAAAGCAACTGCTAATAGCGAGTTAAACAACTGCTATAGTTTCTTTGTGAACACTAAGGCGAACAAGGTAGAAATCAAAAAAGCAGTTGAAGCTGCTTATGGAGTTTCTGTTGAAAAAGTTCGTACTATAAATGTCCGTCCAGATAGAAGTACCAAGTTTACTAAAACTGGTATTCAACATGGTAAAACAAATGCTAAGAAAAAAGCAATTGTACAACTGGCGGAAGGTGAAATGATTGATTTATACACTAACATGTAATTAAAGACAAATGTCAGTAAGAAAATTAAAACCAATCACACCAGGTCAGCGATTTAGAGTAGTTAATGGATTTGACGCCATTACTACTGACAAGCCGGAAAAAAGCTTATTAGCTCCGAAAAAACGATCAGGTGGTAGAAACAGTCAAGGACGTATGACTATGCGCTATAAAGGTGGTGGTCATAAACGTAGATATCGTATAATTGATTTCAAAAGAACTAAAGTAGGTGTTCCTGCTGAAGTAGCATCAATTCAATACGATCCAAACAGAACCGCTTTTATTGCATTATTAAATTACCAAGACGGAGAGAAAGCTTATATCATTGCTCAAAATGGTTTACAAGTTGGTCAAACTGTCGTTTCAGGTGAAGGTTCTTCTCCAGAAATTGGAAACGCAATGCCATTAGCTAATATTCCTTTAGGAACAATTATCTCATGTGTTGAGTTAAGACCAGGACAAGGTGCTGTTATGGCAAGAAGTGCTGGAGCATTTGCTCAATTAATGGCAAGAGATGGTAAGTTTGCAACAATTAAATTACCATCAGGTGAAACTAGATTAATTTTAGTTACATGTATGGCAACAATTGGAGCAGTGTCTAATTCAGATCACCAATTATTAGTTTCAGGTAAGGCTGGACGTAGTAGATGGTTAGGTAGAAGACCAAGAACAAGACCAGTTGTAATGAATCCAGTTGATCACCCAATGGGAGGTGGAGAAGGTAAGTCATCAGGTGGACATCCACGTTCTAGAAACGGTATACCAGCTAAAGGATATAGAACACGTTCTAAAACTAAAGCGAGTAATAAATATATTGTAGAACGTAGAAAGAAATAAGAAATCATGGCAAGATCATTAAAAAAAGGACCTTACGTTCACTATAAATTAGAGAAAAAAGTAGCTGACAATGTTGAAGCTAACAAAAAAACTGTTATTAAAACTTGGTCAAGAGCAAGTATGATAACACCTGATTTTGTTGGACAAACAATTGCAGTGCATAACGGTCGTCAGTTTGTTCCAGTTTACGTTACAGAAAACATGGTTGGACATAAGTTAGGAGAATTTTCACCAACAAGATCTTTTAGAGGTCATGCTGGTGCTAAAAATAAAGGTAAAAAGTAAGCTATGGGAAGTCGTAAAAAACAAATGGCAGACGCTATTAAGGAAGGTAAAAAGCAAATCGCTTTTGCTAAACTTAATAACTGTCCTACGTCACCAAGAAAAATGCGTTTAGTAGCCGATTTAGTAAGAGGTGAACGCGTAGAAAAGGCACTTAATATTTTAAAGTTTAGTCAAAAAGAAGCTTCAAATCGTTTAGAAAAATTATTACTTTCTGCGATAGCTAATTGGCAAGCTAAGAATGAAGATGCAAGTATCGAAGATGCTGAATTATTTGTTCAAGAAATAAGAGTAGATGGTGGATCTATGTTAAAAAGATTACGTCCAGCTCCACAGGGACGTGCTCACAGAATAAGAAAACGCTCAAACCACGTGACAATCGTGGTTGGAGCTAACAATAACACACAAAGCTAAGATAGATATGGGACAAAAGACAAATCCAATCGGAAATCGCTTAGGAATTATCAGAGGATGGGAATCTAACTGGTACGGAGGAAACGATTATGGTGATAAACTTGCCGAAGACGATAAGATCAGAAAATACGTTCACGCGCGTTTATCTAAAGCTAGTGTTTCTCGTGTAATAATTGAGAGAACTTTAAAACTTGTAACCGTTACTATCACTACTGCTAGACCTGGTATCATTATCGGAAAAGGTGGTCAAGAGGTAGACAAGTTAAAAGAAGAACTTAAGAAAATTACAGGTAAAGAAGTTCAGATTAATATTTTTGAAATTAAGAGACCTGAACTTGATGCGTTTTTAGTAGCAACTAGTATTGCTCGTCAAATTGAAAATAGAATTTCATACAGACGTGCTATTAAAATGGCTATAGCTGCAACAATGCGTATGAATGCTGAAGGAATAAAAGTACAGATTAGTGGTCGTTTAAATGGAGCTGAAATGGCGCGTTCAGAACACTACAAAGAAGGTCGTATTCCTTTATCAACTTTTAGAGCCGATATTGACTATGCTTTAGTTGAATCTCATACTACATATGGTAGATTAGGGGTTAAAGTATGGATCATGAAAGGTGAAGTATATGGTAAAAGAGAGCTTTCTCCTCTTGTTGGCTTAGCTAAGAAGCAAGGAAAAGGTGGACGTCAAGGAGGTGGTAAACCACAACAACGTCGTAGAAAGTAATTTTTTAAAGAACAGAAAAAATGTTACAGCCTAAAAGAACAAAATTTAGAAAAATGCAAAAGGGACGTATGAAAGGGAACTCTGGTAGAGGTCACTTACTTTCAAACGGAACTTTTGGAATAAAATCATTGGATTCTAATTTTTTAACATCACGTCAAATTGAAGCAGCTCGTATTGCCGCTACACGTTACATGAAAAGAGAAGGTCAACTTTGGATTAAAATATTTCCAGATAAGCCTATTACAAAAAAGCCTCTTGAAGTACGTATGGGTAAAGGTAAAGGTGCGGTAGAATATTGGGCAGCAGTTGTTAAACCAGGAAGAATCCTTTTTGAAGTTGGAGGAGTGCCTTTAGAAGTTGCTAAAGAAGCATTAAGACTTGCAGCTCAAAAATTACCAGTAAAAACTAAGTTTGTAATCGCTAGAGATTACGAAGCATAATTTATTTGATATTATGAAACAATCAGAAATTAAAGAATTATCTGTAGCTGAGTTACAAGAGAAACTTAGTGAAACAAAGAAGAGCTATTCAGATTTAAAAATGGCTCATGCAGTTTCTCCTTTAGAGAATCCAATTCAATTACGTCAAGTAAGACGTACGGTTGCAAAAATTGCAACAGAATTAACTAAAAGAGATTTAAAATAATTCTGCTTACAAGATGGAAAAAAGAAACTTAAGAAAAGAGCGTATCGGGATCGTTACTAGTAACAAGATGCAAAAATCAATAGTGGTTGCTGAAGTTAAAAAAGTAAAACACCCTATGTACGGAAAGTTCGTGTTGAAAACTAAAAAATACGTTGCACACGATGAAACAAACGATTGTAATATTGGAGATACTGTAAAGATCATGGAAACAAGACCTTTAAGTAAATCTAAATGTTGGAGATTAGTTGAAATAATTGAAAGAGCGAAGTAATTATGGTACAACAAGAATCAAGACTAAGAGTAGCAGATAACACTGGAGCAAAGGAAGTTTTAACTATCCGTGTTCTAGGTGGTACTAAAAGAAGATACGCTTCTGTAGGTGACAAAATTGTTGTCACTGTAAAAGATGCGACTCCTAATGGAAACATTAAAAAAGGAGCTGTGTCTACAGCAGTAGTTGTACGTACTAAAAAAGAAGTTAGACGTCCAGACGGATCTTATATCAGATTTGATGATAACGCTTGTGTCCTTTTAAATCCTACTGGAGAAATGAGAGGTACACGTGTTTTTGGACCTGTAGCTAGAGAACTTCGTGATAAACAATTCATGAAAATTGTATCATTAGCACCAGAGGTGCTTTAATTGATAAAAAAATGACAAAGCTAAAAATAAAAACAGGAGATATCGTCAAGGTTATAGCTGGTGATCATAAAGGATCTGAAGGTAAAGTACAAAAAGTATTTACTGAGAAGAACAAAGCTATAGTTGAAGGAGTAAACATGGTTAAGAAACATACTAAACCAAGTGCACAAAACCCTCAAGGTGGTATTGTAGAAAAAGAGGCATCTATCAACATTTCAAACTTATCTTTATTAACTTCAAAAGGTGAAGAAACTAGAGTAGGTTATAGAATGGAAGGTGATAAGAAAGTCAGATTTTCTAAAAAATCTAATGAAGTAATATAGTTATGGGATATTCACCGAGACTAAAAGAAGAGTATAAAAGCAAAGTAATTGCTGCTCTTACAGAAGAATTTGGATACAGTAATGTAATGCAAGTACCAAAACTAGAAAAGATAGTTTTATCTAGAGGTGTTGGAGCAGCTGTTGCTGATAAAAAGCTTGTTGACTATGCAGTTGACGAACTTACGGCTATTACTGGTCAAAAAGCTGTATCTACTTTATCTAAAAAAGATGTTGCAACTTTCAAATTACGTAAAGGAATGCCAATTGGTGCTAAAGTTACGTTAAGAGGAGAAAGAATGTATGAGTTTTTAGATCGTTTAATCACTTCTGCACTTCCACGTGTTAGAGATTTTAACGGAATAAAAGCTACAGGTTTTGACGGAAGAGGTAACTACAATTTAGGTGTTACCGAACAAATTATCTTTCCAGAAATAAATATTGACAAAGTTAATAAAATTGACGGAATGGATATTACATTTGTAACTTCTGCCGAAACAGATAAAGAAGCAAAATCATTATTAACAGAATTAGGGTTACCTTTTCAAAAAAACTAAGTTATGGCTAAAGAATCAATGAAAGCCCGCGAGGTTAAAAGATCAAAGACAGTAGCTAAATATGCTGAAAAACGTAAGGCTCTTAAAGAAGCTGGAGATTATCAAGCGTTACAAAAGTTACCTAAAAATGCATCACCTATCCGCCAACATAATAGATGTAAATTAACTGGTAGACCAAAGGGATATATGCGTACCTTTGGACTTTCTCGTGTTATGTTTAGAGAAATGGCTAACCAAGGTTTAATACCAGGTGTTAAAAAAGCAAGTTGGTAAAATTTTAATTGGTCTTAGGTTCGGAATAGTCCGAAAACCAAGTCCGCAAATAAATACATATGTATACAGATCCAATAGCAGATTACTTGACTAGAATTAGAAACGCTGTGCGTGCTAATCATAGAGTTGTAGAAATTCCTGCGTCAAATTTAAAAAAGGACATTACTAAAATATTATTCGATCAAGGATATATTTTAAGTTATAAGTTCGATGATTCTACCGTACAAGGTACAATCAAAATTGCCTTAAAATATAATAAGGAAACAAAAGAACCTGTAATTAGAAAATTACAAAGAATCAGTAAGCCTGGTTTACGTAAGTACTCTAGTTCAACTGAATTACCACGTATACTTAATGGTTTAGGTATTGCAATCGTTTCTACATCCCATGGTGTTATGACTGGAAAGCAAGCTCAAAGAGAAAACGTTGGTGGTGAAGTTTTATGTTACGTTTACTAATTTTAAATCCAGAAGAAAATGTCAAGAATAGGAAATAATCCAGTTGCCATTCCAGAAGGAGTAACTGTAACAGTTGATAATAATACAATAACAGTAAAAGGAAAATTAGGTGAGTTAACTCAAGAATTTGATACTGTTGAAGTAAAAGTTGAAGAAGGAAATGTATTAGTAACACGTTCTACAGATACTAAAGATCAAAAAGCTAAGCATGGTTTATATCGTTCATTAGTTTTTAATATGATTGAAGGTGTTTCTAAAGGATGGACTAAAGAATTAGAATTAGTTGGTGTAGGTTATAGAGCTTCAAACCAAGGTAACGTCCTTGAGTTAGCTTTAGGTTTTTCACACAACATCATTTTAGATTTAGCTCCAGAAATTAAAGTAGAAACTGTTTCTGATAAAGGAAAAAATCCAATAATAAAATTAACATCTCATGATAAACAATTAGTAGGACAAGTTGCTGCTAAAATCAGAGGATTTAGAAGACCAGAACCATACAAAGGAAAAGGTATTAAGTTTGTTGGAGAAGTATTAAGAAGAAAAGCAGGTAAATCAGCATAATAATTAGTTATGGCGTTAACAAAAAACGAAAGACGAATAAGAATTAAAAACAGAATCCGTAAGGTTGTTTCTGGTACAGAAGCAAGACCTAGATTAGCTGTTTTTAGAAGTAATAAAGAAATTTATGCTCAATTAGTAGATGACGTTACTGGTAAAACATTAGCTGCTTCATCTTCTAGAGATAAAGATATTGCTGCAAAAGGAAACAAAGTAGAACTAGCTGCATTAGTAGGTAAGTCTATCGCGGAAAAAGCCTTAAAGGCTGGTGTTGAGACAATCGCTTTTGATAGAGGTGGTTATTTATATCATGGTAGAATCAAATCATTAGCTGAAGGAGCTAGAGAAGGAGGACTTAAATTCTAAGAAATTATGTATCAAAAATACAAAAGCGCAGAGTTAGTAAAACCAAGTGGATTAGATCTTAAAGATCGTTTAGTTGGTGTGCAAAGAGTTACTAAGGTAACTAAAGGAGGTAGAGCATTCGGTTTTTCTGCAATCGTAGTGGTTGGAGATGAAGCTGGTGTTGTAGGTCAAGGTTTAGGAAAATCAAAAGATGTTGCTAGTGCAATTGCAAAAGCAATAGAAGATGCTAAGAAAAACTTAGTTCGTATTCCTATCATGAAAGGAACTTTACCTCATGAACAAAAAGGAAAATTTGGTGGTGCAAGAGTAAATATTATACCTGCAGCTCCTGGTACAGGAGTTATTGCTGGTGGAGCTGTAAGAACAGTTTTAGAAGCAGTAGGTGTACACGATGTTTTATCTAAATCTCAAGGTTCATCAAATCCTCATAATGTTGTTAAGGCTACTTTTGATGCTTTATTACAATTAAGAGACCCTAGAACGATTGCTCGTGAAAGAGGTGTTTCTTTAGAAAAAGTTTTTAACGGATAATCACAACAGCAATGTCGAAGATAAAAGTAACAAAAGTTAAAAGTGCAATCAACAGAACTCAAAGACAAAAAAGAACTTTATTGGCTCTTGGTCTTAAGAAGATTGGACAAACTATAGAACACGAGGCTACTCCTAACATATTAGGTATGGTAGCAAAAGTAAACCACTTAGTTTCTGTAGAGGAAACTAAATAATAATACTGAAAATGGATTTAAGTAATTTAAAACCTGCAGAAGGTTCAGTTAAAAGTCAAGGTAAAAGAATAGGTAGAGGACAAGGTTCTGGTAAAGGTGGTACTGCAACACGTGGTCACAAAGGAGCAAAGTCTAGATCTGGTTATTCTAAGAAGGTCGGTTTTGAAGGAGGGCAAATGCCACTTCAACGTAGAGTACCTAAGTTTGGCTTTACTAACATAAATCGTAAAGAATATCAAGGTGTAAATCTTGATGTTATTCAACAATTAGTTGACGATAAGATAATAAAAGATACATTAGATTTTGATACTCTAGTAGGTTTAGGATTAGTTGGTAAAAACGAACTAGTTAAAATTCTTGGAAGAGGTGAATTAAAATCAAAATTAAGTGTAACAGCTCATAAATTTACTGCTACTGCAAAAGCTGCTATTGAAGCTGCAGGAGGAGAAGCTGTAACTTTATAAGAACAATCGAACGCATGAAATTTATAGAGACATTAAAAAATGTTTGGAAAATTGAGGAACTAAGAAATAGAATTCTAGTTACACTAGGTCTACTTTTAGTTTATCGTTTCGGAGCACAAGTAGTATTACCAGGTATTGACGCAACCCAATTAGAAAGCCTACAAACTGGAACATCAGAAGGTATTTTTGGGATATTAAATGCCTTCACAGGAGGTGCATTTGCTAATGCTTCTGTATTTGCACTTGGAATTATGCCATATATTTCTGCTTCTATTGTAGTTCAATTAATGGGAATAGCTATTCCTTATTTGCAAAAGCTACAAAAAGAAGGTGCTAGTGGTCAGAAAAAAATAACACAAATAACGCGTTGGTTAACTATTGCAATATGTTTAGTGCAAGCACCAGGTTATTTGGCTAGTTTACAACCTATGTTTGGTATACCAAATTCAGCCTTTTTATTAGGACAAGGTGGTGTTTTCTATTTCTCATCAATAGTTATACTTGTAACAGGTTGTATATTCGCAATGTGGTTAGGAGAGAAAATAACTGATAAAGGTATTGGGAATGGTATTTCATTATTAATAATGGTAGGTATTATTGCAACTCTTCCTAAATCTTTCTTACAGAATGCTGCTTCTCGAGGTAATAATGTTATGATGATTTTATTTGAAATCGTTATATGGTTTGTTATTATTTTACTTTCAATCTTGTTAGTAATGGCAGTTCGTAAGATAGCAGTACAGTATGCCAGACGTTCAGCTACTGGAGGTTATGAGAAAAATGTATTCGGATCAAGACAATATATTCCATTAAAGCTTAATGCATCTGGAGTAATGCCAATCATATTTGCTCAGGCTATTATGTTTGTTCCTGGTCTAATTGGTGGATCGTCTTTACTAAAAGATACAGCCTCAGGATTATGGCTACAATCTAATTTTTCTGATATTTTTGGATTTTGGTATAACTTAGTATTTGCTCTATTAATAATTATATTTACATATTTTTATACAGCAATTACTGTTCCGACTAATAAAATGGCTGACGATCTAAAACGAAGCGGTGGATTCATTCCAGGTATTCGTCCAGGATCAGAAACTTCTGAATATCTAGACAAAATTATGTCTCAAATAACTTTACCAGGTTCTATTTTTCTTGCATTAATAGCTGTGTTCCCAGCGTTTATTGTTAAGTTGCTTAATGTTCAATCTGGTTGGGCTTTATTTTTCGGAGGTACATCTTTATTAATTATGGTTGGAGTTGCAATTGACACTATGCAACAAGTAAACAGTTACTTGTTAAATAGACATTATGATGGCTTGATGAAGACTGGTAAAAACAGAAAAGCAGTAGCTTAATATTTTCACTATGGCAAAACAAGCAGCAATAGAACAAGACGGAACTATCATTGAAGCATTATCAAATGCTATGTTTCGTGTTGAATTAGAAAATGGTCATATTGTGACCGCACATATTTCGGGTAAGATGCGTATGCATTATATTAAGTTGTTACCAGGAGATAAAGTTAAATTAGAAATGAGTCCTTACGATTTAACTAAGGCTCGTATAACCTATAGATACTAATACGATGAAAGTAAGAGCATCAATTAAAAAAAGAAGTGCGGATTGTAAAATCGTACGCAGAAAAGGTAGACTTTACGTCATTAACAAAAAGAATCCTAGATTCAAACAAAGACAAGGGTAATTATGGCAAGAATCGCAGGTGTAGACATACCAAAACAAAAAAGAGGAGTGATCTCGTTAACTTATATCTATGGAGTAGGTAGAAGTAGAGCTCAAGAAATTTTAGCAGAAGCTAAAGTTGACGAAAACATCAAAGTACAAGACTGGACAGATGATCAAATTGGAGCAATCCGTGAAACTGTAGGTACTTATACTATTGAAGGTGAATTACGTTCTGAAACACAATTAAACATTAAACGTTTAATGGATATAGGGTGTTACAGAGGTATTCGTCATAGAGTTGGTTTACCTTTAAGAGGTCAACGTACTAAGAATAACTCTAGAACAAGAAAAGGAAGAAGAAAAACAGTTGCTAACAAGAAAAAAGCAACTAAATAATAAGTAGTATGGCAAAGACAAACGCTAAAAGCACAAAAAAACGTAAAGTTATTATTGACGCTGTTGGAGAAGCTCACATTACTGCTTCTTTCAACAATATCATTATTTCACTTACTAACAAAAAAGGAGACGTTATTTCATGGTCTTCTGCAGGTAAGATGGGATTTAGAGGGTCTAAAAAAAACACACCTTATGCAGCACAATTAGCAGCGGAAGATGCTTCTGAAGTAGCTAAAGAAGCTGGATTAAAAAAGGTTAAAGTTTATGTTAAAGGACCTGGAAATGGTAGAGAATCTGCTATAAGATCTATCCATAATGCAGGAATTGAAGTAACAGAAATTATTGATGTTACACCTTTACCTCACAATGGTTGTCGTCCTCCAAAAAGAAGAAGAGTATAAGTATTTAAAATATACTTAACTTAAGCAATAATTAAATTAATATCATCTGTTTATCAGATGGTATTAATTTTTTGTATAAATTTGCAAACTGAAATTTAAAACAAGTATCAACAAAGAGATTAACGATTATCGAAGGATAAGATTTAGACCTTAATTCATAATCACTCTTAAAACAATTAGAAAATGGCAAGATATACTGGTCCTAAAACTAAAATAGCTCGTAAATTTGGTGAAGCTATATTCGGAGACGATAAGTCTTTTGAAAAAAGAAATTACCCACCAGGTCAACATGGAAACAACAGAAGACGTGGTAAAAAATCTGAATATGCTATCCAATTAATGGAGAAGCAGAAAGCTAAATATACTTATGGTATTTTAGAACGTCAATTCAGAAACATGTTTAAAAGAGCTACAGCTGCTCAAGGAATTACAGGTGAAGTTTTACTTCAACTATGTGAATCAAGATTAGATAATGTAGTGTACAGAATGGGAATTTCTCCTTCTAGAAGTGGAGCAAGACAACTTGTATCACACAGACATATTACCGTTAATGGTGAGTTAGTAAACATTCCATCTTACCAACTTAATGCTGGTGATGTTGTTGCTGTTAGAGAAAAATCTAAGTCATTAGAAACTATTGATAGATCTTTATCTAATTCTAGCAATGTCTATGAATGGATAACTTGGAATAGTGAGAAAAAAGAAGGTACTTATGTATCTGTTCCTGCTAGAATCCAAATTCCAGAAAATATAAATGAGCAATTCATCGTAGAATTATACTCTAAATAATAAATTACTAACATTGGTATTTAGCCAAAGGGATTGTCAGTGTTTCTTCAAACTTTTAAACCGCGCAACTAAATAACAATTCAAACGAAGAAAAATTATGGCAGTATTTAATTTCCAAAAGCCTGACAAGGTAATCATGATTGATTCAACTGATTTCGAAGGTAAATTCGAATTCAGACCTCTAGAGCCAGGTTATGGACTAACAGTAGGAAATGCTTTAAGAAGAGTTTTATTATCTTCATTAGAAGGATTTGCAATCACATCTGTTAGAATAGAAAGTGTAGATCATGAATTTTCAACAATAGCAGGTGTTGTTGAAGACGTTACAGAAATTATATTAAACTTAAAGCAAGTACGTTTTAAGCGTCAGATTGAAGATGTAGATAACGAATCTATTTCAATTTCAATTTCTGGTCAAGATAAAATCGTAGCAGGAGATTTCCAAAAGTTTATTTCTGGATTCCAAGTATTAAATACAGATCAAGTGATTTGTAACTTAGATTCTAAAGTAAACATCAATATGGAAATTACTGTTGAAAAAGGTAGAGGATATGTTCCAGCAGAAGAAAACAAAAAAGCTTCAGCACCAATTGGAACAATTTTTACTGATTCAATCTATACACCAATTAAAAATGTTAAGTACAGTATCGAGAATTATCGTGTAGAACAAAAAACGGATTACGAAAAATTAGTTTTCGAAATTCAAACTGATGGTTCTATAACACCTCAAGATGCTTTAACAGAAGCTGCAAAAACTCTTATTCACCACTTCATGTTATTCTCTGATGAGCGTATCACATTAGAAGCGGATGAGATTGCTCAAACTGAAACTTATGATGAAGAATCACTTCATATGAGACAGTTGTTAAAAACTAAATTAGTAGATATGGACCTTTCGGTTCGTGCTCTAAATTGTTTAAAAGCAGCAGAGGTAGATACTTTAGGAGACCTAGTGTCTTTTAATAAAAATGATTTAATGAAGTTCCGTAATTTTGGAAAGAAATCTTTAACAGAGCTAGAAGAGCTTGTAAATGTTAAAGGATTAAATTTCGGAATGGATCTTTCAAAATACAAACTAGATAAAGACTAATACATCATATTTTGCTCCTCATAAAGAGTTTGAGCAAGATGATGATTAAAAACAAATGTCATGAGACACGGAAAAAAAGTAAACCATTTAGGTAGAAAAACTGCTCACAGAAAATCAATGTTGGCAAATATGGGTTGTTCTTTAATAGAGCACAAACGTATTAATACAACTGTAGCTAAAGCGAAAGCTTTAAAAGGGTTTATTGAGCCATTAATCACTAAGGCTAAAGACGATACAACACATAATAGACGTATTGTATTTTCTAGATTACGTCAAAAAGAAGCTGTAACAGAACTTTTTAGAGATGTTGCTGCTAAAATTGGTGATCGTCCAGGTGGATATACTAGAATTATCAAGTTAGGAAACCGTTTAGGTGATAACGCAGATATGGCAATGATTGAATTAGTAGATTACAACGAAATCTACAATGCAGATAAAAAAGCTAAGAAAACTACACGTAGAAGTCGTAGAGGTGGTAGTAGCACTACTGTTACTCCTCCAGTTGCTTCAAATGAAGAAGAATAGTTTCTTAATTTGCTGTTAAATTATTATTAAAAAAGAGATAAGCTTTATAAGTTTATCTCTTTTTTTTTACATTTAAGCAAACTTTTTATATGAAACCTATCTTGCTATTTCTTGCTTTTTTTGTCGTGACTCCTATGTCTGGACAAGTTATTAAAAACGAGGTTTCTACAGGTCAAGCTAAGCATTCAAACCTTCCTTTGGTAGATTTAAATTCAAGTTTACAAGACAACTCTAATGCTGTTAATTATCAAGGTTATTATCTGTCTAATGCAAGTTTACCTGATGTGTCTGGTTCTCCATTTCCATTTGAAGATGCTGTAATTATAATTAGCACTATTGATGGTAAAGCATATAAAGTACCAAACGGTAATTATAATGCAAGTACAGATGAAGTTGTATCTAATTTCGCAAAAGACTCTTCTTTTGTATTTCAATCCAAAACTATTAAAAGTGTAAAGTTTGAGAAATATACAGCTACACGATATAAAGATAAAAACGATAAAGACCATTTTTATTTTGAATTAACGCCACATGCGTCTATTAAACTATTAAAAAAATATTCAGCTAAAATCATTGATGGTCAAATTAATGTTTTAACAAAACAAAAAACATCCCCTGATATGTTTAGTTTATCGGATAGCTATGGCATAACTATTGATGGTAAAACAGTAACAGATTTTAAACTAAACAAAAAGTCAGTTTTAAAACTACTAGCTAGTCATAAAAAGTTGATTCAAGATTTCGTTAAAAAAGAAAATTTATCATACAAAGAAGAATATGACATTATAAGAATCCTAAATTATTACAGTGTTATTTCAAAATCAAATTAAATATAATACACACACACACACACACACACACAAATTCATTCAAAAACACACACATGAAAAACTACTTATTTATTTTTACCTTATTATTGTCAACTTTTTCCATTGCACAAGGAAGTAACAATTTTAGCTCTAACTTATCATCTGCAACAAATGATAATACCCAGCAAAATATGTTTAATGCAGTTAATTATCAAGGCGCTTACTTGGCTAATGGAAAATCAAGTGCTGTAATAGGGACGCCTTTTGCTTTTGAGGATGCTACAATTGAAATCACTTCAAAAGAAGGTAAAGTATATAAAGTGCCAAATGGTAATTATAATGCTAAATCAAACCAAATCGTTTCAAATTTCGCTAAAGATTCTTCTTTTGTTTTCGATGCAAAAGCAATAGAGTCTGTTAAATTTGATAAATATGTTGCAAAAATTTATAGAGATGAAGATAGCAAAGCCAAATTCTTTTTTGAATTAACACCACATACAACAGTTAAGCTATTAAAAAGATATGAAGCGATAATTAAAGATGGACAGATTAATGTAATGACCAAGCAAAAAACTTCTCCAGATAAATTTGTTATTAATGATAGTTATGCGATTTCTAAAGATGGAGTAACAACTGAAGAGTTTAAATTAAAAAAGAAATCAATATTAAAATTACTTGAAGATAAGAAAAAGTTAATTGAAAAATTTGTTGACGATAATGATTTATCCTACAAAGAGGAAGCAGATGTTGTCAAGATTTTTAATTATTATAGCATTAATTAAGATGCAAGACATTAAAAAAGGGTAATCTATTTTAGATTATCCTTTTTTTTATGCAATTTTGTGAAACTTTTAGAATTATGAAATATCAAAGATTAAAAAAAGCTCTGATCTTATTAGAGGATGGCACCATTTTTCATGGGAAAGCTGTAGGAAAAGAAGGAACAGCATTTGGAGAAATTTGCTTCAACACAGGAATGACTGGATATCAAGAAATTTTCACCGATCCTTCATATTTTGGTCAACTTATGGTAACTACCAATGCACATATTGGTAACTATGGTGTTAACGATAACGAAAACGAATCGGACTCGATTAAAATTTCGGGATTAATCTGTAAAAATTTTAGTTATGATTTTTCAAGAGTTGATTCAAACGGTTCATTAGAAGACTTTCTTAACAAGCATAACCTTTTAGCTATATCTGATGTGGATACAAGAGCATTAGTTAGTTACATTAGAGACAATGGTGTGATGAATGCTATCATTTCTACAGACGTAGATAACATTGACAGCCTAAAGCAACAATTAGCAGAAGTGCCTTCTATGAGTGGTTTAGAGTTAGCATCCAAAGTATCTACTAAAGAGCCATATTTTATTGGAGATGAAAACGCACCAATAAAAATAGCAGCTTTAGACATAGGAATTAAAAAGAATATTTTACGTAATCTAGTTAAAAGAGATGCGTACGTTAAAGTATATCCTTATAATTCAACATTCGAAGATTTAAATTCATGGAATCCAGATGGATATTTCTTATCTAATGGACCTGGTGATCCAGAACCATTAGTGGAAGCGCAAACATTAGCTAAAGAAATAATAAAAAGAGATTTACCTTTATTTGGTATTTGTTTAGGACATCAAGTTATAGCTTTAGCTAACGGAATCTCAACCTACAAAATGCATAATGGACACAGAGGTATAAATCACCCAGTAAAAAACCTAATTACAGGTAAAGGTGAAATAACGTCTCAAAACCACGGATTTGCAGTAAATAGAGAAGAAGCAGAAGCACATCCAGATATTGAGATTACTCATGTACATCTTAATGATAACACTGTTGCAGGATTAAAAATGAAATCAAAAAACGTGTTCTCTGTACAATATCACCCAGAAGCAAGTCCAGGACCACATGACTCTTCCTATTTATTTGACCAATTTATAAGTAATATAAAAAATAAATAATATTAAAAAGACAACGATTTTAAAGTTTCGTTGTCTTTTTTATTTTACTAAAACGTTATAGATAGAATTTTATGTATTTCTGTTATAAAACCTATATATAGCTGAAAATTAAACATTAAATTTGAAATTAATAAACTAAAATCACACACATATGAGTATTATAATTAATGTTCACGCAAGACAAATTTTTGATTCCAGAGGTAATCCAACGGTAGAAGTAGATGTTGAAACAGAAAATGGTTATGTTGGTAGAGCAGCAGTCCCTTCTGGAGCTTCAACAGGAGAACATGAAGCTGTAGAATTACGTGATGGAGGACCTAAATACATGGGTAAAGGAGTTAGTAAAGCTGTAGATAACGTTAATAATATTCTAGCTGAAGAACTTTTAGGAGTTAATGTTTTTGAACAAAATTATGTAGATACACTAATGTGTAAAATTGACGGAACACCTAATAAATCTAAGTTAGGTGCTAATGCTATTTTAGGAGTATCTTTAGCTGTGGCTAAAGCTGCTGCTGCAGAATTAGGTATGCCATTATATAGATACATTGGAGGTGTTAGTGCTAATACATTACCAGTCCCAATGATGAATATTATTAATGGAGGATCACATAGTGATGCACCAATCGCATTTCAAGAGTTTATGGTTATGCCAGTTAAAGCCAAAAACTTTTCTCATGCGTTACAAATGGGAACTGAAATTTTTCACAACCTTAAAAAGGTATTACACGACAGAGGTTTAAGTACAGCTGTTGGAGATGAAGGTGGATTTGCGCCAACATTAGATGGTACAGAGGATGCTTTAGACACTATAGCTATAGCTGTTAAAAATGCAGGATATACGCTTGGAGATGACGTAATGATTGCATTGGATTGTGCTGCTGCAGAATTTTATGTAAACGGAAACTACGATTATTCTAAATTTGAAGGCGAAACTGGTAAAGTACGTTCAAGTAAAGAGCAAGCAGATTACTTAGCAGAATTATCAAGAAACTATCCAATTATTTCTATTGAAGATGGTATGGATGAAAATGACTGGGAAGGATGGAAATATTTAACTGAACAAGTTGGAGATAAAGTGCAATTAGTAGGTGATGATTTATTTGTTACTAACGTAGAAAGATTATCAAGAGGAATTAAAGAAGATATTGCTAATTCTATCTTAATTAAAGTAAATCAAATTGGTACATTAACCGAAACTATTGCTGCTGTAAATATGGCACATAACGCAGGTTATACTTCAGTAATGTCTCATAGATCAGGAGAGACTGAGGATAATACAATTGCAGATTTAGCTGTAGCACTTAATTGTGGACAGATTAAAACAGGATCTGCATCTCGTAGTGATCGTATGGCTAAATACAACCAATTACTTCGTATTGAAGAAGAGTTAGGAGATGTTGCATATTATCCAAAAGATAAAGCATTCAAAATAAAAAGATAGGTGTTTTACTATCACAAATACAAAGCCTTTCAGCGTTAGTTGAAAGGCTTTTTTTATTTAAATCATCTATATAAATTAAACCTATATTAAAATTGTTAAAACCATTATAAATACCCTTTCTAAATCGTTATAGTTTTTGTAAATTTACAATTCTAAATAAACATACAATAAATCAATATACATGTCAAATAAAGCAACGCTTGAAATTAATGGAGAAAAACATGAATTTCCCTTAATTGTAGGTACTGAAAATGAAATAGGAATAGATATTAAAAATCTTAGAGCTGTTACAGGTGGTGTGACAACTATTGATCCAGGATACAAAAATACAGGATCATGTGAGAGTGCTATTACTTTTTTAGATGGAGAAAAAGGAATTTTAAGATACAGAGGTTATTCTATTGAAGAATTAGCTGAAAAAGCGGATTTCCTTGAAGTAGCGTTTTTATTAATTTTTGGTGAATTACCAACTAAAGAGCAACTTAATAAATTTGAAAATGATATTAAGGAGCAGTCTGTTGTTGATGACGATGTAAAGAAAATTTTAGATGCATTCCCTAAGTCAGCACATCCAATGGGTGTTCTTTCTTCTTTAACAAGTGCATTAACAGCGTTTAACCCATCATCAGTAAACGTAGACTCAGAGGAGGATATGTACAAAACTGTATGTAAAATAATGGGTAAATTTCCGGTGTTAGTAGCATGGACAATGCGTAAGCAAAAAGGTTTACCATTAGATTATGGAGATGACAATTTAGGATATGTTGAAAACATCCTAAAAATGATGTTTAAAAAACCTAATCAAGAGTATACTCAAAACCCAATCTTAGTTAATGCTTTAGATAAGTTATTAATTTTACATGCAGATCATGAGCAAAACTGTTCTACATCTACAGTTAGAATAGTAGGATCATCTCACGCAGGTTTATTTGCTTCTTTATCTTCAGGTATTTCAGCACTTTGGGGACCATTACATGGTGGAGCAAACCAAGCAGTATTAGAAATGCTAGAAGCTATTAAAGAAGATGGTGGAGATACTAAAAAGTATATGGCTAAAGCTAAGGACAAAGAAGATCCTTTCCGTTTAATGGGCTTTGGACACAGAGTTTACAAAAACTTTGATCCAAGAGCAAAAATTATTAAAAAAGCTGCTGATGAAGTATTAGGAGATTTAGGAATTGAAGATCCTGTATTAGACATTGCTAAAGGATTAGCTGAAGAAGCTTTAAGTGATCCATATTTTGTAGATCGTAAGTTATATCCAAACGTAGATTTCTATTCTGGTATTATTTATAGAGGTATGGGAATCCCAACAGAGATGTTTACAGTAATGTTTGCTTTAGGACGTTTACCAGGTTGGATTGCACAATGGAAAGAAATGCGTAACCGTAAGGAGCCAATTGGACGTCCAAGACAAATATATATTGGAGAAAATTTAAGGTCTTTCAAATCAATTTCTGAAAGATAGATTTCAATTATTAATATAAAAAAAGCTTCATAAATTATTATGGAGCTTTTTTATATCTTTACTTTATGTTAAAACTAAACGTAAAAAACGAAACCTCTAGATTAAGAGCAGTCGTTTTAGGAACAGCAGTTAGTAATGGTCCAACACCAAAACTAGAAGAAGCATACGACCCAAAATCTTATTTACATATCAAAGCAGGTACTTACCCAATTGAAGCAGATATGGTCAATGAAATGGAGTCGGTTGCTAAAATTTTTGAAAAATACGATGTTAAAGTTTACAGACCAGAATTAATAAAGGATTGTAATCAGATTTTTGCTAGAGATATTGCTTTTGTAATTGATGATGTGTTTGTAAAAGCTAACATCCTTCCTGAAAGAGAAAACGAACTTGATGCTATTCAATATTTAATTGATACAATAGATCCTAAAAAAGTGATACGTCCACCAGAGGAAGTGCACATTGAAGGAGGAGACGTAATGCTTTGCAACGACTATATCTTCATTGGGACTTATAGAGGTGATGATTATTCAGACTACATCGTAGCCAGAACAAATCAAGCTGGTGTTGATTATATAACACAACAATTTCCGCATAAAAAAATTAAAAGTTTTGATTTAAATAAATCACAAACAAATCCATATGACAATGCCTTGCATTTAGACTGTTGTTTCCAGCCTATAGGAACTAATAAAGCGATTTTACATAAAGAGGGGTTTAGAGATGAAACTGAGTATGAATGGTTGTTAAATTACTTCGGAAAAGAGAATTGTTTTATAATTTCTAAAGAAGAAATGTTTAACATGAATAGTAACATATTTAGTATCTCTGAAGACGTTATTATTTCAGAAAAAAACTTTACAAGACTTAATACTTGGTTACGCGAAAAAGGGTTTACAGTTGAAGAAGTACCTTATGCTGAAATAGCAAAACAAGAAGGTTTACTAAGATGCAGTACAATGCCTTTAATTAGGGATTAAAAGACAATATTCATAAACAAAAAGCCTCTTTAATTAAAAGAGGCTTTTTTTATTTTTAATAAAATAGATATTATGGATTTGTAGACCATAACGCAGCACTTTTAAGCATTGCTCTTCTAGGTAATTTTAATCCAGCTACAATTAATTCGGCAAAATCATCTGGTTGTAAAACGCTATCTTCAGAGTTTTTATCTGCAATGCCTAAGTTAATAGACATATCTGAAGCTATAGTACTTGGTGTCAAAGTACAAACTCTAATGTTATTTTTTCTAACCTCTTTCATTAAGGACTCAGACATACCAATCACAGCAAATTTTGATGCAGAATAGGCAGACGTGTTAGCGTTACCATTTAATCCAGCAGTTGATGATATATTAATAATATCTCCTTCGTTTTGATTTATTAAATATGGTAAAACCTCTTTAGTGACGTAATACATTCCCATAACGTTGGTTTGAATAATTTTACTCCATTGGTCAACCTCCATGTCATTTAAAGATCCAAAAGCAGCTATTCCTGCATTGTTAACTAAAATGTCTACTTTTCCTAATTGGTCTATAATAGTTTTGATTCCGGTTTTAACAGCCTCGTAATTACCTACGTCAAAAACAGCGTAAATTGCATTAACACCTAAAGCTTTTAATTGGGTTACGGTTTCTTGTAAGTCAGCTTCATTTCTTCCAGTAATAGCAACATCAATACCTTCCTTAGCAAAGGCAATTGCTGTAGCTTTACCTAAACCTTTACTTCCTCCTGTAATTATTGCTTTTCTATTTTTTAAATGTTCCATAATTGATTTAATATCTGTATGTTTTTATAATATGTTTAGCCTCAGGATAATATTGAGACTATTATAAGAGTTAACGAAATTATAGGATTTTTATCAGAAAGTCAAACTAAAATGTAACTCTAAAACTAACATTTGGTGTTAATCCTAATGAAGTGTTTTCAATTGTATTGACTTGATTACTATCAATAGTAAAATAGGTGTTAAGTATATTTTTTCTGTTAAGAATATTCCAAACCGAAGCTCCAACAACTGCATTATTTTCGCCTAATTTAAATTGATAAGTTGCAGATAAGTCTGCTCTAATATAGGAGCTTAACCTACTACTGTTTGGAGCATTATAATTAATACTGTTATTAATTATTGGTGTATTGTCATTGACTTGAGTGTAGGGTTTACCAGAATGCCAATTGACACCAAAAGCTAATTTTAGTTGTTGCCAACTATAAGTGCTACCATAATTAATTTGATGTTTTATATCAAAATTACTAGGGAAAGCATTACTGTTATTTAAGTCTTTAAACGTATAATTATTATTACTATAACTATAACCTATCCATGTACTAAAATGGTTAATTTGTTTATTAATTAATACATCAATACCCTTAACATCATAACCTCCATTAACATTTATAAATTGGTATTGGTTTTGTAAGCCCTGACTTCGGGTAGTTACTCCATTAACCGTTTTGTAATAGCCTTCAATACTTAATAATAATTTGTTTTTATTATAAGTTATGCCTAAACCTAACTGCTTGCTTTTTTGAATTGGAATGGTATTATTGTTAGCTAAAACCCATCGACGATTTTCTACACCTAAAAAATCGTTTTGTAAATCTATTAGCTGTGATGTGGTTTGACTTTTGTATTCCCCAGAAAGTTCGGCTCTAAAATTTTTTAAAAAGCGTTGACTAATATGTAACCTTGGTTCTAAAACACCTATTTTAAAGTTTTTGAAGTAATTATGACGAAACCCTAGTTTGATTAAAGAATTTTTATTTTTGGATTGTAATACCGTTTCAGCGTATACACTATGTGCTGTTAAGATTCGCTTTAAGTTTATATTTAAAAATGGGTCATTTGTTTCTTCTAAATTGCTTACCGAAACTTCATTAAATTGATAACCTCCATTAATTGTAAAGGCGTTATTAAAATTATAATTAGCATCAATATTAAACCCATTGTCAACGACTTTATTTTCTTGTATTAATCGTTGGTTATTTGCCATATTATAATCTGAGGATCTTAAATCGTAATTAGAGTAATACCCTTTAATAGTGGTGTTAAATTTATTATTCCAAACGCGCTCATACTGTATAGCAGATGCTCTGTTTTGTTGCTTAAGTTGATTGCTATTGTTTTGTGAAGCATCAGTATTAGAGGACTCTTCAAAATCTAATTGATTAAATACATTTAGTAATGTAAAACGTAATTTATCTTTTTCAGTAATATCGTGTAATAGTTTTAATGAAATGTCACTAAACCTAAAAGTTTGGTTATCTGTAAAAGAATTTTCTGTGTCTGACACTTCAGAGTCTTGAAAGACGCGTTTAAAATATTGGTTGTAAGTTGGTGTGTTTAATACGTCTGTAATAGCACGACGTGTTGCTAATTGTAATTGTGTTTTTGACGTTAAGGGTATAATAGCAAAACCATCTGCAGTAATCATATTTATGCCTATTCCAGCGCTAAAATCAGCATCTATATTATCCGATAATTTCATGTCAATCATGCTGCTAATTCCGTCACCAAAACGTGCGCTTGTTCCGTTTTTTATAACAGCTACATGTTTGGTTAAATAAGGGTTAAAGGCAGATATTAGACCAAAAAAGTGTCCTGATTGATACATTTTTATTCCATCATATAAAATAAGGTTTTGATCATGCGTTCCTCCTCTAACATTAATGTTAGATACCGTTTCATCTACACTTAAAACACCAGGTATGGCTTGTATGGTTTGTAATATATCAGGTTCAATTAAACCAGGTAAAATTTCAAAGGATTTTGGTGATATGGTTATATGACCAGATTTGTTTTTGTCAATACCAGTGGTTAAGTAATTAGAGATAGTAATTTCGTCTAATTTTTGAAAAGAAAAACCATTTATATTGCCTGTAACGGTAATAAAATGGTCGTCTAATTTGTTGAATTTTATGTCAGTTTCGAGTTCTATTTTTGATAACATATCATCCAGAGAATCTTTACTGTCAAACGTCACAAAAACACCCTTAATTACTTTGTCTGCATAAGAAAAACTAACTTTATACTGATACTCTATTGTAGATAGGACATCTAATAAAGGAAATTTTTTATTTTGAGCATAAAAAGAAAAGCTAAAGGCTAATGCAATAATTAATAATAGGGTCTTTTTTAACGATTTATTCACGCGTTAAAATAATGGTTTTGTTAACTTTTTTATAGCGTAATTGTAGTGGTTGTGTTATGGACTGTAATGCAATATTAATGTCATTGTGTGTAAACTTACCCGAAAACAATTCGTCTTGTTTAATCGTTTTAGCATCAATCTTTACATTATACTGTCTTTCAAACTCATCTAAAACTTCGCTTAAAGGTACGCTAATAAAACTACTTACATTGTTTAACCAATCTGGTTTTTTTGCATTTAAAGTTAACCGCTCAATAGGCTTATTATTAATTATTAAAAAGGAATCTCCTGCTTTTAATTTGGTTTCAGCACTGTTAAAAGTCACATTAACTAAGCCTTCATAGCAGGTAACTTCAAAATAATTTTGACGTTGCTTAACATTAAATTCTGTTCCAACAACGGTTACTATTCCTGATGTTGTAACAACATTAAAGGTGCTTCCTTTTTTAACTTTAAAAAAGGCTTCGCCTTCCAATTTAAGACTGCGTGTATTGTCTGTCCATTGTTTTGGATTATAGGTGATTTTAGACAATGCATTTAAATTAACCTCAGAGTGGTCAGGAAGTTGGATTAATGACTTTTCTGCATAATGAGTATTGATAGTCGTGTCTAAAGTTGTGGTATAATAATAGGCTCCAAAACAAATAGCTAAAATAGCTGCTATTTTAAGTAATGGAGATAACCAATTAGTTTGTCTATTGGGTTGTTTTTTAATGTTAGTAAGGACGGTTTGTAAAGCCTCGTCCGTATTAAACTCTGGTGCTTTAAAACCCTTACTATAGTTAGATAACTTAATTATAGCCTCATAGTCCTCAAGCGCTTTAAAAGCTTCAAGTTCTTCAGGTGATAGGTCGTTATCTAACCATTTTAATATTAATGCTTCTTTATTCATAACCTTTATTCAATTATATAACAAGACTATCCGGAAAATTCCTACCCTTATGTCCATAAAATAAAATTTATAACCCATCAATATCTTGTCTTAATTTTTTTAAAGCACCATAAATACGTTTTTCTACAGCTTTAGTGCTAATGTCTAAAAGTGTAGCTATTTCTTTAAAGCGTTTACCTTCCACACGATTCATTAAAAAGGCAACCCGTTGTGCTTCAGTTAAATTAGCAATTGCTTGTTCTAGTTTTTGACGGTATTCATCTTCCTCCATTAAAAATTCTGGAGATAAATTGGTCTGATGTGTCGTTTTTGTTTGTTGGTGTTTTAGGACTACTTTTTGGTGTGCAACCTCATTTAGCATTAAGTTATTTGCAATTGTAAACACATAACTTTTAGCTTTATCTGGACTTACTTTTTTACAATTTTCCCAGAGCTTTATAAAAGCTTCTTGGGTTTTATCTTCGGGATTTAAACGGTCTCCAAATTTGTAATATAAAAAGCTATGTAAGCTTTTAGCGTGCTTTTTAAAAAATGCCTCAAATCGGGATTTATCACAAATATTTTTATATAACTGTTTTGACATAATTTTATTAAAGTACTACAAAATAGAACTATTTTTTTTGAAAATCAGGTAGGAATTTTAAATAAACAACTGTTTTATATTTGAAACCATGTTAAACATATGCTGACTACTAGTGTATTAAAAATGTAATATCAATGAAAATTAAACAACCTCTTTTTGGATTATTACTAGTGTTTGGCTTGTTTTTTAATTGTCAAAATGAAACTGTAAATAGCGTTGATGAACAAAGTGAAACACTAGAATATAATTCTACTTTGTTTAATTTAATTAGCACAATTGCATTGGATGAAGACATCAATTGCTTGGATTTTGAATATCCATTGACTGTTTCCATTTATGATGCAGATTTTCAGTTAACAGATATCGTAACTATAAATAATGATGACGCATTATATTTATTTTTACAAACTTTAGACACCTCTATTGTAGCTAGTTTAAACTTTCCAATCACAATAGTTTTGCCTGATCAGCAACAGATAGAAGTAAACTCTAATCAAGCGTTACAAACTAGTATTACCCTAGAAGGTAATAGTTGTAATAATATAAGTAATTGTACCCAAACAGATGTAGCTAATTATTTAATGGATTGTAACCAATTACCAACAATAAATGGTTTTTCACCTTACTTAACTCATTTTAATTTTCTGGAAGACAATAACATTACTATTTTATACGAAGGGGATTTGTTATTTAATGGTGTTTGGGATATTACGACTATAGATGGTAATGTTTATGTATTTATTACCATAAATGGATTGGACAATTATAATGGACAATGGGAAGTTGTACAATGTGAATCAGAACAATTAGTTTTAGAACAAAATGATTCAGTGTTGATATTTATCCAAAGTTGTAATTCAAATCCATTTAGTTGTTTTGAAGATATGACTTACACAGTCTGTGATGATGATGACGATTTAATAGTGACCTTTAATTTAGACGGATTATATCAAGACTGTAATCAAAGTATTGTTGGTGTTAGTTATCATATATCTTATGAAGATGCTGCTAACAACATCAATCCATTGGTGTCGACCTTTACAAATGTTACAAATCCACAAACCATTTATGTTAGGGTTGAGCAGTATAGTAATCCTGATATATATCAAATATTTACAATAGATGTAACGGTTGAAGACTGTACATAATTAAATAATCAAAAAAAATAAGATAGTCATTAAACAGTCGTACTATTAAAAATTTAGTTTTAGTTAAGTTAATTATTATCATGTTTAAAAGGTTGCTAATTTTGGTAGCCTTTTTTTATGGAATTATTTATATATGAAACTTCGTAAATACGCTTCAAATTGCTATTTTTGTGCTTCTTAAAAACAGAAAAAATTATGTTTAATAATTTAAGCGAAAAGTTAGATAAAGCGTTACACGTACTAAAAGGACATGGTAGCATTACAGAAGTAAACGTTGCTGAAACCCTAAAAGAAGTACGTAGAGCACTTTTAGATGCCGATGTTAACTTTAAAATTGCTAAAGAATTTACTAATAGAGTAAAAGAAAAAGCACTAGGTCAAAACGTATTAACAACGTTACAACCAGGACAATTAATGGTTAAAATCGTTAAAGACGAATTAACTGAGCTAATGGGAGGAGATGTAGAAGGCATAAACATGTCTGGTACGCCAACTATTATATTAATGTCTGGTTTACAAGGGTCTGGTAAAACTACTTTTTCAGGTAAATTAGCCAACTTTTTAAAAACCAAAAAAACTAAAAAACCTTTATTAGTAGCCTGTGACGTTTATCGTCCAGCAGCTGTTGATCAATTACATGTTGTAGGAGATCAAATAAAAGTTGATGTTTATAGTGATAAAGGAAACACAGATCCAGTAGCTATTGCACAAGCAGGTATTGCACATGCAAAGCAAAATGGACATAACGTCGTTATAATTGATACAGCTGGTCGTTTAGCTGTGGATGAAGCGATGATGAAAGAAATTTCTAACATTCACAAAGCCATCCAACCACAAGAAACATTATTTGTAGTAGACTCTATGACAGGTCAAGATGCTGTAAATACAGCAAAAGCCTTTAATGATGTCTTAAACTTTGATGGTGTTATCTTAACTAAATTAGATGGAGATACACGTGGTGGAGCAGCAATATCTATTAAATCTGTAGTAAATAAACCAATTAAGTTTATTGGTACAGGAGAGAAGATGGAAGCGATTGATGTATTCTATCCTTCTCGTATGGCAGATCGTATTCTTGGAATGGGAGATGTTGTGTCTTTAGTAGAGCGTGCTCAGGAACAATTTGATGAGGTAGAAGCTAGAAAATTACAAAAGAAAATCGCTAAAAATCAATTTGGTTTTGACGACTTCTTAAAGCAAATTCAGCAAATCAAGAAAATGGGTAACATGAAAGACCTTATTGGAATGATTCCTGGTGCTGGAAAAATGATGAAAGATATAGATATAGACGACGATGCCTTTAAAGGTATTGAAGCCATTATCCATTCCATGACTGTAAAAGAAAGAACAAACCCTTCTATTATCGATGCAAGTCGTAAAAAACGAATTGGTAAAGGATCAGGTACTTCTGTACAGGAAGTAAACCAATTACTTAAGCAATTTAATCAGATGAGCAAGATGATGAAAATGATGCAAGGAGGAAAAGGAAAAGCAATGATGCAAGCTATGAAAAACATGAGGTAACTCATGTTTTTTTATTTACAATAAATTCAAAACACAAAGCAACCAACAATGACAATTCTAGACGGAAAAAAAGTTAGTAACGACATTAAAAACGAAATCAAAGCTGAAGTCGATAAGATGAAAGCTAATGGCGAGAAAGTGCCACATCTTGCTGCTGTAATAGTAGGTAACGATGGTGCAAGTTTGACTTACGTTGGTAGTAAAGTTAGAGCTTGCGAGCGTGTAGGGTTTGAGTCTACAATGGTTAGATTGTCTAATACAACCAGTGAAGTTGAATTGTTAGATAAAATTGACGAGCTTAATAATAATCCTGATATTGATGGCTTTATTATTCAGTTACCATTACCAGACCAAATAGATACACAAAAGGTATTAATGGCTGTGCATCCAGATAAGGATGTTGATGGGTTTCATCCCATGAATTTTGGTAAAATGGCATTAGACATGTCTACCTTTATTCCAGCAACACCATTTGGTATTTTAGAGCTATTAGATAGATATAACGTAGACACTAAAGGTAAGCACACAGTGGTTATTGGTCGTTCTCATATTGTAGGTCGTCCTATGAGTATTTTAATGGGTCGTAAAGGGTTTCCTGGTAACAGTACAGTAACCTTAACACATAGTCACACTAAAAATATTACACAAATTACAAGTCAAGCAGACATTATAATTTCTGCGTTAGGTGTACCAAACTTTTTAAAAGCAGAAATGGTAAAAGATGATGCTGTTATTATAGATGTAGGTATTACTAGAGTACCTGACGACACTAAAGAAAGAGGTTACCGTATTACTGGTGATGTTGATTTTGAAAATGTTAGTAAAAAAGCTAGTCACATCACACCTGTTCCTGGTGGAGTAGGACCAATGACTATAGCCATGTTGTTAAAAAACACCTTATTAGCTAGAGAGCGTCACAGAAAATCTAATAAAAATTAATTACTTATTTTTAAACCTGAAATTAATCATTTCAGGTTTTTTTATGCAAATACTATCTCGTGTTCAGTTTGGAAGTTTAGAGCATCTTCTACCAATAATTGTGGCTTTAATTTTGTGTTGGTTTTTATTTTATCTAATCAAAACACAATCAGATCATCTAAAGTTTAAAGTATTTAAAGGCTTAGGTATTTTTGTGTCTGGTTTTATGGCTATTTTTCACTTGTATAAAATCGGACAAGGTAGTTATAGTTTACAAACAGATTTACCCTTGTTTTTATGCAGCTTTATGGCTTTGTTTATTTTTATATTCACTTTTACAAGACGGTTTTTACTCTTTGAAATCTTATTTTTTTGGACTATAATAGGTACATCTCAAGGCGTTATTACACCAGATATTGAGATAGGTTTTCCTAGTTATGATTATATAAGGTATTGGATTGTTCATCTTGGACTTTTAACTATTATAGCCTATGCTATAGTGGTCTTAAAAATGCGACCAAAATTTAAAAGTGTATTTAAATCTTTTGTAGTACTGCAGGTTTATGTTTTGATAATTATGGTAATTAACTACCTGTTGGATGCTAACTATTCTTATTTAAATAATAAACCACTTTCTGGATCAGTACTGGATTTGTTGGGTGATTGGCCAAACTATGTAATTGTAGTCCAATTAGCTTTATTACCATTGTTTTTGCTTATTTACTTACCTTTTTTTTGGTCTAATAAATATTATAAGACAAAAAACAACAATAACAACATATATTAATATTACTTAAAATGAAAAATTATTTATATTACTATTGATTATGGGCACACAATATGGTGTAGCACAAAACAATGAACTGACTATCGAGGAATTTGAATCAATAGAAATTGGTGATGTATTATTTACTGATATTAAAAAACACTAATGGAGATGAGACGTTGTTAACAAACGTATTGGGTCCTAATATTACTTTTATTGACAATAATGATGATTCAAATGGAGAAGGAACAAAAAAGTATTGGTTAATTCAGATTTAGAATTTGTTTTTACTAGTATAAACTCAGATGAATTTAATCCCGAGTTATTTTATTTAAAAACGGATTCTATTGAAATAAAAAGTATTAGCATAACTATAAATAATCACTATTCTATTTTAGGAAGTCCACTTCAAATTAGAAATAATAATGATGGTACAAAATCTATTATATTCACTAAACTATCTGGTGATTGTTGTGCATTTGTTTTAGAAACAAACGAGTCTGGATTTATAACAAAAATCGAATATTTTGTTTGGACTTAAAATACTAACCACTTCAATAATTAAAAAAAAACTGACAATTTTTATAGTCAGTCTTGGAAGGAGTTAGTATAAAAAAAGACCTCACAGGTTTTTAAAATCTGTAAGGTCTAAATTTTATGATACTAGTTGGGTTTGCCTAAACTAAACCCAGTGAAAGTTACTTTGCAAACAACTGTGACTGATCTCTAAATGTTTTAAACTCTAAAGCATTACCAGAAGGGTCTTTAAAAAACATTGTTTTTTGCTCGCCAACTAAACCTTCAAATCTAACATAAGGTTCAATAATAAACTGAATATTTTTGTTTTTTAAGTGGGCTTCAAATTCCGCGAAAGCGTCCCAATCTAAAACCACACCAAAATGTGGTACTGGTACTTGTTTACCATCCACTTGGTTAGCAGCTTCAACGTCGTTAGTTTTAGCTTTATAATGAATTACTAATTGGTGGCCAAAAAAGTTAAAGTCTACCCAATGGTCACTACTTCTTCCTTCTTCGCAGTTTAAAACATCTCTGTAAAACAGACGACATTCCTCTAGGTTGTAAACAGGAATGGCTAAATGAAAAGGTGATACTGTACTCATAATTTAATGGTCTTTGCGTCTGTTTCTAATTGGTCGATCACGATTAGGTCGCTCTCCTTTAAACGATTCTCTATTAGGTTGATCTTTTGGTTTGACTCTGTCTTTAGTTGGTGTGTCTTTAACAGGTCTACTAGATCTAGAGAGACTGTCTTTTGCTGTTTTAGCTTCGTGTATCTTGGTCGAATCCTCTAAAAGCAAATGCAATGTTTTTAGTTCTTTTTCTGTAAATTCTCTGTATTCTCCAACAGGAACATCCAACTTAATATTCATGATTCTAACACGTCTTAATGAAGTCACTTCATAAGTTAAATATTCGCACATACGTCTAATCTGCCTATTTAAACCTTGTGTTAAAATAATCCTGAAGGTATGCGAGTCTATTTTTTTAACCGAACATTTTTTAGTCGTACGATCTAAATCTTCTAGATAAATACCACTTGCCATTCTGTTTATAAAGGTTTGTGATATTGGTTTGTCTACAGTAACAACATACTCTTTGTCGTGATTGTTACTAGCACGCAAAATTTTGTTTACAATATCACCATCGTCAGTCATAAAAATTAATCCATCACTTAACTTATCTAAACGACCAATAGGAAAAATACGTTTTGGATAGTTTATATAATCTATAATATTGTCTTTTTCAACAGAGGTGTCTGTAGTGCAAACAATACCTACAGGTTTGTTAAAAGCTAAGTAAATTGGCTTGTCAGTATTGTTTTTAATAATTTCACCATCTACAGCAACAACATCATTTGGACTTACTTTTGTACCCATTTCTGGCACAACGCCATTAATTGTAACACGTCCAGCGTCAATTAATTTATCACCTTCACGACGCGAGCAAAAACCAGCTTCGCTGAGGTATTTATTGAGTCTTGTTAATTTTTCTTCCAAAATATATTACGCTTTAATAAAATTAATAACAGCTTTGTTTACGCTATCGTCACGTAATCCATGACCAAAACCATCTGTAGTTAGTAATGTTGAATTTTTAAAGTTAGATGAAATTAGCTCAGCCTCATCATATTGTATAATCTTATCACCTTTATCGTGGATGATAAGTCCTTCTAAATTAATTTCTTTTGAAAATTTAGCTGCCGAAAAATGTGAAGGCATATAATTAAAACGTTCTAAAACTAGCTGATTTAGTCCATTTTCAATGCGTTTATTAAATCCTAACATGTTAACATAGTTTTTAAAAACATTTGTAAACTCTGAAGGTGCGCCAAGTAAAATCATTTTTTGTAAAGCGTCATTTTGATATTTATGTTGAAAAAACACAGATGCCATTCCACCAACTGAATGTCCAACAATTACGTTAGCCTTGTAATGCTTTGCAACAACATTTAAAAACTCGGAATACAAAATAGCATTAAACTGCGTACCACTAGATTTACCGTGAGCAGGACCATCTAAGGATACCACATTGTAATCTAAATCCTGTAAAGCTTCGACTAATTTTTTCCATCTAAAAGTATTGCTTTCCCAACCATGTGCAAGTAAGATGGTTTTTTTTGTACCTACCCAATGGTAAGTTTGTATGGTGTGGTCTTGGTAGTTTAAAGTGTATTGGTTAGCTGTATTTAAAAACGGTTGATGTTTGTCTTTAAAACGTCCTTGTCTAGGTGTTGCAAAAATGTCCAATGCTTTTGCGCTAGCAAATTTAGGTGCAACATAACTAACCGCATTTAATCCGTTACCAATTATTTTAGGAAGTACTTTTGCGATTTTCTTTTTCATTTTTTTTAGTCTTCTCTGTTTACCAAATCCATTGAAAATGCAGGAGTACAAATTGCAATATACTCGCAAGCAATTGTAAAAGGATTGGAGTATTGTACACGAGTATTTTTTTCAATTTTAATGGATTGTCCAGCTTCAAGGATTATTTCTTCACCTTCAATAATAAACTGTTTTTTACCTTTAATAATATAAGTGTACTCATCAAACGCTGGTGTTTGAAAAGGCTCACTCCAACCTGCTGGAGCAATCATATGTGCTATGCTAATATCTTTATTACCATCTGTGGCTAACCCAAAGTGTTCTTCAATAACTTTACCATCAGTTGTAGGTACAACAAATGGGCTGTTTTGGATTTTATATTTTTTGTTTTTCATTTTAAAAAATTATGTAAATTACTTTGCATAAGTATTTAATATGCAATAATTAAGATTAGTATCAAAAATATTAACCTGAATTTATAGTTTAAATAGCCTAATCAGTTACTATTACTTTGATAAATGTCTTAAATCTTAGACTCATATTTAACTATAATGTCTTCAATAGTTTTAAAGTCCTGAATAGATAATAATCTTCTGTCAATTAAAAATTCATTTTGATTATCTGATACTAATTTTAATCCAAAATCATTTCGATTAACTCTATTTAATTCTTTTAAATTAAAAGATTTAACAAATAAACCAACGGTTTTAATAGTATCGTTTTCTATTTTATATAAATTTCTTTTATCCAAAAAATAAGAATACAAATAAAAAAGCACCATTGGTATGGCTAATAGTTGTAAAGTTTGGTTTTTCTGATTATCAATTAAAAAGAAAGACAATCCAAATGCCATCCAAAGTACAGCAGATAAAATATCTGCTTTTCTTTTTTTTATATTCTTGAACTCCATATTATCTAAAACCTACCAACCTAAAATAAAGTGTTTAATCTTAGCGGTTTCTGGTATGTTAGCTTCTTCTATTTTTTTTGTCATATCAAATCTAAACTCTGACGGTAATTCATTTTTATCAATTAAGAAAAAGGCATCAGTTTCTTTAACAAAAATAGATGCGCTTTTAAATGAATTCTGAATGCTTGTTATTGTATACTTTGCTTTAATATCTCCAAACGTACTGTTGCTAGTTATCCCTTTGTCTGTTTTAAATCTTGAGTCTTTTATTTTAATACTAGCGATTGTTGCAGTAGAGTCTAATGCTTGTTTTGGCGTTAAGCTTAATAGGTGTTTGCCTCCTTTTTCATAAATTTCAATAGTATTTAAAGCACCTGTAAACTCGTCTCCAGCAATTGGACTAATTACTGAGTCGTTTATAAAGATAGTTTTTAAATCTTTGACTTGAGTAGAGTCTGTTAATAATCCAATATTTTGGTTCTGCACTAAATATGGATCTGCAGCTTTGTTACATGACGTTACTAGCACAGCTAAAAGACCTAAGGTTACTATTGTTTTTTTCATTGAGGTTATATGGGTTTTGTTTTCGCTTAAGCGAAATTATTTTGTTTGTTATTCTGTTTTTAAATTGATTATTTCATCACGCGTTTTAAAATTCCAAAAACGCTTCTAATAAATGTAGCACTTGTTAATACTTTAATAATTGGGTTTTGAGCAGTGCTACGTCTTCTAGTGGTTGTTGATCTAGATTGTTTTTCGGCTTTTTCTTTTTCGGTCTTTTTATCTTCTTCAAGCTGTAACGCTTCAGCAGTTTCTATTTTTTTATTTAAAAGTTCATAAGCACTTTCACGATCTATAGTTTCGTTATATTTTAAAACTAACTTAGAATCGTCCAATAGGTTTTGCAACTCGACGTCTGTTAACACATCCATTCTACTCATTGGTGCACGCATCATTGTGGCAGCTAATGGTGTTGGTCTTCCTTTTTCATCTAAAGCAGACACTAACGCTTCTCCAGTACCTAATGAGGTTAATACATCTGCAGTGTCATAATACGCTGTGTCTGGATAATTTTGTGCTGTTAGCTTAATAGCTTTTCTGTCTTTTGCAGTAAACGCACGTAAAGCATGTTGGATTTTTAACCCTAATTGGCTTAATACACCTTCTGGTACATCTGTTGGGTTTTGTGTTACAAAGTATAAACCAACACCTTTACTACGTATTAGTTTAACAATGCTTTCTATTTGATTTAATAAGGCTTTTGAAGCTTCGTTAAAAATCAAATGCGCTTCATCAATAAACATGATTAATTCTGGTTTCCCAGAGTCACCTTGTTCTGGTAAAGTCTCATATATTTCGGCCAATAAGCTTAACATAAATGTCGAGAACAATTTTGGTCTGTCTTGTATATCTGTAAGTCTAATAATGTTTATGTAACCACGACCATCTCTAGTGGTGCGTAGTAAATCTTCGACCTCAAAACTTTTTTCGCCAAAAAATAAATCGCCACCTTGTTGCTCAATTTCGATAACCTTTCTTAAAATTGCTCCTGTTGAAGCAGACGAGATACGACCATACTCGTCCTGAAACTCTTCTTTACCTTCGTTAGTGCAGTATTGTAATATTTTTTTAAAATCTTTTAAATCTAATAAAGGCAATTTGTTGTCGTCACAATATTTAAAAATTACTGCCACAACGCCAGATTGTGTGTCTGTAAGATCCAAAATTCTAGATAACAATACAGGACCAAACTCGCTAACAGTAGCACGTAATCTTACACCATTTTGTTCGGATAAGCTCATGATTTCTACAGGAAACCCTTTGGCTTCAAACGGTAAGCCTATTTTAGCATGACGTTCGTCAATTTTAGCATGTCCTGGACTAGGTTGTGCAATACCACTTAAATCTCCTTTTATATCCATAAGCAAGACCGGAATCCCTTTGTCACTAAGGTTTTCTGCCAACACTTGAAGTGTTTTTGTTTTTCCTGTTCCAGTTGCACCAGCTATTAAACCATGTCTGTTCATAGTTTTTAATGGTACGTTTACAAAAGCATCTTTTATGGTTTGACCATCTAACATAGCCGAACCTAATGTTATGTAATCGCCTTTACAAGTGTTTCCTTCTATGATGTGATTGAAAAATTCGTCTTGTCTACTCATTCTAAAAAAATTTGATGTAAAAATACTAATCTTAGCGCAAATCATTGAAAACTTTCAACTTTAAATGCTTAAATTTTCCATTAGATAAGATTATATTTGCAAGCTATGAAGCAAGAGACACAAGATTTAGTTAACAAAGGATTAATGTTGCCTTTAATGGAGGAGTTTTACACCATTCAAGGAGAAGGATATCATAAAGGAACAGCTGCTTATTTTATAAGAATTGGTGGTTGCGATGTTGGTTGTCATTGGTGTGATGTTAAAGAAAGTTGGAATGCCGATTTACATCCTCCAACTAATACAGACGTTATAGTTGCTAATGCTAAAAAGTATAGCGATACTGTAGTAGTAACAGGAGGAGAACCATTAACTTGGGATATGACAGCCTTAACAAATAAGCTTAAAGCTGAAGGTTGTAAAATTCATATTGAAACCTCAGGAGCTTACGAGTTAACTGGTCAATGGGATTGGATTTGCTTGTCACCAAAAAAAATGAAACTGCCTACTCAAGGTGTTTATGATAAAGCACACGAGTTAAAGTGTATTATTTATAATAAAGATGATTTTAAATTTGCTGAAGCGCAAGCAGCCAAAGTAAACAAAGATTGTATTTTATATTTACAACCAGAGTGGAGCAAGCGTGATACTATGATACCTTTAATTGTAGATTACGTAATGGCTAATCCAAAATGGAAAGTATCGCTACAAACCCACAAGTATCTTAATATTCCGTAAAATAGTTGTATTTTTGTGATATAGCTATTAATCATAGCGTAAGTAATCCTTATAAACTTTACATTATGATTAGAAATTTTTACAACGAAAAATGGAAACCTGTCCAATTTGATGACAATGTTTCTGATAAAATGATTTTTAAAATATCTAACTATGGACGACTTATAAAAGTTGAAGATGGCGTAGATGTTTTGATTGAAAAACAATATCCTATTAATGGGTATAGTACAGTTCCTGTTTTAAAAAAAGACGGTAAACGTACAGCAAGATATATTCACAAATTAGTTGCACAACACCATTTAAACAAACCAGAAGACGCAAAATTTGTGATCCACTTAGATTACGATAAAAGTAATAATGCAGTCGAAAATTTAAAATGGGCAACTAAACGTGAAAAGGAAATCCATCAATTTAAAAATCCGCATTATCTTACTAGAAAAAAAGTGATAACAACCTCTAAGTTAACCGAAACAGAGGTGATTAGACTTAAAAAGCGTCTTTTTGATCCAAATAGACGTACTAGATTAAAGATTTTAGCGCGACAATTTGGGGTTTCAGAAATGCAATTACATCGTATTAAAACTGGCGAAAATTGGGGACATGTAAAAGTGTAACTATTGTTTTATAAACTTAATTGTTTGACGTCCACTATTATTATGAAAATCTAAGAAATAGATTCCAGTTGCTAAGTCTGTAACCTGAAACTTATAATGTTTTTCTGTACTACTAGCTTTAATAATTTCTCTGGATAGTTGTTTTATAAAACGACTGTTGGAATCATAAAGTTCAATTAATAAATTATCATCACTTTTAAAATCTATTGAAAATTCAAGATTGTTTTCAACTGGATTTTTTAGTAATGTAATCTGTAGTGGCGATTTTGATGGTATAGAGAAATCTTCGGTATTTAAAGTTTGATCTGTGTATTTATAAAGGGTAGTGCCAGATGCGTAAGCTTGACCTGATGAGGTGACAAATATTCGATTTAAATTATTGCCAATGTTTAAGTTAGTCCAAGTTACACCTCCATCAATAGTTTCATAAAATCCAGTTGTGTGTCCTCCAATCCATCCATGGGTTTCGGATGTAAATCCAACTGCTTGCAAGTGGGTTTCTGGTGCGTTGGTACTAAACCAAGTTGCACCACTATCTGTAGACTTAATAAACTGACCTAATGTAGTTGCTGTGGACTCCACAGCTCCAAAAATTACATTTGTATTACTTTCTAATATTTGTATTTTCCAAACGTAATCTCCAATAATGTTAGAGTTGTATATCTCTGTCCAAGTAGTTCCACCATCCATGGTTTTTAAAATAACACCACCTGTTGCACTTTTTCCTGAAGCATAGCCTAGGTTTTCAGTTACAAAATAAATTTCAACTAAAGCATCAGCGTAAGCAGACATGTCTATAGTTGTCCAGTTGTTACCACTATCTGAAGATTTAATTATAAAAGCAGGACTAAAGTAAGCACCACAACCATAAATTGTAGAGGTTCCAACAGCATCTAATCCGCAAATAGCAACTGGATTTGGTGTAATATTAGTTACAGATGTCCACGTGACTCCACCATCTGTGGTTTTGTAAAACAGACCGTTTAAAGTGCCTAAAAATCCTACATCTTCATTTAAAAATTCAATATTTCTAAAATAATGACTACTGCCTAAATCTGTTTGATTTAGTTGTTCTGACCAAGTTAAACCACCATCTGTGGTTTTATATACAGCTGCGTAAAATCCATTTGCAGCCCAACCTAAATTATCATCTAAAAAAAACACATCGTCAAAACGTTGGTTGTTAGGATTAGAAATAATATTGGGTAGTGGTTGCCAAGTAGCTTGTGCAGTAAGTTTTAAGCTTATTAAAATAAAAAAAAGGACAAATAATCTCATTATGGTTTGGGGTTAACTATCAGTTTGTAAAGTTAAGAATACTTTTAACTAACTAAAAAGTGATATTTTATAACATAATATTATTTATTTGTATAAATATGTAAGCATTAATACGTTTAGTGTTTTAATTATGAAACATAAAGCTAATATTTGCTTCATCAATTAGAATTAAAGAATTTAAAATATAAAATTATGTGTGGAATTGTATGTGCTTTCGACCTAAAACAAAAAAGTGAAGATTTAAGACCTCAAGTGTTAGAAATGTCTAAAACTATTCGTCATCGTGGACCAGATTGGTCAGGTATTTATAGTGATGATAAAGCTATTTTAGCACATGAGCGTTTAGCAATTGTTGATCCTGCTTCAGGAAAACAACCTTTATTTAGTCCTGATAATAAATTGGTTTTAGCTGCCAATGGCGAAATATACAATCACAGAGATTTGCGTAAGCAGTTTGAAGGGAAATATGATTTTCAAACACAAAGTGACTGCGAAGTAATCTTAGCATTATATCAAGAAAAAGGTGTTGATTTTGTGGATGAAATGAATGGAATCTTTGGATTTGCAATTTATGATGTAGAAAAAGATGAATACTTTATCGCTCGTGATCACATGGGAATTATTCCATTATATATTGGTTGGGATCAAAACGGAACATTTTATGTAGCTTCAGAATTAAAGGCTTTAGAAGGTATTTGTACTAAAATAGAATTATTTCCTCCAGGACATTATATGTCTAGCAAAGATGGTGAGTTTGTAAAATGGTATAACAGAGATTGGGCAGATTATGATGCTGTAAAAGATAACGAAACGAGTATTGCAGAGGTTAAAGAAGCTTTAGAAGCTGCTGTACATAGACAGTTAATGAGTGATGTGCCTTACGGAGTTTTGCTTTCAGGAGGATTAGATAGTTCTGTAACTTCTGCAATTGCAAAAAAATACGCGCAAAAACGCATCGAGTCAGATGATCAGTCGGATGCTTGGTATCCGCAATTACATAGCTTTTCTGTTGGGTTAGAAGGCTCTCCAGATTTAGCTGCAGCACAAAAAGTTGCAGATCATATCGGGACAGTTCACCATGAAATTAAATTTACAATTCAAGAAGGTTTAGATGCTATTAAGGATGTAATTTATAACATCGAAACTTATGATATTACAACAATCCGATCATCAACACCAATGTATTTAATGGCAAGAGTTATTAAATCTATGGGAATTAAAATGGTGTTATCAGGTGAAGGAGCAGATGAAATTTTTGGTGGATACTTATACTTTCATAAAGCACCAAATGCAAAAGAATTTCATGAAGAAACAGTGCGCAAGCTAGATAAATTACATATGTACGATTGTTTAAGAGCAAACAAAAGTTTAGCTGCTTGGGGAATTGAAGGACGTGTCCCATTTTTGGATAAAGAGTTTATGGATGTTGCTATGCGTATTAACCCACAAGATAAAATGATTAATGGAGAACGTATGGAAAAATGGGTCGTACGTAAAGCATTTGAGGATATGTTGCCAGAAAGTGTAGCCTGGAGACAAAAAGAACAATTTAGCGATGGAGTTGGCTACAGCTGGATAGATACATTAAAAGAAGTGGTTAATGAAGCGGTAACAGATGATCAAATGGCTAATGCAAAATTTAGATTCCCAATTCAAACACCACAAAACAAAGAAGAGTTTTATTATCGTTCTATTTTTGAAGAACACTTCCCAAGTGATGCAGCAGCTTTAAGCGTGCCTCAAGAAGCAAGTGTGGCTTGTAGTACAGCAACTGCGTTAGAGTGGGATGAGGCTTTTAAAAACATGAATGAACCAAGTGGTCGTGCAATAGCAAATGTCCATGATAAGTCTTATGCTACTTCGTAATTAAGCATATAATTAGCAGAAAGTATATATAATAATAGCTTCAAAACCTCGCTTAGGCGAGGTTTTGTGTTTTTCGGTCTTAAAAGAAACAATTAAAATTGTCAAAATCTATTTTAAAGTGGTTTATAAGCCTTTTAAGACACTTTTTCAATAATTAACAAATGTTAATAATTTTTAAGCTAAGCGCTTAAATACACTTGAAAAACGTTTTTAATTGTGTATATTTGTTTGTATTCAAAAGGATGCCTAATCGCATCTTTTTTTATGCCTTAATAACAGAAATAGATCATAAACAATATAAATATGAGCGAAAAAAAGGAAGAGTTTAACAAACACAATTATTCTGCTGATAGTATCCAAGCGCTAGAAGGGATGGAGCACGTACGTATGCGTCCTTCTATGTATATTGGAGATGTTGGTGTACGTGGTTTACACCATTTAGTATATGAAGTTGTAGATAACTCGATTGACGAAGCTTTAGCTGGTCATTGTGATAACATCACAGTAACAATTAACGAGGATAACTCAATCACTACAGAAGATGATGGACGTGGTATTCCTGTAGATCTTCACAAAAAAGAAGGTATTTCTGCATTAGAAGTTGTAATGACTAAAATTGGTGCTGGAGGTAAATTTGATAAAGATTCCTATAAGGTTTCTGGAGGACTTCACGGTGTTGGTGTAAGTTGTGTTAATGCATTATCAGAGCACTTAACAGCAACCGTTTATAGAGACGGTAAAATATGGGAACAAGAATACGAAAGAGGTAAGTCTTTATATCCTGTAAAAGCAATTGGTGATACAGATAAGAGAGGTACTACAGTAACTTTTAAACCAGATTCAACAATTTTTACACAAACGCTAGAGTATAATTATGATACGTTAGCTAGTAGAATGCGTGAATTGGCATACTTAAACAAAGGAATTACAATTCATTTAGTAGATAAAAGATTTACTAAAGAAGATGGTTCTTTTGAAGGAGAAACGTTTCATAGTGAAGAAGGTCTTAAAGAGTTTATCAAGTTTCTAGACGGAAACAGAGAGCCTTTAATGAAAGATGTGATTTCTTTTGAAGGAGAAAAAAATGGAGTACCTGTTGAGGTTGCAATGGTATATAATACTAGTTATGCAGAAAATTTACACTCTTACGTAAATAATATTAATACTCACGAAGGAGGTACACACCTTTCAGGTTTTAGACGTGGATTAACGCATACACTTAAAAAATATGCTGACGAGTCTGGAATGTTGGACAAATTAAAGTTTGATATCGCAGGAGATGATTTTCGTGAAGGTCTTACAGCAATTGTATCTGTAAAAGTTCAAGAGCCACAATTTGAAGGACAAACAAAAACTAAATTAGGTAACCGTGAAGTGTCTGCATCTGTAAGTCAGGCAGTATCAGAAATGTTATCAGATTATTTAGAGGAGCATCCAGAAGACGCTAAAACCATTGTGCAAAAAGTAATTCTTGCAGCACAAGCAAGGCATGCAGCTCAAAAAGCGCGTGAAATGGTACAGCGTAAAACAGTAATGAGTATAGGTGGATTACCTGGAAAATTATCGGATTGTTCAGAACAAGACCCATCTAAATGTGAGGTTTACCTTGTCGAGGGAGATTCGGCAGGTGGAACTGCAAAACAAGGTCGTGATCGTGCATTTCAAGCCATTTTACCTTTACGTGGTAAGATATTGAATGTTGAAAAAGCCATGACACATAAAGTGTTTGAAAACGAAGAGATTAAAAATATCTTTACAGCTTTAGGTGTAACTATAGGTACCGAAGAAGATAGTAAGGCATTAAACCTTTCTAAATTAAGATACCATAAAATAGTAATCATGTGTGATGCCGATATTGATGGTTCGCACATTGAAACACTTATATTGACGTTCTTCTTTAGATTCATGAAAGAGTTAATTGAAAATGGGCACATTTACATTGCTACTCCACCTTTATATTTAGTTAAAAAAGGTGCTAAAAAACAATATGCTTGGTCAGATGAAGAGCGTATTGCTATTATGAAAGATTTTGGAGAGTCAGCAAAAATCCAACGTTATAAAGGTCTTGGAGAGATGAATGCAGAACAACTTTGGGACACAACAATGAATCCTGAATTTAGAACGCTACGTCAAATCCAAATCGAGAATGGTGTAGAAGCAGATCGCGTGTTCTCTATGTTAATGGGTGACGAAGTGCCACCAAGACGTGATTTTATTGAGAAAAATGCTATTTATGCAAACATCGACGCGTAAATAATAAATATAATTTTATATTGCAAAGGAAACATTTATTAAATGTTTCCTTTTTTTTTTTATGCCTAAATTTAACTTAACCTTGACTTAGCATGATTAAATACAAGCTATTATTAATAGTGTCTGTAATATGTTGTAATTCAGTCTTTTCTCAGTTTGAAGATGTTAAAGCTGTAGCCGAAGATTTAATATTTTTAACAGATCAATACATCACTCCAGCAGCAAATGCATCAGTATTTCAGGCTTCAGGAGGTTGGTATACAAGCGTCAAACCTAAAGATAAATTTGATGTAGAGTTGTCAATACAATATAACGTTTTGTTAATTCCGAATAATCAAAAGGCCTTTTTAGTAAATGAAGCACAACTTCAAAATATAGGAATTCAAGGTAATGCTACTTCGTCATTAATACCATCTGCATTAGGAGACGATAATATTGTAGTTTTAGAAGGCTCTATAAACGATGAGGTTTTTGAATTTGATGCACCAGAAGGTATAAATGCCAATACAGTACAACATGGTCAAGTCCAAGCAAGCGTTGGTTTATGGAAAAAAACAAATGTAATTGTCAGGTTGGCACCAAGTATAAAAATTAATAGCTCTGTCTATAAGTCTTTAGGTTTTGGTGTAATGCACAATATAAATCAATGGTTTGCTGTGTTAAATAATAGTAGTTTTAATTTTGCTTTTTTAGGGACATATTCTAATTACTCAGTGGATGAGGATTTTAATGAAGCAGATTTAATAATTGGTAAGATTAACGCAATAAAAGTAGATGGTCAATCGTATGGATTTAATCTTATATCGTCCAAAACCTTTAATAATTTTGACGTATCATTAGGGTTGGGTTTGACAACATCAAATTTTGAATATAAGGTTGGAGGAGAAGGCGATTTATTGTTGGATATACTTAATACAGGTTTAGAAACGTTAAGTAAAAGTAAAACAAATTTTAAATCAGATTTGTCCGTTAATTACAACTTAAATAATTTTTCAATAAATTCCATGTTGACCTTTGGAAATTTCTCCAATATTGTCCTTGGTTTAAATTATAATTTTATTTAAAACCAATTCATTAAAATTATCGTAAAATATAGTAAACAAAAAAAAATTAAAATGAAAAAATTAATCATACTAATAAGCTTTATATTTTTTTCTCAAAGCAATTTTGCTCAGCAAAACTTAAACGATTTATTAGCAGCAGGTGTTAATGATGCAAAAAGATTCTCTGAAGGCTATTTATTGCCAGCAACAAATGGTTTGGCTTATGGGATAAGCTCAGGCTGGTTTAATAATGCAAAAACACCAAAAAAGTATGGCTTTGAACTGTCTATTATTGGTAATACTTCTTTCATTAAAGATGAAAATAAAAGTTTTAATTTAAATGTTTCAGATTATGAAAATATTAGATTTCCGGACAATAGTCCTTCAAAAAATGTAGCTACAGCATTAGGCCACAATGACCCAGAGGTTACTGTTTTAGTTACGTATCAAGATCCAATATTTGGTAATCAAGAAGTAGAGTTAACTTTACCAACCGGAATTGGTTCATCAAATGTAAATTTAATTCCAACTGCTTTTTTACAAGGTAGCTTTACTTTGTTTGAAGGCACACAAATCAAAGGACGTTTTTTTCCAAAAGTAGAAACCGAAGACGTTAAAATAGGATTATATGGTATTGGTGTACAGCAAGAATTTACCACATGGTTACCAGAGGATAGTAATTTTCCGTTAGCCATATCAGGTTTAGTGTCCTACACACATTTAGATGCAAATTATGATTTTACAAAAACCGAAGTAGTGGATGGCGAAAATCAACAAGTACAAACCAATGTTAACAGTTTATTGTTTCAGTTAATAGCAGGTACAAATTTTAAGGTTTTAAATTTTTATGGTGCAGTTGGTTACTTAAGTGCAACCTCAGAAACAGATTTGTTAGGTACTTACAGAGTGTCTGATGGTATTTTATTTTCAGAAGAAATTGTTGATCCTTTTTTAGTGGATTCTAAGACAAACGGAGTAACAGCAACGCTTGGCGCAAATGTTAAGGCTGGTTTTTTTGGCATAAATGCTTCTTACACATTAGCGGATTTTGACACAGCATCTCTAGGAATTAATTTCATGTTCTAGAATTATTATTTTCTTAATAAAAAGTAATTTTAAAATGTTAATTTTGTAAAACTTAAAACATACACAATTAATTTTTTAAATACAAAATACATATGAAAGTAACAGTAGTTGGAGCAGGAGCAGTTGGAGCAAGTTGTGCAGAATATATTGCCATTAAAAACTTTGCATCAGAAGTTGTTTTATTAGACATTAAAGAAGGTTTTGCAGAAGGTAAAGCAATGGATTTAATGCAAACAGCATCTTTAAACGGTTTTGATACAAAAATAACAGGTGTGACTAATGATTATAGTCAAACAGCAGGAAGTGATATTTGTGTTATTACTTCAGGTATTCCAAGAAAACCAGGAATGACTCGTGAAGAGTTAATTGGGATTAATGCAGGAATTGTTAAAACTGTATCATCTAGCTTAATAAAAAACTCGCCAGATACAATAATTATAGTTGTTAGTAATCCAATGGATACAATGACTTATTTAGTTCACAAAACTACAGGTTTACCAAAAAATAGAATCATCGGAATGGGTGGAGCTTTAGATTCTGCACGTTTTAAATATAGATTAGCAGAGGCTTTAGGAGCACCAATTAGTGATGTTGACGGTATGGTAATTGGTGGACACTCTGATAAAGGGATGGTACCATTAACTGCACACGCAACTAGAAACAGTGTTAAAGTATCTGAGTTTTTATCTGAAGAAAGATTAGATCAAGTAAAAGAAGATACTAAAGTAGGTGGAGCAACATTAACTAAATTATTAGGTACTTCTGCTTGGTATGCACCAGGAGCAGCTGTAAGTGGATTGGTTCAAGCAATTGCGTGTGACCAGAAAAAAATGTTCCCTTGTTCTGTCTTATTAGATGGTGAATACGGATTAAAAGACTTATGTATTGGAGTTCCAGTAATTTTAGGTCGTAACGGAATCGAAAAAATTGTAGAGATAAACCTTAGTGAGGCAGAAAAAGCTCACATGCAGGAAAGTGCAAAAGGAGTATCTGCAACCAATGGATTGTTAGAACTTTAATTTTCTATACCAGTTGTAAAATTTGTTATGGCAAGGTAATTGCCTATAATAAGTCAAAACAACAAAAAATCAATTAACCTTAACAAATTTTACAAAATGAAAAAATTAGTATTCTTATTAGTGGCAACTTTTAGTTTATCTATGGTTGCGCAAGAGCAGATTACAGAAGGTGTAGTGTCTTCTAAAATGACAATGTCAAGTAGCAACGAGCAAATGAACGAACAGTTTGCTATGATTGGAGATATTGCTATTGTAACTTATTTTAAAGCAGACAAAACAAGATCTGAAACAAACAATCCAATGTCTGGAGAAACGGTATCTATTATTGATACTCAAGAAAAAAAGATGTTAACTTTACTTAACAACCCAATGATGGGTAAAATGTATTCGTTAACAGATATAGCAGATTCTCCTGATAATTCTGGTGTAAAAATTACTAAAGGTGACGAGACTAAGACTATTTTAGGTTATGAGTGTCAAGAGTATAACGTAGTAATGAATCAAGATGGTGTAGACATGAAAATGGATGTTTATACTACAGAAGCTATTGTTGCTGCAAACCAACAAACAGTTGAGTTTGGAGAAGATTTTAAAGGATTTCCGTTATTAATGAATATTAATGTAAATCAAGCTGGTATGGATATGTCAATGACTTACGAAGTAACAGAAGTTAAAAAAGAAACTGTTGCAGACGAAAAGTTTTCTATGACGCCTCCAGAAGGATACGAGTTAATGGAAGGAATGTAAAATTTACATTTTATTAGATATTTAAAAGAGTGCCTCAAAAAAGGCACTCTTTTTTTGCTTTAAACACTTATTTAATTACTTAAAGACTATACAAATAAAGTCTTATTTTTTATATTTGACGCATGAAGTCTAAATGGTACTTTGGCATTGTAATTACTGCACTTACATTTTTTGTTGTTAGTCAACAACAAATCACTGTACCTAATCAAGAAATAGTATTTCAATTTTCCGATAATCAAGCAACTGTTTCTCAAACAGAAAAAGCAATACAAGCTATAAAAGCTCAGCTTCAAAACATAGGTGTGAAAAACACGCAAGTTTTTGAGCAAAACGGAATTTTGAAAATCAGCTATTACAGTGATATAACAATAGCTGAGGTAAAATCAATTTTAATAAACGAAAAACTAATCTTTAATAACACTAAAGGAACCCAAAATGATAATCCTTTAGATAGCAGTTATAACGTAGATGTTTTTGAAATTAAACCAGCCACAGAGTCAGGTGTTGGATTTGATGGTAAGTTTATTGTTGAAGCAAAACAAGAATATACCAGAGCATCTCAGATTGTATTAACATTTTCTGCAATTACAGAAAGCATAATACAATTAACATTACCTGTAAATGTAACTCATAAAGTAAATACTAATATCTCTATTAGTATAGATAAAGGAAGTTTCAATATTCCTGAAGGTAGAGCAGGCCCAAAAGCTTAATCTTTTATGTCAAAACATTTTTCGCTGTATAGTACTTGCTATTTAGGCGTTAAACAATTCATTTTAAACCATTAAAAATAATTGTCAAATCTTCGTGTAAACTATATATTTGCGCGACTAAAAATTTGATTAAATAAACAAAACCATGCAAAATAAAGGATTAGTAAAACTATTTGCAGTATTGTTTGGATTGGTAAGTATTTACCAATTGTCTTTCACATTTAAAAATAATGCGATTGAAAACAATGCAGCACAAGTAGCTGAAAGCAAAATTGACGCTTCAGCAGATGACCGTAAAAACCAAGTAAGCGAGTTTGCTACTAAGTATTTAGACTCGTTAGAAACATCTAAAGAAAATGTTTTTTTAGGAAACACGTATGCAGATGTTAAGCAAAATGCAATGAAGTTAGGTCTTGACCTTAAAGGAGGTTTAGAAGCGATACTTCAAATCTCTGTTAGAGATTTATTAATGGGATTATCTAACGATAGTAAAGATCCTACATTCAGAAAAGCATTAGATGATGCTGACGAAATGCAAAAAGATAGTCAAAACACCTATCTAGATGATTTTTTCACTGCATTTGATGCAATCAAAGGAGATAAAAAATTAGCCTCTCCAGATATTTTTGCAAATAGATCTTTAGTAGGAGAAATTGATTTAAACATGTCAGACAGTGATGCAAAAGCTGTATTAGCGACTAAAGTAGACGAGTCAATCGTTTCTGCTTTTGAAGTATTACGTAAGCGTATTGATGAGTTTGGTGTAACTTCTCCAAATATCCAACGTTTAGGTAACTCAGGACGTGTATTATTAGAATTACCAGGTGTTAAAGATGTAGCACGTGCTACAGAGTTAATTACTACTACAGCTCAATTAGAGTTTTGGGAAGGTTTAAAAGCAGAGCAGTTTAATCAATTTTTAGTTCAGGCTAATGACTTGTTAAAAGCTAAGCTAGAAACTAAAACTTCAGATAGCGAAACACCTGCAGCAGAAACTGAAATGACTGATGAAGAGAAAGCAATTGCTGCGCTTACAGGTGAAGAAAACGAAACAGTAAATGAAGTTAACCCATTATTAGACCTTATTGTAGGTCCTGGTTTTGGAGCAACTTTAGCACAGTTTAATATTGAAGATAAAGACAAAGTATTAAGTTACTTATCAATGCCAGAAGTTTTGGCATTATTACCATCTGAATTAAAGTATACTAAATTTTTATTTGGTAAACCAGCAGAAGATAGTGAAGTAGTTGACTTATTTGTTTTAAAAGGAAACAGAGATAACGAGCCACCATTAAATGGTGCAGTAGTTACAGATGCACGTCAATCTTACAACCAAGCAAACAAGGTTGTAGTTAGCATGCAAATGAATAGTAAAGGAGCAAAAATCTGGGAAAAAATGACTGGTGAGGCTTTTAAAACACAAAGCCAAATTGCAGTTGTTTTAGATAATACAGTATATTCTGCACCAACATCGTCTTCAGGACCAATTGCAGGAGGTAGTACAGAGATTTCAGGAAGCTTTAAATTAAGTGAGGCTACGGATTTAGCAAACGTATTACGTGCAGGTAAATTACCAGCTCGTGCAGAGATTATTCAAAGTAGTATTGTTGGACCATCTTTAGGACAAGAAGCTATTGATAGTGGTACAATGTCATTTGGTATTGCTTTAGCTTTAGTGTTAGTTTGGATGGCATTTTATTATGGTAAGGCTGGATTATTTGCAGACATCGCTATGTTATTTAACATCTTATTAATCTTTGGTGTATTATCTGGTATTGGCGCAGTATTAACACTTCCTGGTATTGCAGGTATTGTATTAACAATTGGTATGTCTGTGGATGCAAACGTACTTATCTTTGAACGTATAAGGGAAGAGTTGTCTAAAGGTAAAGATCAAAAATCAGCTATCCAAGATGGATTTAGTAATGCATTATCATCAATTTTAGATGCTAACATCACCACTGGTTTAACAGCTTTAATCTTATTTATTTTTGGTACAGGACCAATTAAAGGATTTGCAACAACATTATTAATTGGTATTGGTACATCATTATTTACTGCAATCTTTATTACAAGATTATTAGTAGATTGGTACGCTAACAAAGGTGGTAAATTAGACTTCTCAACTGGATTAACTAAAAACTTATTTAGAAACATAAATATTGAGTTTCTTAAAAAACGTAAAGTGGCTTACATCATTTCTGCAGTAGCATTAGTAGTAAGTTTAGGGTCTTTATTTACAAACGGATTAGATCAAGGTATTGATTTTGTTGGTGGACGTACAACGCAAGTTAGATTTGCAGAGCCTGTAAGCGCAGTGGAGATTGAAGGACTTTTAGCCTCTCAAGATGTCTTTGGAAGTGCAACAGTAAAAACTGTAGGAGACGATAACAACTTAAAAATATCTACTAAATATAAAATTAACGAAACTGCAAACGAAATTGACGAAGAAGTAAGAGTTAAAATGTATGATGCATTACAACCTTATTTAAAAGGTGTATCGTTTGAAGATTTTAAAGACCTATCTAAAGCAAACAAGCAAGTAGGTATTATGGATCAATATAAAGTAAGTCCATCTATTGCAGACGATATCAAGCAAGCATCATTCTGGGCTGTATTAGGGTCATTAGTAGTAGTGTTTTTATATATCTTATTCCGTTTCAAGAGATGGCAATTCTCACTTGGTGCAGTAGCAGCAGTATTCCATGATGTTATCATCGTATTAGGAGTATTCTCTTTAACATACAAGTTTATGCCATTTTCAATGGAAATAGACCAAGCATTTATTGCAGCAATCCTAACAGTAATTGGATACTCGTTAAATGATACGGTTGTAGTATTTGACAGAATTCGTGAGTTTTTTAACGAGCACACAAACTGGCCATTTGACAAAGTAATTGATAGCTCATTAAGCAGTACTTTAAGTCGTACATTAAATACGTCTTTAACAACATTAGTGGTGTTATTAGCAATCTTTATCTTTGGTGGAGAGTCAATCAGAGGATTTATGTTTGCCTTAATTGTAGGTGTAGTAGTAGGTACATACTCATCTTTATTTATCGCAACACCAATCATGTTTGATTTTGTTAAAAAAGGAAATGCAGCAGACGCATTAAAAAAGAAAGAAGAAGTAATTGACGAAACAGTAGTTAAGTAGTCAAACACTATATCTAATAAAAAAAAAGCCTTTCTATTAATTTAGAAAGGCTTTTTTGTTTTACATCATTGCCAGTATAGCGAAGCAATCTATTTAAATCAATCCATATGATTTTTTTGGGCGTTACACACTTTTGCTTTTTAATAGCAAAAATGTGTCAGGCTTTCCGTTACAATCTTTTTGCTCGTGCCTCACAAAAAGGATTTCCACATCAATCCTTAACGCAAACTCAACCTTAAAACAACGTAATAAACAAACAGTACTATTTAATAATTAGCTAAGTCCTATTGTATTGTTATAAAAGGACAAGCTATAATAGATTACAGTAAAGTTGATAAGTGGGTTTATTGTAACACTAATGTTATAGGGTAACTTTAAACTAATTTAAGGACACAAAAAAAAGCTAATTGCAAATAGTTACAATTAGCTTTTAAATTAAATATAGCGTTGGTATTTTATTTTTCTAATAAATATTCAAAGTAATCCATTTTATCACCAACATCCAGTAATAGCTTTTGTGCAGTTCCTGCATTAACCTCTAAAACAAATTGAGCAGGAGTATTAGACGGTAAGCTGTTTTCGTCCATTGGCTTAGCGTTTTCCTGAAAACTAACAATACGTTTGTTATGATCAAAAAAGATAAGATCTAATGGAATACGTGTGTTTTTCATGTAAAAAGATCGCATTTGCACGTCATTAAAAACAAATAACATTCCTTGGTCATCTTTCATACTTTCACGATACATTAACCCAGTTTGGATTTCGTAATCTGTCTTTGCAATTTCTATGTTAAATACTTTAATTATAGTGTCTGTTGTACCTTTAAAAAGAGTTAACTCACCTTCTTTTTTAAAGTCTACCTTAACAGGTGTAATGGCTTTATCTTCTTTACAAGAAGTAATACTTAAAACAAGTAATAAGCTTAAAAATAGAGTAGTGTAGTTTTTTAAATTTTTCATTATTTAATAGTCGTTTTTGGCTTAAATAAAAACATAAAATATAGTCCAATTAATATAAAAGGAATGCTTAACCACTGTCCAGTGTTAAGACCAAACCAATTAATAAATTCTTCTCCTTGTGGTTCTTTAACAAATTCAACAAAAAATCTAACACTCCAAAGTAGAATTAAAAACAATCCGAATAAAAATCCAGTTTGATCTTTTTTAGTCGTTTTAGTGTATACAAACCATAAAATTAAAAACACAAAAATGTAGCAAAACGACTCGTAAAGTTGTGCAGCATGTCTATAAGGTATGGCCTCTAAAAGTGGTGCCATATTTGGGTTGTCCGTTATAGATGCGTAGGCTTTTTTTACGTCTTTTATTCCTGTTTTTTGTACAATCTCATACTTATTATAATACTCTTGCACAAATCTAACACCTAAATCAGAGTCTGTTATTTTACCAATAATTTCAGAATTTATAAAGTTACCTATTCTAATAAATACTGCTCCAGATGCTACAGGTATTACTATACGATCTAATATCCACATTAATGATTTGTAATTGTATTTTTTACGATACAAAATCATACCTATAATTATTCCTATTGCTGCACCATGACTAGCTAACCCCTGAAATCCTGTAAACTCAAATCCGCCAGAAAACCTAAATGGTAAAATAACACTTAAGGGATCTTGAGCAATTAATTCTGGCTGGTAAAAAATTACGTGTCCTAATCGTGCACCAAGCATGGTTGCTAAAACGGTGTATATAAATAAAGGGTCTAAAAATTCTATATTTATTTTTTCGCGTTTAAAAATACGTTTCATTATAGCGTGTCCAATTACAAATGCTGCAATCCACATGACGCTGTAAAAGTGTATTTTAAAATTTCCTATAATATCGATTCCTGTTAAAGGATTCCAATCGAATTTAAGTAAGTACATAGTTTAATTTTTGTAAGTGTAAATATAGTATTTATGCTTTATTTATTAGAATTACTTGACAAAGGTTTAGCAATAAATTAATGTTTATGCTAATTCTTGGCGCAAGTGCGTTAAGGATGGAAGTGGCATCCTTTTTTATTTTTCTTAAAAAAGATATAACGGACAGCCTGTTAAAACGCCCAAATTAAAAAAAATGTAATTATGGTACTGGATCATAACCGCTTCCTCCCCAAGGATGACAACTAAAAATACGTTTTATGCTTAGTTTTAGACCTTTTAATAAACCGTGTTTTAATAGGGCTTCTTTGGTGTAATGTGAGCAGGTTGGTTGGTACCTGCAAGTGGCAGGTGTAAATGGTGATATAAAGGTTTGATAAACCTTTATTAAAAATAAAAATGGAGCGATTAGTATCTTTTTCATAATAAAAAAGTCCTCTCTAATGGAGAGGACTTAATTAGTTTTAATTAGTAGAAAAGGTTGTACCTTCTTTACCATCATTAAGTTGTATACCAGCTTCTGCTAGCTCGTCTCTGATTTGGTCAGATAAAGCAAAATCTTTATTAATTCTGGCTTCTTGACGTAGTTTTATTAATAATTGTACTGCTCCTGATAATTTATCTGTTCCGTTTGCAGTATTTGTTTTGTCGTTTTTTAATCCTAAAATATCATAAACAAACGCGTTGATGGTGTTTTTGAAATTTTCTAAATCTTTTAAAGAAATAGTTTCGCTTGCTTCTTTAATTTGATTGATGTATTTAACACCTTCAAATAAATTAGCAATTAGGATAGGTGTATTAAAATCATCATTCATGGCATCGTAACATTTTTGTATCCATGCTTGAATGTCTAATGTAGAGGTTTCTGATGTTTTTAAATCCTGTAATTGACCTATTGCTTCCATTAATCTGTTATAGCCTTTCTCGCTAGCTAGTAAGCCATCGTTTGTAAAGTCTAAAATGCTTCTGTAATGTGCTTGAAGCATAAAAAATCTAGCAACACTTGGTGTAAAAGCTTTGGTAATGTTTTTGTTATCTCCTGTAAAAATCTCGGTTGGTAGTATAAAATTACCAGTGGATTTTGCCATTTTTTTACCATTCATGATTAGCATATTGGCATGCATCCAATAGTTAACAGGTGTTTTTCCTTTGGCAGCTTGGTTTTGTGCAATCTCACATTCGTGATGTGGAAATTTTAAATCCATTCCACCACCATGTATATCAAAGTGTTCTCCTAAATATTTGGTACTCATTGCTGTACACTCTAAATGCCATCCAGGAAATCCGTCACTCCAAGGTGAAGGCCAACGCATAATATGAGTAGGTTCGGCTTTTTTCCATAGTGCAAAATCTTGAGGATTTTTCTTGTCAGATTGTCCTTCTAATTCTCTGGTGTTATGGATTAAATCCTCTAGTTTACGTTTACTTAAAATTCCGTAATTGTTGGTTTTGTTATATTTATGAACGTCAAAATATACAGATCCATTAACCTCGTAACCAAAACCATTGTCTATAATGGTTTTTATAAGTTCTATTTGCTCTATAATATGTCCTGTTGCTGTAGGTTCTATACTTGGAGGAAGAAAATTGAATGTGTTTAATATATTATGAAAATCTACTGTGTAACGTTGTACGACTTCCATTGGCTCAATCTCTTCTAGTCTTGCTTTTTTTGCAATTCTATCTTCTCCTACATCTGCATCGTTTTCTAAATGTCCAGCATCGGTAATGTTTCTAACGTAGCGTACTTTGTAACCTAAGTGTTTTAAATATCTAAAAATAACGTCAAAGGACATAAACGTTCTGACATTACCTAAATGTACATTGCTATAAACAGTAGGACCACAAACGTACATACCAGCATAACCATCGTTAATAGGCTTAAAATTGTCCTTTTCGCCAGAAAGCGAATTATATATTTTTATGTGTTGTTGTTTGTAAAGTTCCATTACTGTTGTTCTAAAATTTTGTTTCTAAATTGATGTAATCCAAAAATTCGCGTCTTGTTGCTTTCTTTTTAAACTGTCCTCCAAATTCTGAAGTTACTGTACTGCTTTCGATATCTCTAATTCCTCTAGAGTTTACACATAGGTGCTTAGCATCTATAACACAAGCAACATCCTCTGTACCTAAAGCTTTTTGTAATTCTTTTACAATCTGTATTGTTAAACGCTCTTGTACTTGTGGACGTTTTGCATAATAATCAACAATACGGTTCATTTTAGATAAGCCAACTACGGTTCCATTAGAAATGTATGCTACGTGTGCACGTCCAACTATTGGTAGTAAGTGATGCTCACAGGTAGAATAAACCGTAATGTTTTTTTCTACAAGCATTTCGCCATATTGGTATTTATTGTCAAAAGTTGAAGCTTTTGGCTTTTTGTCTGGATTTAAGCCTCCAAAGATTTCGTTGACAAACATTTTTGCAACACGATTAGGAGTACCTTTTAAACTGTCATCTGTAAGGTCTAAACCTAATGTTTGCATAATATTAGTAACGTCCTTTTTAATGCTATTAATTTTATCAGTATCTGATAATTCAAAAGCATCAGCTCTTAAAGGCGTATCGTGATTAGTGCTAATATGGTTATCTCCAATAGCATCTGTATTATCTATATTGTTATCAATCTTCATTTAAATAAAGTCTGTAAATGGTGTTTAAAATAGTTTGCAAAGATAAACAATAAATAAATTTGAATTAGGGTAGGGTTTTATTAATTATGACTGTTATACTATTATAAATCAAAAAAAACTGAATTAGATGCCTATATTAACATTTACTTTATTAAAATTTTCTTAATTTTCCCACTTAATTTTATCCTAAAAACAATGACTCTTAGAATCTTCTTAGCCCTTTTATTTGGATTTGTGATGTTTACACAAAACGGAACTGCTCAAACTCAAAAAAAACAAAATACACAATTAGTTAAATTTGGTAAAAATGTAGATGCACCATTTACAGCTCAAGAGTTGTCAATGCTTACAGAAGTGTATCAAGATAAATTGGAAGCATACGTTTTAAGTAAGCCACAAAAAGTTAAAAACTTAAAACACCTTTTAAGAAACAGAATTGTAATTAAAGAAATTACAAATCTAAAGGATGATGATAAGTACACATTATTGTCAGAAATAGAATTATTTGATATCTACAATAAAAATTTAAAAAGAGACGCTTCTTATAATAAAGCAACCTTTAATCCTTTAAAATATAATTTAGAGTTTTATAGAATGGGCTCAATAATATATAAGATAGACGGAACCAATTACTTTATCATTATAAAACCTCAAACCTTTAAAAAATAATATTTACGTTTTTTTTTAACGTTGTATTTTAAACACATACCAATGAAAAAATTTTTACTAGCACTATTATTTTTAAATTCGTTTATATCCTTTTCTCAGGATATTTTGATGCAAACAACGACAGTCAGTCAATGTGGTGGCGTTTTTTATGATTCAGGAGGACCTTCTGCAAATTATGCAGATGGAGAAAATTTTATTTTAACGATTTGTCCAGATGCTCCTGGACAACAAGTACAATTAGATTTTACTGCTTTTAGTACGCAATTAGGAGCGGATGAATTAACGGTATATGATGGAGATGATGTTACTGCAAACGCTTTTGGAACCTTTTCTGGAGGTGGAGCAGCAGCAAATCCTGGAATGTTCTCTGCAACTCCAACTAACCCAACAGGATGTTTAACCATTGAGTTTACCTCAGATGGAAGTGCAAATACTTCCGGTTGGGCAGCAACAGTTTCTTGTTATGAGCCTTGTCAGACTATTGTATCTCAAATTGATAGTGCATCGCCAGCTCCAAATGGAGATGGTTATATTTGGGTATGTCCAGGTGAAAATATTACTTTAAACGGAAGTGCAACTTTTTCAAATGATGGTACAGGAGCTACTTATGAATGGGATTTAGGTGATGGTAACTTTATTAGTGGTGAAAATGCAACCTTTTCATACGCAACACCAGGAGTTTATATTGTTAATTTAAATGTTACTGATACAAACACAGATCCAGATCCTGCAGGATGTTCTAATACAAATTTAATCAATCAAGTTATTCAAGTCGGAACAGAACCTGATTTTACAGGTACACAAGCTGTAGATAGTGTGATTTGTTTTGGAGACTCGACAACATTAAATGGAGTTGTAACTCCGACCGAATTTATTAATGATTGTACACCACCTATTAGTGGCACAACTTTTTTACCAGATGGTGGAGGAGCTGTTTATCAGACATGTGTTACTGTAGATTGTTATGATTCAGGTCAGACCTTAACAGATATAAATCAAATTGTTTCTATATGTGTAAATATGGAGCACTCTTTTGCAGGAGATTTAGATATTAATATTATTAGTCCAACAGGACAAATAGCTGTTTTAAAAGAATATCCAGGTGGAGGTGGTACTTATCTTGGAGGTGCTAATGATGATAACTCTACAACACCAGGTGTTGGAGCAGATTATTGTTTTTCGGCAAGTGGGACAGTTATTTTGGAAAATGCTCCTACAATTACAGCAGGATCTAATCCTCCAGGAGCATCATACGCACCAGGAACTTATCTTCCTGAAGGCTCTTTAAATACCTTATTAGGGAGTCCATTAAATGGAGATTGGTGTATTCAAATTATTGATAATTTAAATGTTGATAATGGTTATATATTTTCTTGGGGAATTGAATTTGACCCAGCTTTACAACCTCCAGAATTATCATTTACTCCAGTAACAGTAACTGAAGCTTGGGATGCAGATCCATCAATTATAAGCACATCAGGTAATGATATTACAGTTCAGCCAACAACAGCTGGAACGCATTGTTATACTTATAGAACAACAGATGACTTTGGTTGTGAATACACAGAAGTAGTGTGTATTGATGTTTTACCAGAAATTGACAATGGTTTACCTAATGATTTATTTTTATGTAATCCAGGAGCACCACCATATATTTTTGATTTAACAGAAAATGATCCAGCTATTTCTGGTCCTTCAGCTATTCCTGGAGATCTAGTTATTACTTATCACGAAACTTTAGCAGATGCGGATGGAGATACAGCTGCTATAGCAACACCAACTAATTACACCTCGTCTGCAGTGTTAGGAGTTCCTCAGACTATATATGTAAGAGTTGAGTATTTGAGTTCAGGATGTTATGAAGTAGAATCTTTTACACTAAACATTACAACACAACCAACTATAAATCCAGCTCCAGATATGGAGGTTTGTGATGATGCTTCAAATGATGGTTTTGAACCTTTTGATTTAGAAAGTCAAAATCTAGCTATATTAGGGACACAATCACCTGCTAATTTTGTTGTTACTTATTATCTGTCATTTGCAGATGCAGATGCTGGTTTAGCAAGTACAGCTTTAGTTAGCGACTATACAAATACAGTTAATCCTCAACCAATATATGTTAGAGTACAAGTAATTGGGGATGATACTTGTTATATAGCTTCGCCTTTACCAGTTTTTAACTTGATTGTTAATGCTGTAGACGATTCTTCTTTTACTATCGACCCTACTTGTGATGGTGGTACAGTCACTTCAGTAAGTACAGCAGGTGGAACGTTTTCATTTAATCCAGATTTAGCAGATGGAGCAGTAATCGATCCAGTTACAGGGGAAGTTACTAATGGTGTTGAAGGTACTAATTATACAATTCAATATCTAACAGCAGGAGCTTGTCCATCGTCTTCAGAACAATCATTAACAATGTTGTCAACAGATGATCCATCGTTTACAATGTTGCCAACTTGTGATGGAGCAGTGGTAGATACAATAGCGACAACAGGAGGAACTTTTGCTTTCAACCCAGTGCCAACTGGGACTGAAACTATAGACCCAGCAACGGGAACTATTACTAATGGTGTTCCGGGAACAACTTATACAGTAGAATACACTACAGGAGGAGTTTGTTCTGCTAGCTCTACTCAAGATGTTACTGTTTATCCAACAGAAGATGCAACATTTTCTGTCTTTGAAAATTGTGATGGTGGTACAGCTACTATTATTGGAGACTTAGGAGGAACATTTACATTTAATCCTGCTGTTACAGATGGCGCGTCTATCGATCCAGTAACAGGTGAAGTAACTAATGGAGTTTCAGGTGTAACCTACACAGTAGAGTATACTACATCTGGACCTTGTCCAGATAATAGTTTCCAAAATATTACAGTTTTAAACCAAGACGATCCTGCATTTACATTAATTGCAGATTGTAATGGTGGAACTGTTGATTTTGTAGCTACTCCAGGTGGAACATTTGCTTTTGATACTCCTGTAACAGATACAGCAGTAATTGATGCAGCTACAGGAACAGTTACCTTGGCTACTCCAGGAGCAAGTTATACAATATTATATACTACAGCTGGAGCTTGTGTTAATTCAAGTACACAAGTATTAAATGTATTAACAGCTGATGATTCCTCATTTAGTTATTTGCCTACATGTGATGGTGCTATTGCAACAATTGATGGTTTGGCAGGTGGAACATTTGTATTTAATACACCGCCTGCAGCAGGTGATAGTGCTATGTTAGATTCGGCTACAGGTTTAATCTCTGGAGGTAATCCAAATACAACATATAGTGTTGACTATACTACTAATGGACCTTGTCCAACAACTACTAACCAGTCTGTTACATCTTTTCCAGAGCCTACAGCAGTAACACCAACACCACTAGAAGTTTGTGATGATGGTACAC
>TARA_R110002020_G_scaffold21009_1_pt1 | contig 156779 bp, 145 predicted proteins | sample TARA_R110002020 | Tara Oceans TARA_R110002020 (sample SAMEA4396489) | marine metagenome | biome: Westerlies Biome; feature: [MES] marine water layer (ENVO:01000295) within the mesopelagic zone...; material: water (ENVO:00002006), including particulate matter (ENVO:01000060)...
GTTCCGTGAGAATATCGGAGCTGCGATGCCCGGTTTTACTCGATAGAAAATGGCCATACCTTTTTGAGTTAGTTTGAGCAATTGTTGAATGGTCAGGGAAGATATGTTATTTCTTCCCTGGCCTATTTTTTTCCGATCTTACCATAGACTACCTGTAAATAAGGGGTTCTTTATACCATATCCCAATGGTCCGCGGGATATTAGTGACCGTTCATGCCCCTACATACTGTGTTCCACCCTAGGACCATCATCGACCACGTTCCATGCCGATCGGCCATAGGACAATACCTTTGCCCCACGAAAAATTGTTGCCGGTCGGCCGCATTTTTTCACATGGACCTTTCCATCCACCAAATTTCCGTCCCGGACCTACATTTGGAATCGTTTTTATTTAGTGGAAAGTATTTTTAGGGCTTCCGATCGGGAAGGTAAAAAGTTGACCTGATGGCCTCTGTTACTTTCGTGTATAAAAGCTTTAATGCTATTGCCCGTATATTTGGAAAAGTCGCCCACCATGGCAAGGCGTACCCGATAATTGGCGAATTTTTGAAGAATTTCGCCTGCCATACCATTCTTTAGGTCAAAAAAATCGGGGGTAATATTCTTTTCGTGAACGAGTACCCTGTCTAAGTCCTGATAGTAGAGATCGCCCAACAGCTCAATACCCGAGTCGATATCCTTAATGATAATTTCGGACGATACCAGTTCGGCCACGTTAAGATCGTTGATCCGATGTATTTCAATATTCATTTGATGGTTTTTTTTGATCGTTTTATATGCTTTACCTTCAATAAGCTCCCAATTTTTCCCGCAATGCCCGCCTTGTCCTTTTCAATTAGTATGGTAATGCTTTTTTTACGGTGGCGATCCTTCTGCCATCCGGTCTATTGTACCAGGAGACAATGGTAAGCACCAACAGCAATAGGGCGGGCAGACTATCGGTCATTTGGGATCGGGATGCCAAATGTGATAAGATTGCCCCCAACATCATAAAGAAGAGCCCGGCATATATCCATTTCTTCAGTAAAGGGAGCTTGGGAACAAGTACCACTAAGACCCCCAATAGTTTGGCGATCCACAGCATGATGGGAAGGTGGGTGGGATAGCCCAAAAGGGCAAAGGTTTCCATTTCCTCTGGCATTTGAAAGATAATATAAACGAGAGACTTTTTTCCGATGTATCCATATGTTTTTAGCAACTAAAACCGGACCAACGTCCATCTTGGATTGACCGATACGATCTCTACCCCATTTTTAGCCTTACTTATTTAGGCCACTTTGGCCATAGGGATTGTTAAAGATCTGCAATTGGTATGAATAAAAGGCATATAATTGTTTATGTTTGGCCTGTAAATTATCGGAAGGGATGAAAATAAAGAAAATCCTGCTGGTTGAGGATGACCCAAAGGTGTGCCATTTTATCAACCAGGGACTTAAGGAGGCCGGTTTTGACCTGAGTATTGCCCTAAACGGTAGACAAGGATATGAAATGGCCAAAGATCCGGTTGCCGACTTTGACCTTCTAATACTGGACATTATGTTGCCCGATATGAACGGCCTCGAAATCTGTAAGGCCATAAGGGAAAAAGACACCAATATTCCCATTTTGTTCCTTACGGCCTTGGGAAGTTCTGAAAACATTGCACTTGGACTGAACAGTGGGGCCGATGATTATCTTTCCAAACCCTTTAAGTTCATAGAGCTTTTGGCACGTATCAATAGTTTGCTGCGCAGATCGGGTAATGGAACTTCCTCCACAAAAACGGAAGAGGATGTTTTTGCCTTTGCAGAATTGGAAGTGAACGACCGCAGCAAGACCGTTAAAGTACATGACCAATCCATAAAATTGACCTATACCGAATACAAATTGCTGCTGACGCTCATAAAATCGCCCAACAGGGTATTTCCTCAAAATGAACTCTTGGATCGGGTCTGGGGAATGGATTATGATATTGGTACCAACGTGGTGAACGTTTATATCAATTACCTTCGAAAAAAATTGGAAAAGGCCAATGCGCAAAAACTGATCCATACCGTTATAGGGATGGGGTATGTTCTAAAAATGGAAGATGAAGACACAGAATAAACTGATTATTTTCCTAACGGCCATTTTTGTCACTTACATACTGTTTTTTAGTGGGTTCATCTATTATTCCCTTAGCAATTATTCTTATACGGATTTCTATAAAAGACTTGAGATAAGGGCCGTGACCGCAGCTAAGATCGAATTGGAAAATGCACAGGATATAAATGCGATCAAGGATATCAGACAGGAATTCCTTGAGATCCTTCCCAACGAGAAGATCATTATTATTGACCTCGAAAATTCCCTTAAGAAATCGGACATTAAAAAATACGGTATTTCCCAGGGTTTTATGAACGAGCTTTTGGAAAATGGTCGGGCCTACTACCGAAAGGACAATAATTATTATTCGGGCATTACCTATACGGTGGAAGAAAGAAAATATATCATTATTGCCTCTGCAGAGAATTACTACAGCAGCCACCATACGGTTTACTTAAGGAATCTGCTCATCGTGGGACTCCTGACCTCCTGCTTGATAATCTTCTTTATTTCCTATCTGTTTTCCCGCAAGGTGTTGCTTCCCGTAAAACGGATCGTAAGGAACATGAAGAATATCAGTACCGAAAATCTTAATTTAAGGCTGCAGATTCCTGAGAACAACGAGGAATTAAAGGAGATATGCATATCTTTTAACGATATGCTGAACCGCTTGGAAACCTCCTTTGAGACACAGCGTAACTTTGTGAGCAATGCTTCCCATGAGCTCAATACGCCCCTGACCTCCATTATCGGAGAGGCCGATGTCATACTTTCCAAAGAACGGGACCCAGCGGAATACGTAAAGAGCTTGCATATTATTTTGGAGGAAGCGGAGAAACTCAACAAAAAGACCAAGGCCCTATTGTTCCTTGCCCAGACCGGATACAATGGCAAGGTACAGGATTTTTCCTTGGTTCGGGTAGACCAGCTCATCATAGACGTCAAGGAGACCGTGGAGCGGGTCTATGCAGATGCCAAAATACAGCTGGACTTTAAACTGCTGCCCGAAAACCCCGATAAACTAAAAGTGATGGCCAATGAGCAACTGCTGCACCTGGCCCTTTTCAATATTGTGATGAACGGTTGTAAGTACTCCAACCGGCAGAAGGTAAAGATCGCCATTGGCATTTCTTTCGAGAACGCCATTATCATTGTAGAGGATAAGGGCATCGGGATTCCACAGAAGGAACTGGATTTTATTTACGACCCCTTTTTTAGGGCTTCCAATACCCTTAACTACGATGGTTACGGCATTGGACTTCCCCTGACCCGAAACATCATCGTGATGCACAAGGGGACGCTGCGCGTCAATTCCTCGGAAAATGAAGGTACCGTGGTCGAAATTAAGATTCCCCTTCCCTTTTTAACAAAAGTTTAAAATTCTCTTATCGTATTCTAATGTGGATCTAAACCCGTTATAAGGGTCTTGGAATAGCTTTGTTCCCGAACAAAAATATAAGGAACCATGCAGCACATTTTAATTCCAACAGATTTTACGGTAGATTCATTAGAAATCCTGACCATTGCCTTGGAAGGGGAAAAATCCCAAAACCTGAACATCACCTTGGTCTACGGGGCGCATTTGTCCAGTTCCATCACCGATCTTCTATTCTTTTCCAAATCCAGCTTTATTGAAAAATTGCAAGAACCCGATTTTAACGAAGCACTTGCCATAATTCGAAACAAATATGCCGATAGGATAAACTCCCTCCGGATGGACCTATTCCTAGGAAGGACCCACGGTGGGTTTAGGGATTTTGTGGAAAGGAACGGCATAACAAAAGTGTACATTCCCAAAAGCGAGGCCCTATTAAGGGTGGATGGCAAAAAGGGATTCAACCTCTTGCCATTTTTGAGGAATATAGATGTTGAAAGCAAGGAAATAAATTACAATAGGGTGGGTCAGAATTCCAATGACATCAGCCTATCAAAACTACTAATACCCTAAACAATGGAAAAGCGCACCTATATAGTTCGATATATCCTTTTTTTTATGGGTGTACCTTTGCTGTTTATACTTTTGCTCGCCAACAGTAATAACCCCGACGCTTCCATAATTGGAGAATGGAAGGAAGTCGAATGGAAATATGAAAAGACACCTTCCCGCGATAAGCGGGAGCTTACGGAAGGGGAGAAAAAAAGCATTACTAAGGGATTGTATATCCATGAGGCGGAAACCTGGAAATTCTTGCCCAACGGCAGGGTAATCCTTTCAAAGGATGGTAAAGAGGAGGAATTGGGCTGGACATTAAAGGGAAGGGGGCATATTTTAAAACTGTACCACCTTTCCGACCAATCCGAACATTACAATCTCTATAATCTGAACGAAAATGAGATGGTCCTTTATTTCCATACGGAACTCCATGCCAAAAGCATTGTGAAACTAAAATTTAAAAAGATAGACAAAGACCCCGAATATGCTCAGAAAATTTAACAATCACCGGACATTAAAGGACAATATCCAATTGGGCGGACTAACGGCCTTCTCGGCAGGGATGGTGAACGTTACATCTTTGATCATATTTTTTGCCTTTACTTCCAATGTCACCGGACACTATGCCATTTTGGCCGAAGAAATTGCAAAGGGGAATTGGTACGAGGCTATCATTGTCTTTGGTTGGATATTTATGTTCTTCTTCGGAAATTTTTTTTCCAACTTTATCGTTATCAATTTTGATCGCACCAACCGTTATTTGGCGCATTCCCTTCCCTTGTTCGTGGAAATACTCTGTTTGTTGGCGGTGGGTACCTATGGGCAGTTCTATTATGCGGAGACCCTTTCAGAAACCGAATTAATGGTGGGGCTCATGTTGTTCGCCATGGGGATCCAGAACGGCCTTACGGCCAGTATATCAAATTTTTCGATCAAAACCACCCATTTGACAGGGCTAACTACGGACATAGGAATATTGGCGTCCATGTTCACCCAAAAACGATACCGTCAGAAAAAGTCCTTAAGGGATAAAAAAAACATATTGCTGACCATTGCCTTTTCCTATTTATCGGGTGGTATTTTTGCGGGGATCGTCTATCTGAAAATTGGGTTTATGGTCTTTTATGTAGCCTGTTTGGTCATAGGCACTATTATTTTCTATGAGTACTATAAACTAAAGGTTACCAAAATGATCCACACCAAAAGAATGGGCAAACGGTTAAGGGCGGCCATTTCATCGGAGTAGTATTATGGGGGACTTATGATAAAGCATGAAGGGCCGACCGTTTTGGGAAGGCCCTTTTTAGTGTATATTTTATTTCCTTCATTGCACTTTGTCCGAAGAGGAGCGGGTATGTCCGAAAGGATATGTTTAGTTTTCCTCATGTGCCTCGCTTGCGCCGATGAAAACTATTCCGTTTGGCTGCTTACCCACCAAGAGTTTCCTGCATAATCGTTGAAAGAGCCCCGGGTATCGGGATCGCCGGGTTTGTTTACGGGCCGCTCTACAGGTTCACAGCCCTTTTCCAAGGCGGTTTCAAATGTTTTAAATACATCCGGGACGTATATATGCAGCATGGTCGTGTTGGGAGGATAATCCGAGGTGCTATCACTGATCATCAATATCGAATCGTCCAATTTCAGTTCAATGTGCATGATGGATCCGTCCGCGCGATCGTAACGTCGTTGTTCTGTGGCGCCGAATATTTCTTTCAATAATTTCACCAGTCTTGGGGCATCTTTAACAACCAAGTAAGGGGAAAGGGAATTATGGCCTTCGGGCTTGTATTTTTTCATGGTGCAAAGTTTACAATAGCGATATCTAAAATAGGACCAAAAATCCGATTATAAAAATGCCCTTGGGGAAGCCCAATAAAGAATATATGTCATGGGCTGGTCCAATTCTCCATTAACATTTGGGCAGATAAGGCACTTCAAACGATAAATTATGCAGCAAAAGGATTATTTTGCAGCGAGAAACCGTATCACATATTGAAGAATATTTAAATTCCTAGATTTTATGAAAAACAGATCATTACCATTGTTCCTGTTTACATTGGCAACGTTTTCCTTTTCTTTTGGACAGGATGATGATGTAATTAAAAGCATTGTAAACGAAGAAGAACAGCATTCCCAGCTTGAAAAACTCGGACATGAACTTTTGGATGTCATAGGCCCTAGATTAGTGGGGACCCCACAAATGAAAAACGCCCATGATTGGGCAGTGAACAAGTATGAAAGTTGGGGAATAAAAGCGGAAAACGAGCAATGGGGAACATGGCGGGGATGGGAACGGGGCATTACCCATATAGACCTGATATCCCCACGGGTCCAGAGCTTGGAAGGGAGGCAACTGGCATGGAGCCCGGGCACGGGAAAAAAACCTGTGGTGGCAGAAGTGGTGAACTTGCCGGAAGCTATGGACTCCATTGCCTTTATTAAGGCCCTTTCCTCCGTAAAGGGAAAGTTTGTACTGGTATCCATGCCACAGAGTACGGGAAGGCCCGATGATAATTGGGAGAAATGGGCCACTCCCGAATCATTTGAAAAAATGAAAAAGGAACGGGAAATAATGGAGGAAAAATGGAATGAGAAACTAAAAAAGGTCGGGCATAACAATAGAACACTTCCCGTGGCACTGGAGGAAGCAGGTGCGGCCGGCATTGTGGCCTCGTACTGGTCCAAGGGGTTTGGCGTAAACAAGGTATTTTCGGCCTATACAAAAAAGATTCCGACGATCGATCTATCACTGGAAGATTACGGCTTACTTTACAGAATGGCAACATTGGGAGACCACCCACAAATAAGTGTCGTCGCACAGTCCAAAGAACTGGGGGAAGTTCCTACCTTCAATACGATCGCACAGATCAAGGGATCCGAGAAACCGGAGGAGTACGTTATACTATCGGCCCATTTTGATTCTTGGGACGGGGCCACGGGGGCTACCGATAACGGTACCGGAACCTTGGTCATGATGGAAGCCATGCGTTTACTTAAAAAGTATTATCCCAATCCCAAACGCACCATCCTCGTAGGACATTGGGGAAGTGAGGAACAGGGACTGAACGGGTCGCGGGCCTTTGTAAGGGACCATCCGGAAATAGTGGACCATGTTCAGGCGGTCTTCAATCAGGACAATGGGACGGGACGCATTGCCACTATTTCGGGCAATGGCTTTTTGCATGCCTATGACTACCTTGGTAGTTGGTTGTATGCGGTGCCCGAAAATATTACCCAGGAAATCGAAACGAACTTTCCCGGAGCTCCCGGTAGGGGAGGCTCTGACTATGCTTCTTTTGTGGCAGCTGGTGCACCTGCATTCAACCTGAGCTCCTTAAGTTGGGACTATTGGAACTATACTTGGCATACCAACAGGGATACCTACGACAAAATAATTTTTGATGATGTACGTCAAAATGTGATCTTAACGGCCATTCTTGCATATATGGCAAGCGAAGATCCCGATACCACCTCCAGAGAACAGATCGTGCTGCCCATGGACCGTAGGACCAACGAGCAAATGACCTGGCCCGAACCTAGGGACGGGACACGTAAGGGAGGGATGGAACCGCACTAATTGCAATCATTCCCCAAGATCTCCATTGAAATAGGCTCCAATGGGCACGTCCTATTCCCTATGTTTTGTCGTTGGGTTTTTTTTGATAGGATGGTCTATGGCACTAACGATCAATGTACCATATAAAAAATGGGACGGGGCACAAGGGATTTTTTGCCCCGTTTTTATGTTGCCTTTATAAAGAGGGCCATTAAAGAATTCTCAATAAGAAGCGGGACTTGGGTTAGCGTCAATATTTTGGCCGATTCCATACCTCACCAGGACAATTAATTTGGATTTTTGCAGCTATACCTGTTATATGGGATATTTCAACCTAAAAATTCAATGGAATGAAATCGATATACGAAGATTGTATCAAAGCTTGTCAGCGCTGTATGGCTGATTGCCAGTACTGTTTATCACAAATGGCAGGCAAGGAGAGTATGAACGATTGCCCCTATTGCTGTGTTCTGTGCGTGGATGCCTGTATGGTGGCCATTAAGTTTATGGCAGCCGATAGCGAGTACGCCAAGGATTACTGTAAACTGTGTGCCGAAATCTGCGGATGGTGTTCGGAACAGTGTGGCCAACACGACCACGAACATTGTAAGGCCTGTGCGGACAGCTGTAAAAAATGTATGGAAGAATGTTTAAAAGTGGCCAATGCCCGGTAAATTTTGGGTATTGTAATAAAATATAGGAGAGCTGGGCTATGGCAGTGTTGGGTAATATTATCAAGGGATTTTTGGAGGTAAAGGGAGCGCTTTCAACGGAAAGGGATCCATTGGAGGAACAACAAAGGGTCTTGAAACGTCTTTTGGAAGAGGCCAAGGACACCGAATTTGGAAAACGGTACGGGTTCGATGCAATTTTGGCCTCTGCCGATATGGTATCCGAATTTGCCGTAAGGGTGCCCTATTTTGGATACGACGCCATGCAGGAGCAATGGTGGAATAGGGTGCTGGAGGGGGAAGGTAACGTAACATGGCCTGGTAATCCGACATATTTTGCCCTTAGTTCCGGTACAACTGGGAAAAGCAGTAAGCGCATTCCGGTCACCGATGCCATGGTGGATTCCATAAGGCAGGGAGGGATAAAACAAGTCTACGCCCTTCGTAATTTTGACCTCCCTGCCGATTTTTTTGAAAAGGAGATCATGATGTTGGGCAGTTCTACACAATTAAAAGAAAAGGATGATCATTTGGAGGGGGAAATAAGTGGCATCAGTGCCAGCAACATTCCTTTCTGGTTTAAAGGATACTATAAGCCTGGGGATGAGATCGCCCAGATGGATGACTGGGACCGTAGAGTACAGTTGATAGCGGAAAAGGCGCCCGAATGGGACATAGGGGCCCTTAGCGGCATCCCTTCATGGATCGAACTCATGTTACAGAAAGTAATAGAGCACCATAAACTGGAAAATATACATGATATTTGGCCCAATTTACAGGTGTACACGTCTGGAGGGGTAGCCTTTGGACCTTATAAAAAGAGTTTTAATGCCCTGTTGGGAAAGTCCATCACCGTTATAGATACCTACTTGGCATCGGAAGGTTTCCTCGCTTTTCAGGCCCGCCCGGAAACCGATTCCATGCAGCTGATAACGGACAATGGCATCTATTTCGAATTTGTGCCCTTCATGCCCGAATTTATCGGACAGGACGGTTCCCTATTGCCCGATGCGCCCGTAGTGGACCTTTCGAAAGTGGAGATGGACAAGGAATATGTGCTGCTCATCAGTACGGTATCTGGCACTTGGAGGTATGTAATAGGGGATACCATAGCTTTTACAGATCTGGAGCGGGCCGAAATAAAAATTACCGGTCGCACAAAATTTTTCCTGAATACGGTAGGATCCCAGTTATCCGTCAATAAACTGGACGATGCAGTAAGGTACCTGGAAGAACATCTTGGGGCCAAAATTCCGGAATATACCATTTCCGCCAAGCGGTATGGGGAAGAATTCTATCATTGTTGGTATCTGGGCACCGAATCCAAATTGGATGATTTGGAAGTTGTGGAAGCTCTGGACCGACACTTAAAGGAAGCAAATAAGAACTACAGGGTGGCCCGGTCCAAGGCTTTAAAGGGCGTTAAAGTCCATCTAGTGGCACCGGAAATATTCTATGAATGGAACGCCCATAATAAAAAAAAGGGTGGGCAGGTTAAAATGGAAAGGGTCATGGACGATGAAAAATTTAGTGAATGGGAACAATTTGTAACGGGTCTTGACCACCCCTAGAGGTCTGGATCAACTTTCTTGTCCCGTTCCTCTACCATGGTCATTATCTCCTCTGGGGATAGATAATATTTTTTGATCCTATCCTTATAGCGCAAGGATACACCTGCTTGATTAAGAATAAAATTTTTTGTTTTCAGGATATATTGTTCCATACCATGGGCCACGGCATAGGAATCCGCTGCCCGCTCGGCCTCTACGATATAGCTGTTGGAAAGTAGGTACTTGAACCCAAAGGCCAATAGTCCCAAATTGCTTCGGTTCTTATAATCCATTATATGTCCCAGTTCATGCCCAAACCATCCGATAAGAATTTCAGAGGGGATACTGTCCATTCGTAACCTTTTGTTGGCAAGTGAGAAATGTTCGCTTATAAGGATGACATAGCGACGGTTTTTTTTGGATTTAAAAAAACTCCAAAAAGTTGGCCTTACCTGCATGATCGATTTTTTGATCTTCTTTTTAAACTTAAAGGTAATATGGGAGTTATCCAGTTGAGGGTAAAATGAAAGGGCAAGGACCGCTTCCTTTTCCACTGTTTCCGGAACGGTATGTTGGGCATTCATATTATGGAGGATCATAAATAAAAGTAAGGTCAAGCGCAAAAGTGGTTTTTTAAATGGGTAAGTTGGTAAGTTACTAATAATGGTCGTAAAAGCGAAAGACATCAGGGTTACCGTTAAACATTCTGTGGATTGTGTCCAAAAGACAACATTGCCCAGGGAGCGAACCCGTTGCACATTTTGGGTGTTTAGGTCAATTAATAATCTATTTAAGCACCTTGGCCCTCAAGGGGACCCTTACCTTTACGATATGGACAATACAAAAAAAAATAGAAACGAAGACATGGGCGTGATCAATAAAAACCAAAGGCAACTTACGCTGTACTACAGTTCTGAAACCTCCGTCGGAAAACAGACCTATGGATATGTCTCCGCTTCCGAAAAGCAGGTACTGGCTATAGATATCTCCAAGACCAAGGTTACCGGAACCCAATGGGCAGATCTTGCCGAAAATTTGGGGATCGGCATTTCGGACCTGATCAACAAAAAACATCCCGACTTTACCAAGACATACGGTACGGAAGACGTCGATATGGATGATCATGATTGGCTAAAGGTTTTGCAACAACATCCAGAGGTGCTCAAATTTCCCATAGCGATCAATGGGGAGGAATATAGAATGTTAAAGGACCCCTCCGATTTTATGCATGTCATCGGAACAGAGGGCCGTGTTGACGGTGGTACCGAGACCCCTCTCTAATATTGATTTTCCTTTAGCCGTTATTATAAAACCCCGGATAGCAGCTCATGCCCCCATCCACAAAAAGGGTGGTCCCGTTAATATACTCCGAATCGTCCGAGGCGAGCCAACTTGCAGCTTGGCCTATATCTTCAGGAATACCTATCCTTTTGTACGGCACCAATTTTAAAATATTTTCCATTCCCTCTTCGGTACTCCACACCTCCTTATTGATGTCGGTCTTAATGGCCCCTGGTGCAATACTGTTGCACCGTATTTTGTGATGGGCATATTCCTGACAGATACTTTGCATCAACATGTACAGGCCGCCTTTGGAAGCGGCATAGTTGGCATGTCCCGCCCAAGGTATCTTTTCGTGAACGGAGCTAATATGGATCAGTTTACCCAAGGAACGCGAAACCTCCCGCCGCATCCCCCGTTTCAGAAATTCACAGATGGCTTCCCGTGCACAAAGGAATTGCCCGGTTAAATTTATGTCCAATACTTTGTTCCATGCATCCAACGGCATTTTATGCAGTTCGTAATCGATCTGGATGCCGGAATTGGGAATGCAGATGTCCACTGTACCAAAGTGTTGTATGGTTTTCTGGAACATATCCTGAACTTCCTGTTCTTTGCTCACGTCACATTTTACCACAATCGCATTGCCACCGGCCTTATGATCTAAGATCCATTGTGCCACCTCTTCCGCACCTGCCTTGTCCTCATGGTAGTTAATGGTAACGTTTGCGCCCTCCATCGCAATTGATTTGGCTATTGCGGCCCCGATTCCGGAACTGGAACCGGTTATTATGGCAGTCTGATCGACCAATCTTCTCTTTAAATCCTGCATCGCTGTTTTTGCACTAATTTAAGGGTAAAATTCCTTTTGGCCATTATGCAATTTTCTTTTAAGATCTTTCCGTAATCGATTGAAGCAAAAATTTTTTTAAACAGCATCGAAGGGTATAAAACCTGTTTTTTAAGGGCAACCATTTTGGCAATAGCATTAAAAATAATGGGAATCCGGAATTAAATTGAGATTTGTTTAGTTTCTATCGTAGTTAAACAATTATTATACAGGAATTTATGTATATTAGGTATAAGAGCCGCCTATGAATGTACGCCCTTACATACATCCCCAACATCTTAACATGGAATATATGAAAAGATTTACAGATTTATTTGAATACCAACTGAAAGACCTCTACAGCGCCGAGGGCCAATTGATCGACTTTCTTGCCCGCATTGCGCCACAGGTGACGGACTATGGGCTAAGGAAACTTTTTTCGGAACATTTGGAAATGATCAAGGGCCACCATAAAAACCTTTTGGAGATAGGGGATAGGTTGGAAATATCCTGTTCGGGCGAGACCTGCCCCGCAATGGAACTGTTTATTAGGGAAATGGAAGTCCTAATGAGGGAAACCTCCAATGATGGCCTTTTGGAAGTTGGGATTCTGGAAAGGTGGCAACGGATCAAGCATTATAAGATATCGGGCTATAGCACGGCATCCCTCTATGCCAAGACCTTGGGGCTCGAAGCAATATCCCAGGAGTTTGGCTTGGCCCTTGAAAGGGAAATATCCTCCGACAGGACCCTTCACAGCATGGCAAGGGAACGCTTGGGCGTGAACGGGTCGGAGGAAGTAAGCGATCATTAAGGCATCATGCATTATGATGATAAGCCCCTCAATTTTTTGAACATACCTTAAAAACAAAAAAACCAGTCCGGGGAGGGCTGGTTTTATAAGGATCAAAATCTCCCTACACACAATATATATCAGGCTGTAACAGCTAACGTATTTTGGTGGTCCTGATACTGTTTGGGACTGCAGTTATACTTCTCTTTGAATATTTTGGAAAAATAACTCCTACTGGTCAGCCCGACGGTATAAACAACCTCCGAAATATTCAGGTCCGTAGTCTTTATTAGATGCTCCGCAGCTTCTATACGAACGTTCCTTATATAATCCGTAACGGTCCTGTCGTGCAACAATTTAAATCCTTCCTGTAATTTGGAAGGGGATATACCCGATTTGGTACTCAGGTATTTCAGGGTGTACTGGATCTCGGGATAGTTTTTGATAAACTCCGAAAGATCTCTGATATCCTCCATCTCCCGGTGTGAAAGGGTACCGCAATTTTGTGCCATGCTGTTTACGTCATCGGAATGTTGTTGTATTTCCATCGCCAAGATAATATGTACTATTCCTTCAATGAGCAAGCTTCGTACGATACCTTCTTGGGAAATGGCCTCCAGTTGTTTTATTTTTTCGGCGATCCTTAAATTATAGGATCCAACAGAAAGAAAGTTTTCATTTTCCCTTTTTGGGAAAAAGGTATCCTTTAATTTTTTGTTCAAATTATTGGCCGCAGTCGAATTGGGATCGGTACTTACCACTATGGTCGAGATCTTGAAATACACCTCCTTTTGAAAGTAGAAGACGTTATCGTCCATATGGTTGTTGATAAGGATCCCCGTCTGAAATTTTTCCAACTGTTTTTTCTCCCCATTGGAACCAAAACTATGGACCAAATGGCCATCCGAGCAATATGCAAAATAAATGGGACTGGATTTTGGGGTATGGTTTACCAAAATGATATCCTTCTGAAAAACGATATCGAACTCTATATAGGAAATACTGCGTTTAAAGGAAACCCCGCGGATTTGACCACTGGCAATTTCATTGTCCACGCTTAAAGTGATTTCATTGGAATTTTCCGAGAGTTCCCCTCCGAAATGTTGAAGGAAATCTTGGAACATTTGTGCGATACTCGTTGTTTTCAGGTGTATTATTTTCATGGTGCTGTCTCTTTATAGTGTTCTTTTTTTGACCTAAGGTCACTTATTCTTCTTTTAATGTCTTTATGGTGTAAGTAAATACAGCAAAGGCCAATAATAAATGTATGCCCGTTCCAATATCATAAACTACGAAACCCAATGCCCATCCGATCAAAAATAAAATGGTAAGCGGTATTAGAATTTTGGACATAGGTGGTTGTGCGTTTAATTTATAGTTCGTATGGTGGCGATACTTATTTATCCGACTCTTTGTCCAAATGAAAGGTCTGTTCGGTCATTCCAAGAATAAAGTTGTCCATAAAGGCATCGGGAGTTCCTTCTTTTTTACGGACCTGTCCCACTCGGGCATATTGGTTAAGAGGTTTTCTGTTGTTCATAATGCAAATTATTTATGGATTGAAGTTGTTGCTGTTATAACTTAGGTCCAAAATTCGGCAAAACATACGTCCTAGGTCTTACACAATTTTAATAATCCATTACATAATTCATATAATGCCCCCAATTTTTATGGATGAAATACAGAAAAATCAGGATGAAAAACCATAATTTACCGTATAATTAGATGTTAAATACCTGTTTGACAGATAATTGCGGTGTAAAGAGGCTTTTTGGGGAGAAAGAAATCCCTTGGATTATACGGGAAGAAAGATGATAAAGGTGGAACCTTTTCCGGGAATGGAAGTGGCCCGGATATATCCGTTGTGGTTTTCCACGATCTTTTTACAGATCGCAAGACCGATTCCTGAACCGGAGTATTGGTTTTTGGCATGGAGGCGTTGAAAGAGTTCAAAAATCTTTTCCGCATATTCGGGATTGAAACCAATTCCGTTGTCTTCAATGGAAATTTTAAAATATACCTTTCCTGTTTTAAAAAGCTCGACATCCTTTTCTTCCACCGTATGTAGCTCCGTACTTATCCGGATAAAGGGATGGCCATCGATTGGACCGTATTTAATTGAATTGGAAACCAAATTGTTGAAAAGCTGCTCCATTTGAAAACGGATTCCCGTAATGACCGGAAGATTTTTGTAAACCAGCTCCGTACCTGTTTCCATTATGGTGACCGCCTGGTCTTCCTGTACCTTTTCAATAATGGAGTTCAAATCGAGATATTCAAATTCCTTATGACCATCGTTTACCCGGGAATAGGTCAGCAGGTACCTGATAAGGGATTGCATCCTACTGGCGGCGGTGTTTATTTTATTGAAATATTCCTTGCCCCTGTCCGTCAACCGATCGACTTCCGAATCGTTTATCCTGGAAATAAAAATTTGGATCTTTCGAAGCGGTTCTTGGAGATCGTGACTGGCCACCCTGTTAAAGGACTGTAGTTCGGCATTGGATCTTTTCAGTTCAAGGTTTTTCCCCTTCAGTTTTAGTTTGTTGCTTTTTTCTTTGGTCACGTCCTGTATGACGGCGATGAGGATTCCACCTCCCTCTTTTTCCAGAATTTGATATTTCGAAAAAAAGTGCTTCTCCTTACCGTCTTTGGTCGTGACACGATAGGAAAAATCCTTGATTTTTAAATTTCTACCTATTTCCGAAACATTGCGCCGGAACAGATCCCTGTCCTCTGGGTGGATAAAGGCCATATAATTTTCCATAGTGGGCGCAAAATCCTTGGGCTCATGGCCCAATAAACGGTACAGGTTGTCCGAAAATTCCATAGTGCCAGTTTCTAGGTACCATCTATAACTTCCGATCTTTGCAATATTCTTTATTTGGTTCAGAATGCTGTTCTGGATCTGTAACTGATTGTTTAAATAGGTTTGTTTCTCTTGCGATATGCGTTCATTGGTATTGTTCCTGGTGGTAACCGTAATCCCATTTTTTAAGGGGATGACGGTAGAACTGAACCACATACGTTCCCCATGAAAGACGTAGGTAGATTGATAGTCCTTAATTTCTTGCTTTTCCACGCATTCCTTCCATATCTCAAATATGTTGTTTTCCATAAGGAAGGGATAAACTTCTGAAGCAAGTTTGCCCAAAATTTCGGTGGCGACATCCCCAGTGACTTCCGTGATCCGGTCATTTGTAAATAATATCCGGAAATCCACTATTTCTCCCTTTTTGGAGTAGATAGGTTCAAAATGGTTGATGATATGATTGGTGGTGGTAAGGATATTTTTAAGAAAAGATTCGGTCTGTACCATCCGATTTTTGTCCCTGTTGATTTTTCGAAATGAAAAGACGAAGATACCCAAGGAGAAAAGTGCCATTAGATAGGATACGTGCGGTGTAAACAGTACTTCCTTTTGATAATCGTCCTTTCTTTTTTGTAATAGGGCCTGTTCTTCCAGCACCATAGCATTCTTCGTGCTCTTTATGGAATCCAGTATGCCAGTTATCTTTAGAATAAGGGCCTTGGATTTTCCAGTGGTTATCCTTTCATCGGTAAATCGCATATCAAGATGGGTGAAAGTGGAAAATAGGGTATCCCGTAAAAGATCGATCCTTTCCAACCTCTTTAGTTGAGTGGGATTGTCCTCCAGCAAAACACGAAGGTGGTTATAGGAGACATCGTTCTGAAGGACATACGACTTCCATGAAGCAAGCCGAGCGGTATCCCGGACAGCTATGGCCCTCAAGGTCTCCGCTTCCATAAGCAAATAGTGCGAGAAAAGATTATTGATGCTCCTGTCGGTTTCCAAGGTGTGCGACACCATATCGGCTGATTTTTGCAGCCCCTTTATCTGTTTATAGCCCATACTGGCCGTAAGCAGTAAAACGGCAATGGCCGCAATCAGGAGAACCACGTAGGTGACAGTGGATGAAAAAATTCTCTTCAGGTCCATTTAACAAATATAGATGCTAAAGGCGTAATAAAAAATTGGATTTGTCCAAATTGGATGTATGGTACTGCCAATTGATCTGTAAGACTTTTTCTATGGCTTCCTTTAACATGGAAAAATTATTGGGCTTGTTTATGTAAATATTGGCCCCGTTTATAAAGGTTTCCTCTATGTCCTTTTCCGAAGAGGAAGTGGAATAAATGGCAACGGAGAGCGAATCCAAACGTTTATGGCCACGAATCTCCTTCAGGCACTGCATTCCGTTTTTTAAGGGCATGTTCAGATCCAGGAACACCACCTGGGGCAAAAGAATATTTGGCAACAACAAAAAATCCATCAGTTCCTGTCCATTTTCGAATAGGGAAAGTTTGGTACGGACCCTGATTTCATCCATGGCTTCCTTAAATAGGACCCTATCGTCCTCATCATCGTCCGCCAGTACAACATTGAGAAGTTGTAAGCTCATAAAAAGTTTATTTATTTGAGGTAAAGGTGGTTGTGCGTTCTGCGCTGTTAAATTTACGCTTTTCTATTATTTTTTGAAAGGTCGACGGCGTCAACCCGGTCGTTTTTTTGAACTGATATGACAAATGTGCCACGCTGCTGTAATTTAACTGGTAGGCTATTTCCGTCAATGTCAGCGTATTCTCAATTATTAATTGCTTGGCAAGGTCTATCTTTTTTAAGATCACAAAATTTTCTATGGAAGAGTATGTGGCCTCAGAAAATATATTGGAAAGATATACATAGGAATAATCAAGTTTTTCGGCCAGATAACTGGAGACCTTATAGTTTTTGGCATTCCCATCACTATAGATCATATCCGTAATGGTATCCTTGATCCGTTGGACCAGGGCATTTTTTTTATCATCTATGATTTCGATGCCATATTGTCCAAGGGAAGTGCCAAGCTGCTCACGCTCATCTGGGGTCAGGTCCCTTTCCAGTTCCACTTCCCCGATCCCATGAATATGGTAGGGAAGGTTTAAATGTTCCAATTGCTGCTGTAAAATGGTTTTGCAGACCAAATTGAAATCATATTTTAAATGAATTTTCATAGGCTTGCCCTTTAAAAAGGGCTTATGGGGTTTTTGTTACTAAGAGGCTGTGGGCTTATGGACAAAGATGGGCTATTTTTTTTTCAGTTGTTAACATTATTGACACATTTTGGCCATTATTGAACTTTTTTTAATGGAAGGTTGCAAAGATTGTGGCGTCAGGGAATGAAGGAATTTGATGGAGAAGCCCATGGAAATAGCGCTTAGAGGTCCATCTTATCGATTTATGCGGTATTGGTACCGAATTGTATACCCCAAGAAACCAAATTAAGATTTGATTTCTGCGGGCTGTTATGGTTTTGCACTATCACCGGGATCGTAGTTCCCTTTTGGTATTTCTTTAAAGAACTCGGCAGCCTCTAAATTTCCAGAGGGACCATAGGCCAAAAGAATGGTACCCTTACTACCGTTGGCCGTTTCTAATACGTACAGGATAGACATGTCGGAAGGATTGCTCATTCCTTCAAAACGGTGCTCGGCAATTATAAAAACTTCTTGGGGGGTAGAACCGGATTTTGTTTCAAGATCGACAAGTTTGCCACCGGTTACCCTGTAGCCAGCTGTAAATCCTTTCCTTCTATATTCTTCAATAATATCTTTTTCGTTCTTGGCATATTCTGTGGCCATATCGAGTATTTTATTTTATTAATAATTAAATCTTCCGTAAATAATAAACGGGCCCTCTACCGTTGGAAGATGCCCGCTTATCACCAAATAACAAACCAAATACAAATCCTACCTACTAATTGTCATCGGTGGCATCATCAATTTCATCTTCCACTTCCTCTGCACCTTCTTCAATGTCATCGCCCACTTCCTCTATTCCGTCCTCTATTTTTTCACCATCGGATTTTTGATCTCGACAGCTGCTAACGGAAATGGTGGTCATTACGACAAACATTAAAAATAAGAATCCCTTTTTCATATTATTGTTTTTAAAATTACTGATTCGATTTATCGCCATAAGCGAATTATTTACCTTAAGGCCCGCAAGCCACAACTACGGTTATATTTTTTTCCTTCCTGTAATTAGGGAAAGAATAAATAGTATTAGGAAAATAAAGAATAAAACCTTTGCTATACTGGCGGCGCCGGCGGCTATGCCCCCGAATCCGAAAATGGCGGCTATTATCGCAAGGATAATAAAGGTTACTGTCCATCGTAACATATCATACTGTTTTTAGGTTAATAAACTGTCGTTCGGAACATATTGCGTTCCATATGTCAAAAGTGGCCAAATCTTAACATTTCAGGTGCCCCTATCGCTTTAAATTTTGACTCATTACCTTATGACGTCATTTTCACCCATTTTTAGGTGGTTTTAAGTGTCATATACCAGCTTTATCCCATTAAGTGGCCCAAAGGCCTGTAAATATTTACCGAATCAATTTCAAGGTATTGGTTATATTTGTAGCCTTAACACATTACTTCAATGGGAATCACTATTCAGATAAAAGATTATAATGTCCAGGAAATGGTGGAGGGCGTCTCTACGAAATTAAGTACCGCTGTTGAAGTTGAGAATAATGAACACTGTGTACGGATCCCTAAAAAATTGGGTTCGGGCTTTATTAAGGCAACCCATTTTGACAATGGTGTAGGGGTGCTGGAATTCGATTGTCTTTTAAAGGAAGAACTGGTACTTGAAATGGAAAAAGGAGTGGTGCACCCTTTGAAGTTTATCTTTAACAGGGAATCTACCATCAGCCATAAGTTCGAAGGGGATGGGGACGCACATGAAATAAGCCGATTACAAAATATTATAGTATCCAGTACCCCGGAGAACAACCATGTTCTCGCTTTTCCCGCAAACAAGGCAATCTGTGTATTTTCGCTGGAAGTGGACCGAAAACGGTTCGAGGGAAAGATAGAATCCTATTTAATGGATATGAACGAGGATATCGTTAAACTATTTCGCGATGTGAACGGGGTAAACCTTTTCCTGTACAAGGGAAATTACAGTCTGGATATCGCCAAATTCATCAAGGAATTTACCGAATGTGAGCTGACCGATTTTATGAAGACGGTATACAAGGAGGGTAAGGCCTACGAAATCCTTACGCACCAATTACAACAATATCGGGATGATTTACGTGAACCCGGAAAACGGAAGATCTTAAGGCAGGCCACTATTGAAAAAGTGGAAGAGGCGGTTAAGATCATTGAGGAGGAACTGGAGAATATGGACAATATCGTTTCCTTGGCCAAAAGGGTGGGACTCAATCAAAATTCCCTCCAGAACGGCTTTATGTTGCTATATAAGACCTCGGTAAACGAATATATCAGGAACTATAGGATCGAACGCGCAAAGGAACTTTTGGAGGATACGGAATTGAACGTAACGGAAGTTTGCTATCGTATAGGGATCAATTCCCGAAGTTATTTTTCCAAACTCTTTAAAAAGAAATACGGGCTATCGCCCAGGGCATATCTAAATCAGGTCCAAAACAAGGAAAAACGTTCAAAAACCGCTTAAAAAAAGTATGGACTATCGTACCGCTCGGTATACCACTGGTTCCTCTCCAAGACGCTCGTAACTGCCATTTTCGTACGACATTTCTTCCCTTATGGGATGGGCCACAAGATCTAATTTACCCATCTCATCGTTCATCTCATGGAGGTTTTTGCCGTTGGCGGAAAGATCCAACCAGTTTTTGCGGTTTTCCTTGTCGATTACCAAGGGGGCCATTGGTTCCAGGTTCTGGATATAGGTAGGGATGCCGTTTGTCCCGTTACCTATCAAAAGGGAAAATGTGGTAAAGCCATCCTCTAGAACGGTGTAGATACCGCCTAGGGCAAAAGGCCTATTGTTGGTCATGTGCACGTAAAATGGATATAATCTGCCTTGGGATAAATGGGAGATAAAATACCCCGTCACCAATATCAAACATCTTTTTGGACTGAGGAGTTCTGAATGCCAATTTATGGATGAGATACTGGTCAGGTCTTTATTGAGCGTATTGGAAAAACGCTGGTAGACCTCCCATTCCCCCGAATACTCCTTTGGTAAAAGTCCCCAAATACCGTACCCAACCTCAGAGGGGCGCTCCATGGTGATAACGGGCAATTGCACTTCCCGAAGTCCATTGAGAACAGGGGCAGGGGTATAAAGGCCAGGAAATTTGAAAGGAAGTCCAAATTCCTTTTCCAAACCTTTCAATGGTGCGGTATTTGATAGTTTGTAGAACATCGGTCTTGTTTGTTATGCAATTTATGCGCTATTTGCCATTTTCATAGTTGCCAACCATTAAATAAATGCCACATTTGCATTTTGGCACCGTCAAAACATACCGGCCATGGCCTTAAGGGTGTCTTTGTCGTTACTGATCATCGCTCGTTGGGAACGGAGGATCTCTCTGGTAGTGGAATAGAGGTCGATTTCACTTAAAAGTTTATCATATTCGCCCATGGCCGAATTTTCCACTGAGACCGCTTCCCGTAGCATGGCTTCGTCACTGTCCGTTGAAAAAAGGGCCTTGATGTCCATCCATGTCCTTCCCTTATCTTTGTCGGTTTCTACGGATATTGGAAGTCCATTATCCAGCAGTTCACGCTTCAGGATTTGATAGAACTCTGTACGCTGATGGGATTTTTCGTCAAACAAATCCTTAAGACCGGGATGTTTCGCATTGTCGGCCGCACGACCGAACCCCTTCCCATCTTCACGGATTCTTTGCAATAACACGGAAAGTCTCTTTCCAATTTCAGGGGGGTAGGGGGCCATGTTCTTTTTTTAAGGGTTTAGAAGCTGATCCAACAATACTAAAATCTATATACTTCAGTCCCAAAAGTTTCTGTTCTTAAGTTGTAAGATTTTTTCCTTTAAGGATGCCAGGGAATTGTTGGTGCGTACGGGTGAGGCGATCTGTGACAGCCCCAATTTTGATTCTAAATAAGACTGACGTGTGGTAAGGTCGGTGTTCAGAACGTCGTTTATATCCGTCATAAACCCAGGGTCCTGTATGTCGTTCTCTGTGCTATCCCCTCTGTTCGCTTTCCTGTCCATAGCACTTTCCCGAAGTTCTCCACATAGTATCAAGGTGATAAATCCTAGGGCAAATCCCGAAAGGAATACGGCAAAAAATTCTAAATAGTTCTCCATTTTTTTAATATTATGCTAAACCGCTATCGGTATCGCTTTGGATTTCCTTTTAAAGGTCAGATGGCCCTATTTTGGCCAATCTTAAAAAATGGGGTCGGATCTGTCATGACCATATGGTACAGTTTATCTTCCTCCTCTTCCAATATGGAAACGATCCGTTCTTTTAAAGAAAGTGCGATCACCTTCCACATAGGGGAATTGGCTTTTAGTTGCTCCAGTCGTTCCAAAAGAAGCTGCACTTCCTTTTGGGCGTCCCGATAGGGAAGATCCACTTTTTGTATCGTTGCTTCGGACATTGGATAGAAGCAAGATCTTCGTATTTCCTTATGGATATGCAGATCATTTTTAAGTTCTTCCACCAGTCGTAAGCCTTTGGTGACATCACAGTACGGATCGATCATCTCTTCCATCAAAAAACGTAACTTGTGGTGATGGTTTTTAAGTAGTTCTATTTTGGTCATCATGTTTGCCCAACACGTGGGATTTTAAGGTTCCTAAAGAAATATTTTCTGAAAAATTAAAATGTTGCCCATATGATATGAATTATACTCCATCTTTGACCAAAGGAACAATTGAAACAAAAGATCAACGGCCTCTGGGCAGGCCATGTGCGATATTCGACGAAAAAGCTTTCTAACCTTGCGATGCAGGGCTTCCGGGTTTCTGGCCCATTTCTATGGTTTCACTCTTCGGTAACTTATTGTCAAAATTAAATTGGGGAATTTTTGAAAAGGTGCTCTATTGGATATATCCTTGACTTGATTGTCGGGTTGCACACTATTTGGGCGGAATAGAATCAAAGGGAACAAAAGTTATACTTTATGGGTCCACATTTAAGGGAATCGTATAATTACCTTTGGAAGGGCAGTGCGCAATGACCCCTTAAATTGACAAATTATGCAGAAAGGTGGAAAAGGAAAAATGGATTCAAAAAAAACAGATCAGAAAAGGCTGCAAAGGGATTCCAAGGTCCAAATGGCACTGATTATCATAATCATAGTGCTGATCTTGGCGCTTGGAGTAATACTGCTAACATAAATTTCTCAATTTATAGGGTAGAGAGCAATATGGTGGCCACTAGCCATAGCACCAGGGAAAGTACGCCGCCCAATATAAAGAAATGTTTAAACTTGTAATCGCCCATCCCGTAGATGAGGGTGTTCGTCTGATAGCCCATTGGGGTGAAAAAACTGAAGTTGGCGGCAAACATCACCGCCAGTATAAACGGTTTGACATCCATATCCATGCCCTGCGCCACAGCTAGGGCAATGGGGGTCATTATAATGGCCGTAGCGTTGTTGCTCACCACACCGCTCATGATCATGGTAACAAAGAACAGGCTACCGATGACTATGTAATCGGCCTTGTTTCCCAACACCCCCAATAGCTGTTCCGAGATCCAAATATCGGCACCACTGTTGTGCATGGCTGTCCCCAATGGTATCATTCCCGCTAGCAAGAATATGATCTGCCAATTAACTTTTTTATATACCTCGTTAAGATCAAGGTTCTTGGTGAAGAGCAATAGGAATACCCCGGTGAGCGAACTAATGAGGATGGATAGGACACCAGTGGCGGCCAATCCAATTACCAACAAAAGGACGCACAGGGAGAAATATTTTTTATACTTGGAAGTGGTCCCAATGCCGCCCAATTCCTGTAGTACCACAACATTTTCCAATTGTGCAAGGGCCCCTACCTTTTCTTTTTCCATTTCCACCAATAGTCGGTCCCCCGGTTTTAATACCATGGTGTCCCTGCTGTTGCGCACCAATCGATCGTTGGTCTTTGTTAGGGTCTTCCTTTTTTTAATGGCAATGGGGATCGAGTTCTGTAAAAGGGAGCTTCGTAACATGCCCAGGGTTTTTCCCAAAAGGGAAGAACCTGGTAATACCAATAATTCGATAAAAGTGCGTTTGTTCAGCCTGGATTCCTGATTCTCTTTTTCTTCAGTTCCTTGCTCTGGGGGAAAAGTCTCCCCTTCATAGATGGTAAGGTTTTCCGACTGGTTCAATTTGGTGAGATTTTTAAGATCGCACATTAGCAGGAGGGTGTCGTCCTCCCGTAGGGTGATGTATTTTCCAGGGGCGTTGTGCATTCGATTGTTGCGGGTGAGCTTGAGCAGGGATATATCGGCATTGTCATGTAAGAAAGTTTCCTCTATGGTCTTGCCCACAAGATTGGAACCGTTGTTTATCTTTACTGTGGTAATAAAATTATCCAATCCATAATCTTCCTTAATGGTATGGTTTTTTCCCCATGGCAGCCATTGAATTGCGATCGTGATCAATATAACGGAAATCACCAAGAAAATAAGCCCCATACCGGAGAATTCGAAAAAGGAAAGTTTGGGTGCCCCAAGATCCTGTGCCACGGAATTGACGATAAGGTTGGTAGAGGTTCCCATAAGGGTACACGATCCCCCCAGTATGCCCGCAAAGGAAATGGGCAATAATAACTTGGCTTGTGAAATATTATACTTTTCCTTCAGCTCGGTAATGATCTTAATAAAAACGATCACTACTGCAGTGGTGCTGATAAAGGCCGAAATCCCTGCGGTAACGAACATAAAAATGGGGGCCATTAGGTACAGGGGAAGGGATTTTACCTTTCCCAGACCTGAAACCAGCCAATTGATGACCCCATTTTCCTCCATGGCGATCGCGAGCATCATCAGTGCCAGTACTGTAATGGTAGCGGGATTTGAAAATCCGCTGATAGCCTCCTCTGGCGAGACCAACTGTAGGATGCTCAAGGAAACGATTATAAAAAACGAAATTTTATCAATGGGGAAAAGTTCCAGTGCAAAAAATAGTACCGTGGTGAACAACACCAAAAATACCATGACAATCTCTATGGTCATATATACCGGGGGTAAGGCGCTAACCTTTACAAGGTCTGTTTGAATGGGTCAAGGTACAAAAAAAGATCATTTCCCCCATTTGCCCTCAAAGGCAAATTCTTCCTGTAATAACCTGCTGCGTTCCGCAGTCTCCTGTGATTGCAGATCTTTGGGCAAAGTGGTAAGGGATCCCCCGTAATAGCCCAAGGCAATTGCGGTTGTTATATGATATCCTTCCGGCACACCAAAGACATCGGTTGCCTTTTTCCAATCCACACCCGCCATATGGTGCAAACCAATACCCATATATTGTGCTTGGACCGTCATTAGGCCCAAGGAAAGCCCTAAATCATGGAGCGCATGGAAATTTTCCTTCCCATCCTTCGTCCTTTCCCTATAGGCGGTCAACAATAATACAGGCGCGTTCGGAGCCCATTTTTTATTAAAGGCGCTAAGGCAATCCACGATTTTTTTATAGGCTTGGGTGCCCTTAGTGGCATATATGAACCTCCAAGGCTGTTCGTTATTGGAGCTGGGCGACCATCTTGCCGCTTCGAACAATTTGTTCATATCCGTCGTGGATATGGAATCTTCCTTAAAGGTGCGTGGACTCCACCGTTGTTTTAACAATCCGAATATTTCATGTTCCGTATCTGCAATGTTCAATAATTGGACCTGTTCTTGTTTCGTCATCATATTCCTTCTTAAGTTGCGCACCGTGTTATATATCGTTCTTCTATCCCATGTATCGGAAAGTGACCAAAAATAAAATCCCACATGAAGATGCTGGGGTCGATTGTTGGTTGCCCTGATCGATTACAGGGATCAATAAAAATTCTCAATAAGTCAAAGCAAAAATGGGTCTTGAAAAACCCCCAATGCCATAAAGGTTAAATTAGCCTCCTCTTCCAAAATAAAGTTTTACTTGGATCCGGTTATTCCGGAAGTTTTGTAAAGGTAAAGGGCGAGGCGATCTGTCTTTGATGCAATACCATTTTTTATTGATGCTGTCGGTAGAAACGGTCATTTGGCCAATTGTGTCAACTAAAAGTGGTTTTGTGACATTGGAATTTAAGACTTCTTCTTATTATTGCAAATTCCAATCCCAAATTTTTGGCCATCCATAATGGATGCTCTAGGTTGGTACGTTTGAAAGGGTTAACAGAATGATCGATAAAGATGCCCATCGGAAATTTGTGTTCCGTAAGATCGTTCAAATTATATTAGATGAAATATTCACAAAAGACCATTGCGGTCCAGTTGGCTTTTACGGCGCTACTGCAATTATGTTTACAAGGTTGTGCCACTTACAGGCCCCAACAGTCACCATCGGCCGCAACTTCCCCCGAACGGGAATCGGCAATATCACATACTTTTTATCTCGCCGGGGGACTCGGTACCTTAAAGGAAGAAGATTCCAGTGATGCCCTTGCCGCATTGGAGGCCCATCTCATAGATGCCCCAAAAAACAGTACTTTGATATTTACGGGCGATAATATAAGCGGTAAGGAAGGAACCTGGAACAGGGACAAGAAAGGTATTGCCCGATTGATGGACCTTACCAAGAACTTTAAAGGGCAGACGATATTTATTCCCGGCGATTTTGAATGGAAGGAAAGGAACTCGGACGATATGGAGCGGGTAGAAGAGTTCATTAAGGACAGTAAAAGGGAAAACACCCATTTTTTTCCGGAAAATGCCTGTCCCTTGGAGCGGATGGAAATCAACGACCAGCTTGATCTTATCTTGATCGATTCCGAATGGTTCATCGCAAATTGGGACAAAGTGGAGGGTATCAATAAAAAATGTACCAATATTGTTACCCGCCTACGTTTTGCGGAAGAGCTGGAGGGCCTTATAAATGACGGACAGGACAAGAACATTGTCATCGCCATGCACCACCCTATTTTCAGCAACGGAAAATATGCGGGCAAGGACACCTTCGGTAGCCATATGCTGCCCCTTCCCGTTGTTGGTAGTATCGTAAACAGAATAGGCGATTGGGGCGGTTTTTCCGATAGGGACCTTTATTCCAGACGGTACAACTATTTAAGGATATTGGTGAGTTCGCTGGCAAGGAAGTCGGATAGGATCACCTTGGTTTCGGGCCATGAGCAGAGTTTGCAATACTTGGAAGGTGGCGATATCCATCAGGTGGTCAGCGGGTCACTTGGGGAGGCTACCGCAACACATCTGTCCGATGATGTAATTATCGCCGTTGGGGGCACCTTGCCCTATAGTGGTGTTTATACCCATGGGGCACGTGGATTTGCAAAATTGGAATATTATAAGGATGGCGCTTCAAAAGTTAGCTTTATAAGTACGGACCCCCAAGTGGGACCTGCCTCCTTCGAGATTTTACCCGCACTTCCCAACACTGGGAATGCACCAAAGGCAATTGCCAATTCCGAGCAATATATAAAAACGTCGGTCCTGGAAGATGAAAAGGATCTGGATCTTGATCGGACAGGATTTTATACCTTTTTGTGGGGAGATCGCTACCGTTCGTATTTCGGAAAGCAGATAACGGCCAAAACAGTACAATTGGATACCCTTTATGGCGGACTTAAGGTATCCAAGCAGGGAGGGGGACACCAATCGTCCTCCTTGCGACTTGAAGATGGGAACGGAAAGGAATTTGCTATGCGGTCCCTTAAAAAAAATGCGCTCAAATACTTAAAGTCCCAGATAATGGGGATTTCCTATGAAGCGGATGACTACAAAGGAACGTGGACAGAGGAAATCGTGGCAGATTTTTTTACCACTGCCCACCCGTACATCCAACTGGTAATAAGTCCAATGGCACGTGAGGTGGACGTAAACCACGCAAGTCCGGAACTTTTCTATGTACCCCGGCAAGAGAGCTTGGGAGCCCTTAACGAGGAATATGGGGACCAGCTCTATTTTATTGAGGAAAGGCCTTCGGATGAACAGAAAAATTATACCGGGTTTAGCCAGGCAGATCCCAACCTGCCCGGGAAAGTGCCCGATTTTGAGAGTACTACCGATATGCTGGAACAGATCAAGGGAGACGAATCCGACTATGTGGATGAACGGGCGTACGTTAGGGCGCGGATCTTCGACATGTTGATAGGCGACTGGGACCGCCACCAAGACCAGTGGAGATGGGTACAGTATGAACCGGCCAATGGCGATAAAAGATTTATCCCGGTACCGAGGGACAGGGACGGGGCATTTGCAAAATTTGATGGATTTGCCATGCCGATCATTAAATGGTTTGTGCCCACCACCCGTTTTTGGCAGTCATACGGTCCCGAACCGGACAATGTAAAATGGCTGAACGCCCAGGGAAACAGTTTGGACAGGGCGTTGGTAACCGAACATGGTGCCGATATCTGGACGGAGGAAGCAAAATTCATACAGGAGCACCTTACCATGGAAACCATCGATCGGGCATTTCTAAGGTTGCCCAAGGAAGTACGGGACAGTACCGCTGCCAAAATAAAGTCCGATCTGGTGTTGCGTTTAAAAAACCTACGGGAAATGGCCACTGAATATGGTAATTATCTCAATAAGGTAGTGGCCCTTACCGGTACCGAAAAGGACGATCTGATAGAAGTGACCCGATTGCCGAATGGCGAAACCAAGGTGGTGATAAAACGTTTGTTGAGCGATCAAAAGAATGAAGTGGTCCTGGAGCGTACGCTTAACAGGCAACGGACCAAAGAAATATGGTTATATGGTTTGGGGGACGACGACCAGTTTGTGGTGGACGGGCAAGGTGACCATGAAATTTTCATTAGGATCATTGGCGGTTATGGCGAAGATTCCTACAAAGTGGAAAATACAAAAGCCTTAAAGATATATGACTGGAAATGGGAAGACTCCCATTTTGAAGAATCGGAACCGGCCAAGCAGCTTTCCAATATATACACCACCAATACCTACCATTGGAGATACTTTAAGGAGAATACCAATATATTGGTGCCCAACGCCGGTTTTAGGACCGATGACGGTCTTTTTTTGGGAGTTACCAATGTCTATACCAACAACGGCTTTAACGGAAACCCATTTAGGCAGCAGCACAGCATCAACGCTAATTATTACTTCCGTTTTCAAGGGGTGGAGCTGGACTACAAAGGTATCTTTGCCAACATCTTTCCAAAATGGAATTTTGAGGTTGATGGCTATTTTACCAATGACCGGTTTTCCAACAACTACTTTGGGGAGGGCAATGAAACGGATAATCCCGACGGGGAACTGGGCCGCGATTTTAACCGTGCGCGAATGCGGCAGGTAAAATTGAAGGCGGGACTTGCTTATAGGACCTTGAAGATAAAGGCCCTTTACGAATCCTTTAAGATTGCGGAAGGTGGCGGCCGGTATTTCGTACCGGAAAATGTAGATTCACAGGTATTCCAGTCCCAAGACTATGTGGGTAGTGAGGTATCCCTTTATTATTACGATGATGATGCCGATGATTTTCCTACCAAGGGCCTGTATGTGGGCTTTACGGGCGGGTATAAGGCCAACTTGGGACTTAAGGATAATTCATTTGGATATTTGGCCCTAAAATTTGGGTTTAACCAAAAACTGGTACCTTCAGGGAATCTGGTACTAGGTTCCAATGCCGAATACAGGACCAATCTTGGAGATGAATATTTCTTTTACCATGCCCCTTCCATTGGGGGCGACAATGGACTTAGGGGATTTCGTAACGAGCGCTTTACCGGGGACGCCTATTTTTATCAAAGTTCGGACCTAAGGTTGCGCCTTAAAAAATACATTACGGCGGTGGCCCCGGTCACCGTGGGCCTATACGGTGGATTTGACTATGGTAGGGTGTGGCTGGACGGAGAGGATTCCAACAAGTGGCATACTTCCCAAGGAGGTGGGCTATGGATAAGCGGATATCGGTTCCTTGCCTTTAATATCGGTTATTTTAATTCGGTGGACGGCAATATGGTCCAGGTAGGGTTTGGATTCGGCTTCTAAACACCTTTGTTCCCGTTGTTTTTGCTATGGATTTCGATATCATCTTCGGTACGGGGGATATTGTGGATGGGTCCCCCATATTCCTTTTTGTAGATGCGCAGCACGATAAGAAAAAGGCTTATGAGCAGCGGTCCAAAGATAAGGCCTATAAAACCGAATAAGGGCACGCCCACTATAACCCCTATAAGGGTGACTATGGGATGTACATCATCCAATTTTTTCAGCACGTAAAGCCTTATGATATTATCGGTAGTGCCCACCACCACTATGCCGTACAAAAGGATTCCCCATGCCTGTAACGGGGTTCCATCGGAAAGTGTCAACAAGAATACGGGCAGGATTCCTATAAAGGTACCAATGAATGGAATTACGGACCCAATTGCCACAATGGTAAACCAAAAGAAAGGATCCTCGATCCCAAAAATAAAAAAACCGATGAGGGAAACCAATCCTTGGGCTATGGCAACCAAGGGAATTCCCAGCGCGTTGGATCGAACCATTTTTTCACTTTCCGTACGGATGATCTTAAGGTTGTCGTTACTGATGGGGACATATTCGAACAAGGATTCCCTAAGCATACGTCTGTTGGTAAGCATATAATACAGCAAAAGGTACATAATACCCACCGAGATCAACATGTTAAAGGTACCCCCTGCAAAGTTCGATAGATTTTCGGATACCCAGGAAGAAAAATCGGAGGCGTCCAGATTTGTGGTAAACTTATATCCGATCTGGTCTTCCCATCTTGCCAGCAGGCTCTCTATGTTTTTTACGATTTGCTCTGGTTTCTGTTCTATTTTTCCAAGTTTTTTTCCCAGCATTACCGCAATTCCCGAAAGGGGAAGTAGGATACAGAAGAATGATAATATAAGCAACAATGCCGCGGACCAGTCGGGGCTCCATCCACGCTTTACCAGTTTCACCATAAATTTCCGCATGATGATGTACAGGGTTATGGCGCCCAGAACCCCCGATAGATAGGGGAGCATCTCCAAAAAAATGAGGGTACCGATGAACAAGATCAACAATAGCACAAACAATTGACTGATAACTTTGGGTGAAATGGCCTTCATATATTGGATGGTTAGGTGTAGAAAAGCTGTTGTAAATGTATGCTATTTCAAGTACGGTTTTATTTTTAAATGGATAATGCGAACCAAATTTTTATGGTACCATATCTGCGCACGGCAAGCATCAACTGGTTATTCTCCCTTAAAAAAACAATGCAAAGGTCATATAATTTTATGGTTGGCCTTGCTTCTATCGGGTATTTTAGTGTCCTTAAAAAAAGGTGGTAGTTTGGGCGTTATAGCGTCAATTATTTGAGCGAACAGGACAAACTACCTTCGTTTCCATCCCTATCTTAGCATCAAAGGAAATGATTTAATAACTAAAAACAACAGTGTTATGAACAAGGATCAGTTGGAAGGAAAATGGAAACAGATAAAGGGAGATTTTAAACAGAAATACGGAAAAGTAACCGATGATGATTCCGTATATGCCGAAGGAAAATTTGACGAAATGTTGGGAAGACTGCAAGAAAAAACCGGTAAGACCAAAGAGGACCTACAAAAGGAAATCGAGAATTGGTAAAATTCTTTTTAAAATTGCTATGAAAGGAAATATCCCCCTGTATTCGTACAGGGGGTATTTTTTTTCCTCCCATTTTTTTGGCTTGGCGCATATAGAAAGCCAAAAATGGATCGGTTTGGGTATTTTGGATGAAATCGTAAGAAAATTCTTAATTATTGAGGGTCAGGCAACTGGGTATTAACGTCAATTTTTTTGCCGTTCGGATCAATTGTCGGAGCGGTACGCTCATAACTTCGCCTAGCTTATTAACAAATTCGTAACTCTAAAAATTCTAAAAAGATGAAAAAAAATGTAATAATGGTTGCAGCCTTGTTAACAGGGATCTCCAGTTTCGCCCAGTCGTGGACAAGTGAGTTTCAGTTAGGGGCGAGAGGTGGTGCCAACTTTGCCACAGTTGCGGGGGACGATTATGATAGCCCTGATTCAAGAACTTCCTTCTATGCGGGACTGGTGGCCGAGGCTCCTCTATCCGACCGCTTTTCCTTGCAGCCGGAGGTATTTTATTCAGGACAGGGATTCGACATTAATGATAATCCCGATGGTCCTGATGCGGAATTCCAGATGGACTACATTCAGGTTCCCGTGCTGTTAAAAGTTTATTTGATCGACGGACTTAACATTCACGCCGGTCCCCAATTTGGTTTTAAGGTAAATGAAGAGTTGGACTTCGATCCGAACGATGATGCGGGCGATTTTGATAGCGATGCGATCAAGGATTTCGATTTCCAATTGGCTTCTGGTGTGGAATACAAATTTCCGGGTGGATTTTTTATCCAAGGTAGGTATGCCTATGGCTTCTCCGAGTTGATCGAGGATTCCGATGTGCATACTTCGGTATTTTCCGCCGGTGTCGGTTTTATGTTTTAAAAAAGGTATTATGCTAATTGAACCAAGAGTCCCATTGCGAAATGGGACTTTTGTTATTTGCCAAAATTTTTGGTTTCCAAATGCGATGAAAAAAGATGCTTATTTGGGATCATGGTAACCCGGATTATGGGCGAATTTTCCTCATCACAATATGAACCTTATTGTTAAAAGAGTTTTTAATATGGGCACTGTGAACGTATCTTTAACCTTTAACCTTTAACCGTCAAGACCGTTAAAGGTTTCACGAATTTATTTTGTAATCCATAGTATGCTTCAAAAAGTACGTAAAAATAGAATGGGTAGGATACTGGCCAAAGTAGCCTTGGTTCTCCTGCTCCTTTTTGTTGCGTTGGTACTTTTTGTTAGAAGTCCCTGGGGGCAGGATATTATATTGGGAAAAATGTTGGGCTACATAACCGACAAGACCCACACGGTCGTTACGGTCGACAGGCTATTTCTGACTTTTTCCGGAAATCTCTTTGTGGAAGGGCTGTATATGGAAGACCAAAAAGGGGACACCCTGATCCACTCAAAGACTTTGGAGGCCTCCATTGCGATCATGCCCTTGGTACGGGGCAAAAAATTCGTACTGCGTTCCCTGGACTGGAGCGGGGTAAAGGCCCATATCAAAAGAGCCGAGAATGAGGATTTCAATTATACGTTTCTTATAAAGGCTTTCGCCGCTCCCGATACCGTATCCCAAAAGAAAGTGGATACCACCGCTGCAATGACCATAGAAATAGGCGATGTTCATCTCAATACCTTTAAAATAGATTATAAGGACCAGCTAGCAGGTACCGAAATGAAGCTGAATCTAGGTGCATTGGACCTGGAAATGGATAGGTTCGATCTTGAAACCATGGATTTTCAAGTAGATTGGGTCCAGCTCGTGAACAGCAATATTGATTACCAGCAGACCAAACCATTGGTGGATACCGCGGAAACCCCCACGACCGTTTTACCATCATTTGTTCTGGATGGCCTTCGGTTGAACAATGTTGCGGTAAACTACACCTCGTTGCCCGATAGTATAAAGGCGAAGGCGCATTTGGGAGAACTGTTGGTGGAACTGCCCTTGGCAGATCTAAAGTCCAATAAAATTGAACTGGCAAATCTTAGAATGAAGGGGTCGGACATTTCCTATAGGAACGGCACCACCCATACGGACACTCCCGCAGATACAGTTGCCTCCATGCCCCCTGCTCAGTTTGAATGGCCGGAATGGGAGATCGTGGCCGAGCGTGTAGACCTTGAGGATAACCATGTGGTGTTCCAAAACGGAAAGAAGGCTCCGCAAGTGGGCAGCTTTGATCCCAATGCAATGGAACTATCTAAAATTTTACTTAAGATCAATGATCTGCGCCTCAAGGAAAAAGAGTTTTCCATGGAATTGGAGGCGTTTTCCTTTCGGGAAAAAAGCGGCATCGACCTGAAAAATTTGGCTTTTGATCTATCTGTGGACGATACCGAAACTTCTTTGTCGAGCCTAGACCTGGGAATATCAAATAGCAGTGTGGAGGGAAACGCAAAATTGTCCTACGGTTCGTTGCAAAAATTTATAAAATCACCCGAAAATATATTCTTGGACGTCTCACTTGAGCAGATCGAACTACATTTGGAAGATGCGATGGTTTTCGTTCCCGCCCTAAAGGGCAATGTCTATCTTGATTCCCTGGCACAAAAACCCCTACAGGGAAACTTGGACTTAAAGGGCAACTTGCAACGGATAGAGGTCAACGATTCCCACTTGCGATGGGGGCAACATACCGATCTTACGATCAAAGGGACCGTGAATGGCGTCATGGAACCCGAAACCATGAAATTTGATATCTCCCCGGCCATATTCGATACCCGGCGCTCGGACCTGTTACGGTTTGTGAACGAAACCCAATTGGGAGTGGCCTTGCCGGAGACAGTGCGATTAAAACTTACGGCTGCCGGCAGTTTGCGGGATATAACGGCAAAAGCCGCCTTGGACATTCCAGAAGGGAACATCTTATTGAAAGGTAGGTATTCCACTGCAGATTTTCTTGCCTTTGATGCGGATCTGGAAGTCCGCAGACTCCAAATAGGAAAACTTTTAAGGAATCCGGAACTGGGGACGATCGCTTTTACGGCAAAAACTTCTGGAAGAGGTACTACCATAAATACCTTGGATGCAGATCTAAGGACCAATTTTTCCCAACTAAACCTGTTAGGGTATGATTTTTCGGCCCTGAAATTAAATGGGGAGATTGAACAAGGTAAGGGCCACATCGACCTAAATTTCAAGGATAAAAATTTGGATATGGATTCAAGGACCACGGTCCAACTGGATTCCATTTCGTCCAAGGTCCAACTCCTATTGGATCTGCAAGGTGCCAATTTGATGGCCTTGGGCCTTACACAACAGGATATAAGGGCAAAGTTTAAGTTATCGTTGGACCATAAGGGGAATGCCTCCGATTTTGACATTAAGGGAAGGATATCGGATGCTGTTGCCGTAAAGGATAATGCAACCTTTCCAATGGATACCTTGGACCTATCCCTTGAGGTGGACAGTTTGGGAACGATTGGACGTATAAAAAGTGGCTTTTTGAACGTGGATATAAAATCCGATCACCGGCCCCAAATGGCCCTTTCGGCCCTCGCCCGCCGATTAAAGGGATATTGGAACGGGCAACCCAAAGAAACCCTTTATGCACCCGTACAAGTAAAGATGGATCTGTCCCTGACCAAGACGCCACTTCTGGGAGAGGTGTTTTTAACGGGGCTGGCACAAATGGATTCCATTCAAATGCGTATCGATTTGGATGAAGCGGAGGAAAGGTTTGTGGCTTCTTTAAGCGCTCCCTTTGTGATGTACAATGGCAGTACTTTGGACAGTCTTGAAATATATTTACAGGGCGAAGGGCAGCGATTGGATTATAATCTGGGACTTGCCGGTATCACATCGGGAAGTGTGGCCATCAAAAAACTGAATTTTGACGGGACCATTTCCGAAAGGGCGATGTCCATGGATTTTAACGCCTATGATGGCGATGAAACCTTGGCGCACCTAAGTTCGCAGTTGACAATGAAGGGGGATACATTAGCGTACCATATAGAACCCGAGGAGCTTATCCTGAACAAAAGGGAGTGGCAAATACCATTGGGGAATAACATCCGATATGCAACGGACCATTTGGAAGTAAGTGACTTTGTTCTAAGTAGGAATGGACAGGAAATGTCCCTGCGTACCTCTAGGAATGCCAATGATGCACTTCAGGTCAATGTCGATTTTTCAAATTTTAGGCTATCCACCCTGACCCACCTTTTCAATCCGGACGATACGCTGGCAAAAGGTACCGTTATGGGAAATATCAATGTACAAGATCCATTTGGAAAGACAGGACTGTTGGCGGACCTTCATATAAATGAACTGGAAGTAATGCATATTCCCTTGGGAAACCTTGCCCTAAATGCGGAAGCCAAGAACGGAGGGGCCTATGATTTTAACCTTGGCCTGAAGGGCGGGGATGTGGACCTTGACCTCCAAGGGGATTATATAGCGGACAAGGATGGGGCAAAATTGGATTTGGAGCTTGTTTTGAACGAATTGAGGATGAATGCACTGGAGCAGTTTATGGAAGGGGACGTATCGGAGACGTCCGGTAACATATCGGGAAAATTGTCCGTTACCGGCACCACCACAGAACCGATCTATGAAGGCAACTTTAATTTTAACGCTGCCTCCCTGATGGTGAATTCCCTGAACACTAAATTCTCCCTTGCCGATGAATCCATCCGAATGGATAATACGGGAATTTACTTTGGCAATTTTACCATTGTCGATGCCAATAAAAATACCTTTGCCCTTGATGGCACCATAGGGACAGAAAGCTTTTTGAACCCCACCTTTGACCTAAGGGTCCTGGCAGAAGATTTCCAAGTGATCAACGCTACCAAAGATGACAATGAAATGTACTACGGGAAAGTAAGGTTAGATGCGGATATAACCGTTGCGGGAGATCTCAGCATCCCTATAGTGAAAGGGAACATGAAAATTAACGAAGGGTCCAATTTTACCTTTGTCATTCCCGAATCACAACTGGAGGTGACCGAAAGGGAGGGCGTCGTGGTCTTTGTAAACAAGGAAAATCCGGACGATATCCTTACCTCAAATACCGATGATGCTTCGGCCGATACGTTCACCGGCTTTCAGATCGATGCCCAGCTGAATGTGGACAACAATTCCACTTTTAAGATCGTGATCGATGAGCGTACAGGGGACAATTTTCAAATTTCAGGAAAGGGAACCTTTAATCTCGGAGTGGAACCCAATGGCAGGACAAGTATTTCGGGAAGGTATGTGGTGGAGAAAGGACATTATGAGGCAAGTCTTTACAATTTGGTGCGCAGAAAGTTCGAAATAACCAAGGGAAGCACCATCATTTGGAACGGAGATCCCATGGATGCGACCTTGAACGTTCGGGCCCTTTACAAGGTGGAGACTTCGGCAGCGCCCTTGATGGCCGCAAACAATTCGGCAAGTAGTGCGGCTGAAAACAGTAGGTACAAACAGGTACTTCCCTTTTATGTCTACCTAAATGTGGACGGCTCCCTTTTACAGCCCGAAATTTCCTTTAACCTGGATATTCCAGAAGACGAGCAAGGAACTTTGGGAGGCAATGTTTATGCCCAAGTACAGCAGTTGAACAAACAGGAAGAGGAGCTGAACAAACAGGTGTTTTCCCTTTTGGTCCTCAACCGTTTCTTTCCCGGTTCTACCAGTGATGGCAGCTCGGGAGGGGCTGCCTCCATAGCACGCGACAATGTAAACAAGGTCTTGTCGGGCCAATTGAACAATTTCTCCGATCAATTGATGGGAAATTCAGGGGTGGCGCTTGACTTTGGCCTGGACAGTTATACCGATTACCAAGGGGATGCGCCACAGGATCGTACCCAATTGGATATAAATGCCAGTAAGAGCCTTTTCAACGATCGTCTGGTGGTTCAGGTGGGAAGTGAAGTGGACATTGAGGGAAGTGGACAGGCCAATGGGGAAAGCACACCTGTAATCGGAAATGTAAGTCTGGAATACCTCCTTACCGAAAACGGACGTTTTAGATTGAAGGGTTTTCGTAAGAACGAGTTTGAAAGTGTAATAGACGGCCAATTAATTGTTACAGGGTTTGCACTGATCTTCAACAGGGAATTCAATAAATTCAAGGAATTGTGGATAAAACAGGTACGGGAAGAGGAAGATGGACAGGGAACTAAAAAGAATGAAAAACAGGAACCAAATTGAGTAAATATCGCCTTATAAGAACCTCTTGGGCAATGTGTCTTGCATTGCTTGTCCATTCGTGCTCGGTCAAAAAATTCATACCGGAAGACGAACTGCTTTATACCGGCGCGGATGTAAAACTCCACACCTCCGAAAAAGTAAAAGGCCAAAAGGACATACAACTGGAACTGGAGGACCTTCTGCGGCCCGAACCCAATTCCAAAATTCTCGGAATGAGGGTCGGACTATATTCCCATTATAAGGCCCAACGGGAAAAACCCGGATTCATCCAAAAATTCCTGAACAAAAAAGTAGGGGAGGAGCCCGTATACCTTTCCGACGTTGACTCCATCAAAACCATGGAACTGATCAATAACCGATTGGAGAACCGGGGCTTTTTTAATAACATCGTTTCTTCCAAGACCAATACTTCCGCAAAAACCGCCTCTATTGATTATCGGGCCAATGTAGGCAATCCCTATTTACTGGAAACCTATCAGCTGGATACCGACGCATTGCCCATTTACAGGGAAATCGCAAAAAGTATGGGAGAAACGGTCCTAAAAAAAGGGGAACGCTATGATCTATCGAAAATGAAATTGGAGCGGGAACGTTTGGATGCCGACCTCAAGGGAAAGGGTTATTATAATTTCAATGCCGACTTTTTGATTTTTGAAGCGGATACCAATAGATATGATACAAAACGCTTCGATCTGTTTTTGCGGATGAAAAAGGATGTTCCGGAGAAATCCACAGTACCTTATGTCATCAATTCCGTAAAAGTCTACCCAAACTACTCGATCGATAAGGTCTACGATCAAAACGACACCATTGACCATGAGGGGATCGATTATATACAGGATACCCTATTTTTTAAACCAAAACGGCTGGCTCCCTATGTGCTCCTTAGGGAAGGGGATACCTATGATCCGATGAAATCGAAGCTTACCAGTAACCGACTTTCCTCTATTGGAACCTATAAATTCGTAAATATCCGGTATGCGGAGGTGATGTCCGACAGCATTGCCGACACCACAGATGTCGGTCGGTTGGATGCCCATATTTACCTATATCCCCTTAACAAAAGGGCCATTCGTACCGAACTGCAGGCCGTTTCGAAATCCAATAATTTTGCGGGGCCCTCCCTGGTGGTCACCTATAGCAATAGAAATCTGTTCCACGGAGGGGAAATCCTTAACATAACCGCCGAAGGCGGGTATGAAAAACAATTGGGGGGCAAGAACAGTGCGGGACTGAGCAGTACCAAATTAGGATTGAATACCGGTCTGATCTTTCCCAGATTGCTGTTTCCCATTACTTTGGAGGACAAATTCGACTATGCCGTTCCAAAGACAAAGGTGGGGATGGGTGTGGAATACCTTAAAAGGAGCGGACTTTACAGTCTCAATTCCTTTAGTACCACCTTTGGATATACCTGGAATGCCAACAAATATGTGTACCATGAACTTAACCCGATCAGTGTGAATTTTGTGCGCTTGTCAAATACCACTCCCGAGTTTGAGGAAATCCTGAGCGATAATCCATACCTTAGGAGCAGCTTTGAACAGCAGTTTATCGCCGGGCTCACCTATTCCTATACCTATAGCGAAATAAGTGAAAGGGAAAAGAACAATCCGGTCTTTTTCAATTTTAACCTGGATCTGGCGGGAAACTTGCTCAGTCTTTTGGATAAGGGCAAGGATGAGGAAGGCAACAATACCTTTTTGGGATCGGAATATGCGCAGTACAGTAAGTTTGATGTGGATTTCCGGTATTACTTTAATCTAGGACCGTCACAGACCCTTGTTACACGACTCTTTGGTGGGATAGGGTTTGCGTACGGCAATTCGACCGCACTGCCGTTCCCAAAACAATATTTTTCAGGGGGACCGTATAGCGTAAGGGCCTTTAGGATACGCTCCTTGGGACCTGGCACCTATGAATCTACATCGACAAATGCATCCCAAAGTTTTTTTGATCGCTCGGGCGATATTAGGTTGGAGGCAAATTTGGAATATCGGTTTCCCTTGTACTCCTTCCTTAAAGGGGCCCTTTTTGCCGATGCGGGAAATGTTTGGCTGTTAAAGGAAAATGAATCCCTCCCCGGTGGAAAGTTCACCTCCAATTTCACCAAGGAACTGGGTGTGGGGGTGGGGGCCGGATTAAGGGTGGACATCCAAAACTTTGTCATACGCTTTGATCTGGCGGTGCCCGTTAGCAAGCCTTTTTTGCCGGAAGGGGAACGCCTGGATTTCGATTTCAACAATCCCGTGCTCAACTTTGCGATCGGATATCCCTTTTAATGGATTCCTTCGAGTTTATTATTTTTTCGGAAGTATCAATGGGCCGTTCGTAATGTTCGCGGATCAAAGGATACCTTGTATATCCTACTGTTCCCGTTTTCATATTGTTCGATATCCGTTAAGACAGCCTTCAAGTTTCCATACTTGGTATCTTTGGATATCGCACTTCTTTTACTGGTAAAGTACAAGGTTTTGTTGTTAGTGTCCATAAAGGGACAATAGTCCATCTTTTCAGAATTGATGTTGGGCCCTAAGGGCAAGGCCTTGGCCCACGCTCCCTCCTTTGTTTTAAGGGCTATGTAAATATCCCCGCTTCCCAGTCCATCTTCCCTTTGATAGGCGCTATATAGCAGGAAGGATTCGTCCGGGGCCACATAAGCGTTGAATTCGTACCCATCAGAATTGATATGGTCATCTAACGGAGCCGGTTCAAGGTAACGGTCCCCATCCCATTGCGCCATAAAGATATCGTCCTTTCCCTTTCCACCCCTGCCAGCGCAGGTAAAGTACACGTTTTGGTTGGTACTTACGGACGGATAAAATTCGTCATGTTCGGTATTTACGGGTGCTCCCAAGTTTATCGGTTTTCCCCAATCCGCCTGTACCGATTTTCGAGCTACGTACCAAATATCAAAATCCTTCGTTTTTACGGAAGAGGGGTCCAAAGGCCTATTGGACGCAAAATAAAGTCGTAGACCGCTCGGGTCCAAAAAGGGCTCCATATCGTCGAAGCTACCGGAGAAGGGAGCAATTTCAGGTGCGGACCAGCGAGATCCATTTTTTTGGCACCTTACCAGTACCGAGCGTTCGCCCAGCGGACTTTGAACGGTGAAGTATGCCTCGGTGCCATTGGCATCCAGTGCAATATCGCGCATATTTTGAAGATAGGAAAACTCCGGAAATACCGCTTCCGTTACAAACCCTTTCTGGGCGTATAGGGGATCTTGAAGTAGGGTCCAGAAAAGAAAGGGAAAGATTATTTTTTTGGCCACGTTCATTGTAGGCAGGACCGAATGTTGGCAGGCAGGTTTCATACGTATACAATAAGTTAGCAAATGCCAAAGATACTTATTTTGGGACATAGGGCATGATGTGCAAATAGATTGTCAAATTGGAAAAAGGCGATGCCCCCTAATGCTCGATAACAGCTGTTTTGACCCCGCTCATAAAAACAAAGGGCCGGCATTGCACGCCAGCCCCTAGGTGATCGCATTATGATGTTATGACGCCTTGATGAACTGTAGCGCCAACTGCAGTGTAACGGTATCGCCTACCACGATACTGCCCGCCTCTGTAACGGCGCTCCATGTAAGCCCGAAATCCTTTCTGTTGATTTTACCCGTAATTTCAAAACCTGCCTTGGTCTGTCCGTAGGGATCGACGGCAATTCCGTTAAAGTCCACATCCAATACCACTTCCTTGGTGACATCCTTTATGGTCAGGTCTCCCACCAATTGGTTACCATCGTAGGATTTGGAAATAAATTTCAATTCTGGATAGGCTTCCGCATTAAAGAAGTCGTTGGATCTTAGATGGTTGTCCCTATCCGCATTCTTGGTGTTGATAGAGGACACCTTGGCGGAGAAATCGAACTTGGCACCTTTAAAATCCTCCTTGGCACTGTTAATGCTGGCCGTAAATTCATCAAAGTGACCTGAAACGGTCGAAATCATCATGTGTTTTACTTTGAACCCTATTTCAGAGTGTGTGGAATCTATGTTCCATTGTGTGTTTGTTGTTTCCATTTTGCATTTAATTTTTGTCCCCTTTCGGGACGTTATACATTTAATTGGTTGGTTCCTACAGCATGGGAACCTCCATGAGCAATATTTCCGCATTGCTATCGGCCTTTATTTCAAATTTGTCGGTTTCCCATATTCCCAGCCCGTCCCTTTTTTCTAGGGAAATACCTCCTATGGTGGCCTTCCCTTGAAGAAGGAAGGCATACACGCCATTTTTTATAGGGTCTTTCAAGCTATATTGTTGACTGTTGCCCATCTCCATATCGGTCATATGGAACCAGGCATCCTGATGGATCCAAACGCCCGCATCGTCAGGGTCGGGCGACAGCACCTGTTGCAATTTGTTTTTTCGATCGTTCGGTTCCAAGGTCAACTGTCCATACCGGGGCTGTACGTTCTGTTTGTTCGGAAAGATCCAGATCTGTAAAAATTTTACGGGTATGTCCTTATTGGCATTATATTCACTGTGCCTTATACCGGTACCGGCACTCATGACCTGTATGTCCCCTTGTCTTATAACGGTGCTGTTGCCCATACTGTCCTTGTGTTCCAGATCTCCCTCGAGGGGAATGGAGATAATTTCCATGTTTTGGTGGGGATGTGTACCAAATCCCATGGCTTCGGAAACCTTATCATCGTTCAGGACCCTCAATGCGCCAAAATTCATCCTTTCGGGATCATGGTAATTGGCGAAACTGAATGTATGTTTGGAATGCAACCAACCGTGGTTGGCATCGCCCCTGCTATCCGCTTTGTGAAAGACTGTTTTCATGATATTGAATGTATTTTATTTTCATAAGCAATGGGCCAAAATAATGCCAAACTATTATATGGTTGATAAACAGATGTTTATAAGGTATAAGGAGTATTTTTTATTCCTTATATATCGAAATTTCTCAAATAATGGAATAATTATTATATATTTCAAGAGAAATCCGAAAAAAGATGGAACAGAATAGCTGGGAAACGCCCATTAAGGATTGGTGGGTGGAGTACTTGCCCTACGAGGTAATGTGGATGGACCAACAGGGCCGGATAGTTTATGCGAACGAACAGTTCTGCGAGCGTATGGGCTACGGGAAGTCAGAGATAGTGAGCCTGCGCATTTTCGACATCAATAGTACGGCCACCCCGGAAAGTTGGGCGGTGCACTGGGAAACTGTGGCGAAGGAAGGGGTACAGAGTTTCAGGGCCACCCATAAAACTAAAAAGGGCCAGTTTTATGAGGTAGGGGTTTATGCCCAGTTTTTCTCAAATAAAGGAAAAAAATTGATCTGTGCCATCGTAAGCGATATTACCCGTACCAGTTTCTATCAAAATTTAATGGACAGTTCCACCAAGATCGCCACCTTGGGCGGGTGGGAACTGAACCTTCAGGATGGATCGCTGATGGTAACCGCAGAAACCTTGGCGATATTCGGGACATTGGAAAAAGAGGATCTGTTACCGGGAAATGTTATCAGGTATTTTAAGGAACCCGAAAAAATGAAATCGCTCCTTAGCGGTGCCATCCGAAAAGTAACTCCTTTTGATGAAGTACTGGAAACGGTCCACATGCCCAAAAAATATATTCGGGCCGTAGCGAAACCGGTTCTAAAAGGCGATAAGGTCTATAAGGTAACCGGAGTCTATCAGGACATCACCGATCAGCAGGGACGGGAAAATGACCTTAAATTGTACAAGGAGGTCATCGATAATGCAGAAGACCTCATCTTCCTGTATGATGGGGACGGCCAATTGGTGCATTACAGCGATTCCGTTCCCAAGAAGTTGGGGCATTCTAAAAATCAGCTAAAAAGTGCCACCGTTTACGATTTGGATCCCGCGGTTACCCAAGAGTGGTGGCATACACATTTTAGGGAGATCCTTCAAAAGGGATCTCTTCGCTTCGAATGGATGATGGCGAGGAAGGACGGCACCAAATTTCCGGTGGACATTACCGCCAACCATTTGTGCTATGAGGGCAAAGACCTTAACTGTGCCGTGGTAAGGGATATTACGGACCGAAAGATGCGGGACCTCAAATTGTTCGAAGCCTTGGAGGAAATCAAATCCTTACAGGTTCGCTTGGAGAATGAAAATGAATACCTTCAGGGAGAGATCAACAAAGCCCTCAACTACGATAAGATCATTTATAAAAGCACCGCCTATGAAAAGGTCCTGCGGCAAGTGGACCTAGTTGCCCCCACGGAAACGACGGTTCTGATCACCGGGGAGTCCGGCACGGGAAAGGAACTTCTGGCAAGTGCCCTCCATGCCAACAGCAAAAGAAAGGACAGGCCCCTTATAAAGATCAATTGTGCCACTTTGCCCAAGGCACTTATTGAGAGCGAACTGTTCGGACATAGAAGGGGCGCCTTTACTGGTGCTGTGGAGCACAAATTGGGAAAATTTGCCCTTGCGGATGGTGGAACCCTCTTTTTGGATGAAATCGGGGAACTGCCCCTAGAGCTTCAACCTAAACTGTTGCGGGTGCTACAGGAGTCGGAATTTGATGAGTTGGGAGGGACCAAACCCATAAAAGTGGATGTGCGTATCATTGCTGCCACCAATAGGGATCTACGGAAAATGGTGGAGGAAGGAAGTTTTAGGGAGGATCTGTTCTATCGTTTAAATGTGTTCCCACTCTACAATATACCGCTTCGGGCCCGAAAGGAGGATATTCCGTTATTGGCCCAGTATTTCTTGGAGAAATATTCGCTAAAAGCGGGCAAGGCCTTTAAACGCCTTTCCAAAAAGATGGTGGAAGCCTTTATGGAATATTCTTTTCCCGGAAACATTCGGGAACTGGAAAACCTGATCGAAAGGGCCGTCATCCTTGAAAATGGCCACACCCTGTCGCCCGGGAGCTGGATGCCCACTATGGAAAAACGTCCTCAACTAGGGGATTTCCCTTCTTTTGAAGTTATGCAACGGGAGTACATCATAAAGGTCCTGCAACATACCCAATGGCGTGTGAGCGGTCCGCAGGGAGCTGCCAAGATTCTAAAAATGAAGGACAAGACCCTTTTTGGCAAGATGAAACGTTTGGGAATCGAAAAACAGGTAATACTTAAAAAGTAATTGTCCACTTGGTTCAGATCGCTAAAAGGTAAAATGTGAAAACCCATCCTCCAACTAGGGGAGAATGGGTCCACAACAACCTAACCAAAAATCAACACCTATTCTTCAGCTACGATAAAAAGGCTCGCAATTGCTACGGCCTCATCACCGGTAAGCGCTTCATCATATGCTTCTGTAGCGGCTTCCATGCCAAAAGGGGATCCGCTTCCCAGCGAGGTAACATCCAATCCTCCTTGGGTGATGTTTTCCTCCCCATTGTATACCGCCTGTGTGGCTTCGGGCATTCCCGTACCTCGTTCGTTGTTGGTAATCCAACCTTTTAAGCCCCTTAACCTTCTAATTTCGGAGGCATGCCGTGCCTCTACCGAATGGATCTGTAGGGCTGCCGTTAAAAATGGGGAGCCCAATAGATTGCCTGCCTGCCCCTTGTAGGCCCTTACACCGGTGTCCTCGAACGCTTGTGCAAGTGCCAAAAGTTGTGCGTATGCGGTATCGGCACCAATTCCGTTATCATTAAAGGGATCGAACATCCCGCCAACGGTGAAATCGAAAGTGGGCTTTGAAACAGGTGTAACGCCAGCTCCTTCCAATCCGGCTATCAGAAAATCCACATGGGCCTGTTCGTGTTTGGAAATCTGCATGTAAACGGTTTCAGGCCTTCCACTTGGCAATACGCCCGACTGCAAAGCCAAGTCATAAAATTCATCTTCCAAGTACTCCAAGGTAAGCGCCAGTTGAAGGGCACCCACTGGATCTGCTTCCGTCATCTGTTGCGCAAAAGCCTTTTTGGGCATGGTGGCCAATCCAAAAGGGATGGCGGCCATGGCCGCTTTTTTCGACAGGGAACCCAAGGTCCCGAATATTTCGCGTCTTGAAGATCTACCCTCCAAAAGGGTTTCTGTGGTAAATTCGTCCAAAAATTTTATTATGCTCATAATTATCTCTTTAAAGTGTTAGAATTAAGGTAGGTTGTGAGCGGTAAACTGGGTTTTAATAAACCCTGTGGCACCCACGGCCGCTATAATGTCGGAGGGATCCATTGCTAGATCTAACCCTGTATCCACTGTTACGATATCATCACCAGCAAAATCCGCCGAACCGGGATTTATCAAGGTTCGGATTGCGGAGGCATGCCTAGCTTCCACCGAGACGATTTTTCCGGCCAACAAAAGGTAACCTGGGTCCTGGATCAACCTGCCTGCCCCGTTGTAGGCGGCAACGCCCGTATCTTCCAATGTTCTGGCGGTATTCAATACCTGTTCCCTATTTCCAAAATCTAGATTGCCGTAATCAAATTCAAGTGTTGGCAAAATAAGCTCGGTACTACTTCCCACGGCAGCGGTAATGGCCGTTTTAAAGAATTCTCTATGGTTCACCTCATGGTTGTAAAGGTCCGTAAGCACCTGTCTTTCCTCATCGGAGATTCCTGAATAAAATGAATTTACCACCTTCGTGTAAAAATCGGCCTCCAACTGTTCCAGGGCATACGCATAGTTCAGGACCCCAAGATCTCCCTCCCCAAGATCGAATATTCCATCCGGAGGGGGCATCATACCATCATCCCCATTGTCATCGTTGCTACAGGCTACCAAAAGGCCAACACCTACTATTCCCATACCTCCCAATTTCAAAAATCGCCTGCGATCGTTGAAGGATTTGACGGGATCTACTTTAATAATGCTTTTTTTCATAATGATTACTTTTTAGGTGAATACAACAATACCTACGAGAAATGAAAAACAGGGTTTTATTAATGATGTTAAAAATATGTTAATATGATTGTCGTATGTTTGGCCCTGCCGATCAGTGCTACAAGATATGATAAGGAATGAGGCTATATTCTTGCTGTATTATGGACAAGGGGCAATTATTTTTGAAAAATCCATATTGCGAAAGGTCGGCGCTTTAAGTATCTTTAACCAATGCAAATAACGGTAGAGGACCTTCAAAGGATCGCGGCCATTTCCGAAGTGCCCACAGATCAGCTGCAATGGTTGATATCCAAGGGCACACTGTTAAATGTGGCCAAGGGTGAATTCCTTTTTAAAAAGGGCGATCCCATGGACCGACTGATTATTTTTTTGGAAGGTGAAGTCATGATAAAAATGGAGCAGAACGGTCATTTTAAAGACTTTGGGACAGCTGCCATCAATGGGATCTCTGGATTTTTGCCCTACTCCCGTGCCAATAGTTCCATAGGTTATGGTCAGGCCGAGGTGGATTGCCGGTTACTGGTGGTGGATAAGGCCCATATAAGGGAGATGGCCACCCTCCATTACGAATTAACGGAAGCATTGGTGCACGTAATGACCTCCCGGACCAGGGAATTTGCAAAATTAAATGTACAGTCGGAAAAGATGATGGCGCTGGGAAAGCTTTCCGCAGGACTGGCGCACGAGCTCAATAATCCCGCATCTGCCATTGCGAGCAGCGCAAAGGAACTGAAAAGGCATCATTTGCGAATGCCAGAGGATCTAAAAAGAATATTTGTACTAACACTGGAACCTCAGCAAATAGATATCCTTACACAATTGCTTTTCCAACTTGGCCAGAACTCACAAAAGCGGAAAATAGGCCTTTTGGAGCGTACCGAAATGGAGGATAAATTGGAGGAATGGTTGGGTGCACACAAGGTTAAAAATGGTGCCGACCTTTCGGAGACCCTGTTGGACTTTGGGGTGGATATAGCTATAATGGACCATATTTTTGAAGTTGCAGGAGCCGAAAATTTTGAGGTGGTGATCAAGTGGATGGCACATGAGCTCATCATCGGGCAGTTGGTAGGGGAAATAGGGGAGGCAGCCAATAGGATCGCTACCCTGGTACAATCGGTCAAGACATACACCCATATGGATCAGGCCCCGGAAGCAATGCCTACCGATATTGTCAAAGGCCTACACACTACCTTGGTGATCTTGGACCATAAATTAAAGCGCAAGCGGATCTCGGTCGAGCACTATTATGGGGAACAGCTGCCTTGGCCAAAAGTAAGGATCGGTGAAATGAACCAGGTATGGACCAATCTGATCGACAATGCCGTGGATGCCATGGAGGAAAATGGAAAACTTACGCTCTCAGTAGATAAACATAGCGAATATATTAGGGTGCAGATAAAGGACAATGGCAAGGGCATCCCACTAGAGCACCAACAATCCATATTTGACCCTTTTTTTACTACCAAGCCCATTGGGGAAGGGACCGGAATGGGACTGGAGGTAGTAAAGCGGATCGTGGAACAGCACAACGGACAAATTTTAATGGAATCGGAACAGGGAAAAACGGTATTTACCGTGTTATTGCCCATTGCTCCCTAAAATTGGATAGCACATCGAATGAAAAAACCAATATTGTTCGCATTGGATGATGACCCTCAGGTCTTAAGGGCCGTGGTGCGGGATTTGAAGTCGAGGTTCAGTGACGAGTATCGCATCATGGGTACCGATAGTCCACAAGACGCCCTTCAGGCACTGGACGGACTTAAAGTAAAACAGGAAACAGTGGCGCTCTTTTTGGTCGACCAAAGGATGCCGGAGATGTTGGGGGTAGAATTTTTGGAATTGGCAAAACAGCGATATCCAGATGCAAAAAAAGTTCTTCTCACTGCCTATTCCGATACGGAAGCGGCCATTAGGGCCATCAATGAAGTACGGTTGGACTACTATTTATCGAAACCATGGAATCCACCAGAGGAAAAACTCTTTCCCGTTTTGGACGATCTTTTGGATGCTTGGCAGATGGCCTATAGGCCCCATTTTGAAGGGATAAAGGTAATTGGGTACCAGTATTCGCCATTTTCACATGACATAAAGGATTTTTTGGGAAGCAACCTGTTCCCTTTCCAGTGGCTGGACGTTGAACAGAGCGATGAAGCCAAGGAAATTGTGCAGCTCCATGGGGTGGAAGTGGGCAATATGCCCATAGTCTCCTTTCCCGAGGGGGAATGCATGCAACGACCGTCCATACAACAATTGGCGGAAAGGTTGGGCCTTAACGTGCAAGCAAAGGAACTGCTTTACGATGTTACCATTATCGGCGCCGGGCCTTCTGGACTTGCAGCGGCAGTATATGGGGGATCTGAAGGGTTGAAGACCTTGTTGATAGAACGAAAGGCGCCTGGTGGACAGGCGGGCAGCAGCAGTAGGATCGAAAATTACCTCGGGTTTCCGAATGGGCTGAGCGGACAGGAACTGACCCATAGGGCCATTACACAGGCCCGACGGTTTGGGATCGAGTTTCTCTCCCCGAGGTCGGTGACCAATATTAGGATCCGTGACAATTACAAGATCCTAACACTGGACGATGGAAAGGAAATAAACACTCGGAGCATCATTATCTCGACCGGAGTGGAATATAAAAAACTGCCTGGGATGGGCGTGGAGGACTTCACAGGGGCGGGCGTCTATTACGGATCATCTATGACCGAGGCGCAATCATGTGCCAATAAGGAGGTGTATATCGTTGGCGGCGGCAACTCCGCTGGGCAGTCGGCCGTATACCTATCAAAATTTGCCAAAAACGTATACATCATTGTTCGAAAGGAGGATCTTAGCAGTAGTATGTCGCGGTACCTGATAGACCAGATAGCTGCCATAAAATCCATAAAGATACTCCCGGGTACCGTAGTGTCAAAAGCTTTTGGGGAAGATAGCCGACTCTCCGGACTTGAACTGCAGCAAATCGATGGCAGCGGAAAAAAGAAGGTGGATGCGGACGCCCTCTTCATATTTATAGGTTCCAAACCCTTTACCGATTGGATTTCATTGGATATACTTAAAAATGAAAGAGGCTTTTTGGAGACCGGAAAGGACCTATTTAAATATCCGGATTTTAACAAGATATGGAAGATGGAAAGGGAACCGTTCCTGCTGGAAACCTGTGTTCCCGGAATTTTTGCCTCCGGCGATGTCAGGGCCGGTGCCATGAACCGCGTAGCCTCGGCGGTAGGGGAAGGATCTATGGCCATTAAATTTGTACATGAATATTTGACCGAAATCTAAAGGAATCGGGTATGGATAGGATAGGATTTGAAAATATAGAATTGATCGATAACAATAAAGGGGATAAAAAACGCTTTGAGATACATGTGGAAGGACATATCGCCTTTATGGAGTATATGCTTTCCAAACAAGGCATCATATATATTACGCATACGGAAGTCCCGAAGCAATTGGAAGGGAAGGGGATCGCTTCTGCCCTAGCAGGGAAGGTAATGGATTTTATAGCAAGATCGGGCCTGAAATTGGCGCCGCTCTGTCCATTTTTGGCATCCTATCTTAAAAGACATCCCGAAAAGGCCAAGGAACTACTCGCCCCTGGATATTCCATCGGCAGTTGAAACGCCGACCGATACGACAGGGGATAGTTTCTTGTTGTGGTAACGGTAGGTCACAACTTACAGTTCACCATCCAGTGAATACCATATTTGTCGGTGCACCTTCCGTAAAGAGCGCCCCATTCCTGTTTCTTTAAGGGGTTGTTCACTTGTCCCCCCTCGGATAGGGTGTCGAACACTACCTTGGTCTCATCCGGATCCCTCAAGTCCACGCTCATATGGATCTGGTTACCATTGTTCAAAGGGGTATCGGGCGCCGCATCGTAGGCCATAATATGGATTCCGCTCCCTTTGAGTTCCGCATGTTGTAATTTGTCCCTATAGGAATCTGGAATATCTTTTTTTGAATCTTGGTAGGTTTGCTTGTTTACGATGTCCCCACCAAGGCAATTTGCATAAAAATTCAATGCTTCTTGGCAATCTCCATTAAATGCTAAGTATGCTTGTACGTTCATAGTATGATTTTTTTTAGTTTTTATAAAAATAGCGACCTTCTATCGTGGGATTTGATCCAAAGCGAAGAAGTGTTGCCTCAAACAAAGGACAATTCTTCACTGCATTCATAGTGCTGTAACGACGGATCCAACCATAACTTTTGAGATGTCCCTTTAAAAAGTTTGCCTAATTGCCCCTTTTTGGGGACTCTCTCTTCTTTCAAGCTATTTTTAGGCGCAAATGCAACGCTGGTTCTATAAATTAAATGTTAATTTTCACCGCTGAAAAATAATCGGCCATTAAAAAGTACCGAATCCTTCCTGCGTGTCGGACCTGAATTCCATCGATAGGCACCAGTAGGAAATGTTTAAGTATAACCCATCCAAAATGAAAAGTAACAATACCGTAGAAAAAGCAACTGCCCATATTTCCCAACTCTTTAAGAGCGACCTAGGAAAAAAACAACTGTTCCATAATTTCAACCGGACACTTCAATTGACTGAAATTGCCTCAGAACTTATAGGGTCATCAACACTGGAAGAAGAAACTGGACATCAGGTCCTCTTGGCAGTGTTGTTTCTTTACTCGGGATACTCCACAACAGAGGGGAATCCCCAAAAACAAAGTGTGGCAATGGCCAAGCGATGGCTGTCAGAAAATGGGCATGGGCAAGAATTCATCGACAGGGTCACGAAACTTATGGAAAGTTCGGAAGGTGATCAGGTCCCAGCTGGGAAGGCGGAGGGCATATGTTACGATGTAGCCCATTCCTTCTATGGCATGCCTTCGTTTCAGACCGATCTTGAATTGCTCCGCTTGGAAAAGGAGGCCATTGACGGGAACAAAATTGAACGGACGGCCTGGAGGGAAATGTATATTGCCAAACTCACCTCCGGGCATCGGTTTGCAACGCTATATGCCCAACAAAACTGGGAAGATCAAAAAACGAACAATCTGACCGCACTTATCCAAGAGGGGGAAAAAGAGCTAAAATCCAGTAAAAAAGCCAAGCTCAAGGTCAATATGAAGGAAACCAGCCCCCAACGTGGCGTACAGACCTTGTACAGGGTTACCTTGAGGAACCATTTAAAATTAAGTGACATCGCCGATACCAAGGCCAATATTTTACTGTCGGTCAACGCGATCATCATATCGTTGATATTGGCAAATATGGCCCCGAAACTGGATAGTCCTTCCAATGCCTACCTCCTCATTCCCACTTCAATATTTATATTGTTCAGCATCGTGTCCATGATCTTGTCCGTTTTGGCCACAAGACCTAAGGTGACAAAAATGGAATATACGGACGAAGCCATCAAGGAAGGAAAGGTAAACCTGCTTTTTTTCGGTAATTTTAACCAAATTGCGGTAGAAGATTATATGAAAATGATCAAAGATCTTATATCGGACAAGGAAAAGATATATAATATGCTTACGATGGACCTATATTATTTGGGGGCGGTGCTGGAACGGAAGTATAAGATCCTTCGTTGGACATACACCATTTTTATGACGGGACTGATCTTATCGGTAGTGTCTTATGCCATTGCCTTAAAATACTATGCACCGGAGAAAGTTATGGAAGCGGTAAAGCCCCTAACGCAGTAAGGAAGGTGCTTGAGAGATCTGTACTCATTTTCCGTTCGGTCTAATCCTAGTATTGAAAAATATGAAAAAATTGGTGTGGGGTCTGGTAATTTTTGTCCTGCTTTTTGTGGTATTGCTATATATTTCGGTTTCCAGTACCAACAAAGAGATGGGTACCTGCGAGTTGGTGGGCGTTACGGATATTTCGGGAATCGATTTTTCCGAACATGATTCCGTGCGACTTACGGCCAGCAATCTCTATGAGGGAAATGCCATTAAAAAACTGATGCAGGGAGAACATTACAGAAAGGCTTGGGCGACCCCTATTTCAGTGCCCATCGTTTTTTTGGATACCTTGTACGGTGGGATGGAAATTATTAAGGAAGGCGGGGGAAAACAGACCCATTCTTTAAAATTGGAATCCCAGAAGGGGATAGCTTACTCCCTAAGGGGAATCCATAAGGATCCAAAGGCGCTCGTTCCCGATGTGGCCAGGATTTTGGGCCTAGAGAATATTGTGGTGGACGGTATATCCGCCCAACATCCCTATGGGGCACTCTTGGCGGCCTCCCTTGCAGATCGGGTAGGTGTCCTGCACACCGCGCCCAAAGTGCTTTTCGTTCCGGAACAACCTTTTTTGGAGGAGCACAATGCCAAATTCGGCAATAGGCTGTTCCTTTTGGAATACGAGACCGAGAGCAAAAAAAACTGGACAGGTTTTAAGAAGGTACTGGAAATAATGGATACGAAGGACCTCCAACAGCTTAAAATGAAATACGGAGACCAAGTGACCATAGATAGGCATGCCCTAGTTAGGGCACGTCTGTTCGATCTGTTGATAGGGGATTGGGACCGACATGCAAAACAATGGGGGTGGGTCGTTCAAAAGCAGGATGACAATAGCTATAAAGCAATTCCCTTACCTGGCGATAGGGACAATGCCTTTTTTAATGTGGATGGCGTCATCCCCAGTATCTTGGCAAATAAGAAGGTGCTGCCCGAACTACAGGGTTTCGATACGGAAATTGGTTTTATGCCTGGACTTGTAATGCCCTTTGATGTTTATTTCCTAAAGATGGTACCCAAGGAACTGTTTTTGGAAGAAGCCAGGTACATACAGGAAAAACTATCCGATAAAGCCATCCAAGAAGCATTGGAGGCTTGGCCAAAGGAAATTTATAAGCTTGACGGCCCCGATATAGAAACCAAGTTACGGGCAAGACGGGACGCGCTCCAGTTTTATGCAAAGGAATTCTGGTCGGCCCTGAATGAAAGAAGCTTATTGACCGAGCCGTTAAAAGGTTCTGAAGATGAGAAACTAACCACAGGTATGTTGGCATGTTTTGAATGTGCCGGCAGTGGTGGAAAATTGGAGTGAACGTAAACGGGATAAATATTTATTTGATTGTATGCCCTCTACGACCACAATATTTCTAATTTGGAACAACGGTCCTTACCCTTTTTAGAGTGAACAATTGTACCGGATCAACATATCAATATAAAAATTGTATAATGAGCTATTCACAAGTCGCAGACCTCTTAAACCAGTTATTGGAGTCGCATTACCATGCGGATTATGTATATCGAGAGGGCATCAAAAAAACGGATTCAACTTCCCTCAAGAAATTTTTTATGGACATGGCCAGCAAAAAGGCACAAATGATCAACCAATTAACGGATGATATCATTCGTTTAAACGAAAAGCCACGGGAAAAGGATGATTTTGGGGAGACGGCAGCAAATGTATGGTCCGAATTGATGTTGTTTTTCAGTGGAAATTCTGAAGGGGCCATTTTAAATGAATGCAAAAAGGCGGAAGAGGCATTGATAAGGGAATACAATGAAGTATTAAAATACAGTTCCATTACACAGTCTACCAGGGTCCTTTTGGAAAGCCATAGACAACAAATCCAAGAAGATCTCAATGTCTCCTTCAACATATAGCTAGGCCGATCGAAAATGCCAACTTTTTTAACCGTTACAAAAAATTGGGACCGTAGTAACGGTCCCTTTTTTTGTAAATCACACAATTTAGGAAATTTTGATGGTCCTCACCGGTTTTTGACGGGCCTCCTCTTTTTTGGGAAGCTGTATCTTTAGGATACCATCATTATAGTGTGCCTTAATGTCCCCATCGTTTACCGTTTCCGGTAAGGAGAATGTCCTTTTAAAGGAAGCGTAGCCAAATTCTTTTCGGGTATAGTTCCCATCCTTTTGCTCGGTTTCTTCCTCCTTGTTCATGGAAATGGTCAGGATCTGGTTGTGCAGGTCAATGTTGAAGTCGGACTTCTTGAGACCCGGGACGGCCATTTCGACCAAATAGGCCTCTGCCGTTTCCTTTATGTTTACTTTGGGCAAACTCATTCCCATGTTAAAACTGGGACTGAATCGCGGTGTCAGGTCCCCGTTTAGGATATCATCGATCCATGAGGACCAAATAGGAAAGTTTGGGCGATCGTTCGAATTTGTCCTTGCCAAACTTTCATTCCTGGGTACATTTACCAATGTGCTCATAATAACGGATTTTAAGTTAAACAATAAATTCGGTGTAACAGGAACAAATTAAGTGCCAAGTTTTTCCCTGTCATAAAAGGAGGTGATTTTTTAAGAATGGTTTAAGAAAACCTTTCCAGTCTGGCACTCGAACGATATGGACCCTGTCAAATTGACGTCATAAAGGTCATGCTGACAGATAGTTAATGTCAAAATTTAGGGCAATTGTCCATGAACTATTCCCTGATTTTTTTTAGGGAACCCTGTACTCTTTCCATAAAGATCTTGGATGGCACAGATTTTTTTTAATGGCGGGATCTAAAGATCCTTCGCAGCGGTGGGAGCCTGTCCCAAGCAAGTGCCAAAACGGTGGTGACCACCAAAAATAGCAATGCGGACAGTACAACTCGTACAGGTTCCAAGGAATGATACAGAAATTGTTTTATTCCCCATCCCGTAAAACTACCGTATAACAGAATGGAATGGATCACATATATCGCCAAGGTATTTTTTCCTATCGCATGTATCAAGGGATGTTTTAAAAATCTTTCCAACAGACGAAAGATCACGAATACCAAAAGTACATCCCCGAACCGGGCAAAAAGATCACTGCCCTTGTACGCACCCATAAAAAAATCGTTCTGCGTAATGGTGGCCATGGCCGAAAAGAAATAATAGGACCAAAATGAGAGCAGTATCCCCAAAACAGAGGTAATTACCAAGGCCCTGAAATTGAATTTTGGACCGTTACCGTACCAGAGATATAGGGCCGACATAAACCCTCCAAAGGCGGCATATCCAAACCAAGGAAAGATGGTAAAGACGGATCCGTTCTCCCTGGTAAAATAATTGGCCAAAAGGGAGGGCATCCAAGAAGTGTCCCAAGTTGCATACCAATATTCAAAAAGGAACAAAAACATTCCGATAATCATCAGAAGGTATGGAAAAACCCATTTTTTAAACCTTCTTGTCACTAGGAAAGAAACTATAATGAGCAAAAGTGACATGCCTATGCATTGCAGTACATGGACTATCTGCCAAGAACTGTTCAGTTGACCGTCCAACAGGCCCTTAAAATTGATCTGCAGCAAATATCCAATGCCCATCAATTGGATTCCCCGCACCACTCCTTTTCTTACCCTAGGATTATGGCCACCGCTCTGGTGTTGTTTTAGGAGCAGATATGTGAAGATAAAACCGGAAACCGTAAAGAATACAGGGGCTGTCATTCCCCTTAGATCTTTCCACATATGAAACCACGCTGAGTCGCTTTCAAAATCATCGGAAAGAAGGGCCGATATAAAGTGGCCCTGTAGCATCATGAGTATGGCCCATGCCCTTAGGGCATCTATAAAATATAACCGACCACTTTTAATACTACTATCGGACATCGGCCGCTTTTTGGGGATACAAATCAATTCAACTGGTAAGAAGCGGTAAAAATAATCAAAAAATGCCCACGGGCGATATATCTGTCGTATAGTTACGGCAGTGAAATCCGGATATACGTTTTGGACCTTTAGTCCAGGAAAAATTACAATTGGAAATCTCTGGAGGGAGGTAAAGTAAATTGTGGAAATCTTTTCTCCCTTACCTTGGTTTTCCTCCTTATACCTGGCCAGCTTGCTACCAAGTTTGTTGACTGTTAGGAATGTTTAAAACCATTAAAGGCCCGATTTTGGGCAAGCACTGTGCTTACTGGTCTAATTTCAATTTTGGGGACATGTTTTCAGGCGGGTATCACCTATGTTGGAGTAGGTCCCCTTCTCATCGGGAACTCCTAATAAATAAACTTGAGGATAGGGAAAGGATATACTGTCTATCTTCCATTGAATCCAACAAAATAAATAGGAGCTGGCTACCCTAGTTAATCAACAGTGCCAACGTCCCCAACAAATTGGACCTCTGCAATCACTTTTTCGGTATGGGCCAATTGATCTTTTAAGACCTGTGCCTTGTCATTTGGGATGTCGTAATGGTCGGTAAGCAGTTTCTCATAAAGCCCGACAATCTTTTTGTGGAGCCTGATGGTTTCGTTCAGGAGATCCTGATCGGACAGATCTTTGTTCCCCGACAAAATAATGGAGCCATCGCCAACTTCCGTGTTCTCATCCGTCGCATTTTTCTCTTCATCGTATTTGCCGCCCATTTCATAGATGAGCTTAATAAGATCTTCCGCCATTTTTCGGCTGGTATCCGAACGTTTTTCAAAATAATCTTCCAGTTCATCTGATTGGGCCAGGTGTGCGGCTTTCTTATAGGCCTCGGAGATGGTCAGCCTTTGTTTGGTCAATTTGTTTAAAATCTTATGGAATTCTTGTTGTTCTTTCATGGGATAGGTATTTTTTATAGTGGGAACATGGGCCTTATTCCCTTTTAAATTCGATACTTTCCAATTCTTCCAGGAGCAGCAGCGCTTTTTCCATTTGCCGTTTATGGGACTGTAGCAGCAATTTCAGGGTAGGGGAAAGGTCATCCTTTCCTAGAATCTCCTGATACTCCTGCATGGCGGCCCTTTCGCCCCTAACGGCTTCATGTAACAAGGCCTCGTCCGTGTCCGTGGCAAACAAGGCCCGAAGATCCATCCAGGTTCTGTGAAGATCACCTGTGACACTGCCTCTTTTCTCGGCCGGATATCCCAAGGTCATTATAATTTCCTTTAGCTCCTTAACGAACTGGTGCCTTTCCACGGTCCGATCGTTAAACCATGATATCAGGGATTTGGCACGTGCCTTTTTGGATGCTTTGCCATATCCTTTTTCGGCATCGTAATTTTTTTCCAAAATGGAATTGAGCCGTTCACCAAGATTTTCCGTAAGGGCGGTCATAATATATAAATATGACTGCCAATTTAGTGAGATTGTAAAGTGTGGGGCGACTGCATCAACTTTAATATTGATCCGTTCGATTAGAGGGTACGGGAAGTATTGAACAGTGTGTGACGATAAAATCTAGTTGTTGAAGCTTTTCTTGATACGGTCCAGGCTTCTCTTCGTATCCCTTTCCTTTATTACCTCACGTTTGTCGTATATTTTTTTGCCCTTGGCAAGGGCCACCCTTACCTTTGCAAGCCCTTTTTCATTCACAAAGAGGTTCAGCGGCACAATGGTGAGCCCAGAGGTCTTCACTTCCCTTTCCAACTTTTTAAGTTCCCTGCGCTGTAGCAGTAATTTGCGTTCGGCCTTAGGTCGGTGGTTATAGTGGGTTCCAAAAGAATATTCGTCCACCTGCATATTGATCACAAAAAGTTCGGATCGATCGTTAAATTCGCAGAAACTTTCGGAAATAGAGGCTTTGCCCAACCTGATCGATTTTATTTCGGTACCTGAAAGGACAATGCCCGCCGTATAGGTATCCAAAATTTCATATTCAAATTTGGCCTTTTTGTTCTTTATGTTGATGTTGTTCTGCATAAGTGGCACAAAAGTAATAACAATAAAAGAATATTAAGGCTACGTAGATAGGAATTATGGGCAGTGGATACTGGGAAGCTGTTTTTTTGCTATTATTACAAAAAAAATCAAATATGCGAATCTGTACCCTATTTTTGCTCACCGTGGCGTTTAGTCTGACTTCTTGTAGGGAAGGGAAAAAATCCGTTTCGATATCCGCCCAGCAAATTGTGGACAGTTCCATTACGGCGAGTGGGGGAGACCTGTACCGCACCAAGAATAAATACTTCCTTTTCCGGGATATTCGGTACGTTTCCGAACTACGGGAAGAGGAAGTGGTGCTAAAGCGTATTTTTTATAAGGATTCCTCACAAATTGAGGATATCCGTTATAAGGATGGATTTGAAAGGTTTGTGGACGGGAATTTAGTGGAAGTCCCGGATTCTTTGGCCACTGCCTACTCCAATTCCATTAATTCCGTTCATTATTTTGCCTATCTTCCCTATGGGCTCAACGATAGGGCCGTGAACAAGGAACTGATGGGAGTGGAAGAAATAAAGGGGGTCCCGTTTTATAAGGTCAAGATCGGTTTTGACCAAGAAGGAGGTGGGTCTGACTATGAGGATGTCTATATATACTGGTTTAACAAGGAAAATTATAAAATTGGGTACCTGGCCTATGATTTTCACGTAAACGGAGGCGGTATCCGATTTAGGGAGGCACATAACGAACGCTATGTAGAGGGGATCCGGTTTGTGGACTATAGGAATTACAGTCCCAAAAAAAAGGAAAAGGTAGGAATAGATTCCATCGGCCTTTATTTTAACAGTGATAGGTTGGAACTGTTATCTGAGATCGATCTGGAACAAATTCGGATTACAGATCCTCCTAATCGATCTTGAGCATCATATGTGTGGCCTTGTCATCTATGATCTGCACGATAAAGAGCTGACCGTTGTCATAGTCGGGTATTTCCGGATAAATATTTTCGCCGATCATTTTGTTCACTAGCTCAGGGGTGGTATTGCTATGTCCCACTACCAAGACTTTTTTATCCAAGTTGTCGGCCTTAAACTGTGCCAGATCCATTTGCGGCTGATAGTATTGTACGGTTATATCCTTTTTAACAGCGGTGGGTGCCGCCGTCATGGTGGTCCTTTCGTAGTCGGTAGAATAAATCCGATCCAATGGGACCGCATCAAATACTTCGGCCCATCTCATGGCCCTTCCCAATCCGTCTTGGTTAAGTTCGGGATCATTGTTGTTGGGGTCGCTCCTATCCTTTTCGGCATGCCTGATAAAATAAAAGGTCGATACAACTGATTCCGTAGGGCTTTCGGGAACTTTATCTTCCTTGCACCCCGTTAGTAAAGAACCGCAAAAAGTGAATATTATAAATAGATGTTTGGTAGCTTTCATTATATCTTGGTTTAGCTTAATTTAAGGCCTTCTTTCAAGAAACTAAATTTAAGATAAAATAGTATGTGTCATAGTGGGAGATTTGTTTTTTTGTGCAGGTATTTAGGGATTTTGCTTTGCGGGTTTCAGGGCATTTTCACAGTTATGGGGCAGACCAACGACCTCCCTTCCGATTTTAGGCAGCATAACCTCAGCACGTTCAATTCCAGTCTGTGGAACCCGGCTTTCTCCCCAAGTCGCAATAGACCGGCGTCCATAGCGTTGTGGACAAGGTGGCAGTGGCAGGCCATCGATGCAGATCCTTCTTCCATTTTCCTGAACTATACCGGAAACCTGAATTCTACCTCTACTGTAGGCCTCGGTTTTATACAGCATAATACGGGCGTTTTTTTACAAACGGGGGGAGTGGCCAATTATGCCCATAGGTTTAACATTGCCGACGAATTTGAACTGGCGGTCGGACTTAATGTTTTTGGCTTTCAGAGCGAGGTAACGGATGATGCTTTTGTTCCTGATGAAGAGGTGGGCTTTTTATTCGGTAATGAAAACGATTTTATAGTTCAAATGGCCCCTGGATTTCAATTGATGTTGAATGGTCTGAGCCTCGGATTTTCAGTCGGAAATTTGGTGGACTATAATTTTACGGCCAAGGAAAGTGTTCATTCGGGAAAAAATTATTTGGCATCCCTTGGATATGAAATACCCATTACCTTTTTTGGAAACGGGGATGATAGTTATATCAGGCCTCTTCTCTATATGAAAACGGTGCCGGATGTGAAGGACCAATACGGGGCAATGGCGCTGATCTCCAGTCCCAAATATTGGGGACAGGTGGGCTATAATAATTTTTATGGTATATCCGCCGGAGCGGGAACAACAATTTTCACGAACATCTCACTAGGGGTGTTGGCAGAATTTGGCATAGATGAACCTGCAAGCAGTGAGGTGTCCACTATTGAGTTGATAGCGGCATTTACTTTTGGGAAGAAGCAACGGGAACAGTTATGGTCACAGGAAAAATTTGAGGATACCCAAGCTGAATACGAAAAGAAAGAAGCGGCACGAAGGGAACGGGAATTGGAGCTATTGGGACTGGAGGAAGAACGGCGGGTTGCGGACTCCCTTGAACAGATAAAGATTGCCGAGGCAAAAGCCAAGGAACTGAAGGAACAAATGGGCAAGACGGTTACGCAGGGCCGATATGAGGAGGTCGTAAAGCAGCAGGGACTTGAACCTGGATACTATTTGATAGCCAACGTATTTGGGACAAAGAAGTATTTTGAGAATTTTATGGCTACGCTTACCAAGCAAGGGCTTGAGCCAAAATCGTTCTACAGGCAAAATAATAAATACAATTATGTCTATCTCCGGAAATACGATTCCTTGAAGGATGCGGAAAAGGCCCGGGACAATAAATTCGATGGAAAATACAAGGAAACCACTTGGATCTTTAGGGTGATCGGAGAATGATCACTTTTTAATTTCCCTATTTATCAACTGGTCCAGGTAAGCGATCGTATTTAAAAGATATTTGTTGTCGCCCGTTATGGTGGCCATGGCTACCGCACCTTGGATCATGGTATAGAACTGTTTGGCAAATTGCAACGGGGTGACGGGAATGCTTATCTCATTATTTTTGATCCCATTTTCAAGAACAAGGGCAATCTTTCCCTCTATGGTCCGTATCGTTTCTTTTACCGCAGCCGAAAGGAGATGGTTGTTGTTTTTGGCATCCACCCCAACCTTAAGGATGGGACATCCCCCCAAATCCTCCGTAAAATTGCCATAATACCTAAAAAACTGGGTAAGGCTAAACAATTTTTCCAAGGAGGTACCTTCCACCGCTAGTTGTATGTCCAATGCTTTTAAAAATTTTTTCGCACTGAATTCAAAGGCGGAGAGTGCTAGGGCCTCTTTATTTTCAAAATTGCCGTAAAGGGCACCTTTGGTAAGTCCCGTGGCATCCGTTAAATGGCTCATGCTGGTGCCAACATAACCATATCTGTTAAAGATGGGTGCTACTGTCTCTATTATATATGCGGTGGTTCTTTCTGCCTTCGTGGACATATGAATATGATTTTTGACCCATTTCGTGGGATTGGACATCAGGGACCGGATCGGGAATATAGCTTCAACGTTTATCTCAGAAACACTATTTCGTCGATACTGGCTTTTTACTAAGATATAAAAATATATATACTGTATGGTATATAAATTATAAAAAAAGGACCGTCCTTTACCAGAACGGTCCCAAGTACGTATTCGTGTTCAGCTACCACGGGGCAAGAACACGAGGCATATGGCGGAACACCAAAACACCCGCCGGAGGCGGACAGGCGCCTGGGGCCCCCCAATCTAGGCAGAACGTTAATTTGCCAATTCCTTCTGATTTCTAAAGACCAGCGTGTCGTCAAATGCATCTATAAGTATAATGCTTTCGGCCTTTATTTCCCCGCTCAGAAGTTCCTTTGAAAGTTTGTTCAGCACCTCTTTTTGGATCATCCTTTTTATGGGTCGTGCCCCGTACTGTGGATCATATCCCATATTTGCCAAATAAGAAATGGCATCCTCCGTAGCATCAATGATTATGTTCTGTTTTGCGACCAATTTTTTGAGCCCTTCCAGTTGCAATCTTACAATTTGGGTTATATCCTCCAGGTTGAGCGGGGTGAACATGATGATATCATCGATCCTGTTCAGGAATTCAGGTCTTATGGTCTTGCGCAACAGTCCCAGTACCTCAACCCTTGCCGCTTCCGTGGCACTGTATATATCGGTATTGGCATCGAATTTTTCTTGGATGATGTGACTGCCCATATTGCTGGTCATGATGATAATCGTATTTTTAAAGTCGGCTATCCGACCCTTGTTGTCCGTCAGCCTTCCCTCGTCCAATACCTGCAATAGGATGTTGAAGGTGTCGGGATGTGCCTTTTCAATTTCATCCAGCAATACCACGGAATAGGGTCTGCGCCTTACCGCTTCCGTCAATTGTCCGCCTTCGTCGTACCCAACATATCCCGGAGGGGCCCCTACCAGCCTACTAACCGCATGCCTTTCTTGGTATTCGCTCATATCGATACGGGTCATGGCATTTTCATCGTCGAACAGATAGGAGGCAAGGGTCTTGGCCAGTTCTGTTTTTCCAACTCCTGTGGTTCCCAGGAAAAGAAAGGATCCGATCGGTCTTTTCATATCCTGAAGGCCCGCCCTGCTCCTTCTGATGGCGTCCGATACGGCCTGAATGGCCTCTTCTTGGCCCACGACCCTTTTGTGGAGCACCTGTTCCAGCTTTAGCAGCTTCTCCCGTTCGCTCTGCAACATTTTGTTCACGGGGATCCCGGTCCATTTTGCGACCACTTCGGCAATATCCTCGGTAGTGACCTCTTCCTTGATCAAAGTGCCAGCATCCTGTTGTGCATCAAGTTCCTTTTGGAGCCTGTCCAGAGTTTCCTGTGCCTCTTTGATCTTTCCATAACGTAGCTCGGCCACTTTTCCATAATCGCCGTTCCGTTCGGCCCTTTCCGCTTCCACCTTATAATTTTCGATGTCCTGTTTTATTTTCTGGATATTGTCCACGACCGTTTTTTCACTTTCCCATTTGGCAAAAATTTCATGGCGGTCGTCCTTAAAATTGGCAAGTTCACTGTTTAGCGATTTTAACTTGGCCTGATCGTCTTCCCTTTTGATCGCTTCGATTTCAATTTCAAGCTGCATGATCTTTCGGTCCAGGACATCCAGTTCCTCGGGTTTGGAATTGATTTCCATCCGCAGTTTGGAAGCTGCTTCGTCCATCAGGTCAATGGCCTTATCCGGCAAGAACCTATTGGTAATGTATCGCTGTGAAAGTTCCACTGCGGCAATGACGGCCTCATCTTTGATCTGCACCTTATGGTGTGCCTCGTACTTATCCTTTATTCCCCTTAAAATGGAAATGGCACTTTCCGTATCGGGTTCGTCCACGGTGATTTTTTGGAACCTTCTTTCCAATGCCTTGTCCTTTTCAAAGTATTTCTGGTACTCGTCCAAGGTAGTGGCACCAATGGCCCTTAATTCCCCACGGGCCAGTGCGGGTTTGAGTATGTTTGCCGCATCCATTGCGCCCTGTCCCCCTCCGGCTCCCACCAAGGTATGGATCTCATCAATGAACAATATGATGTTTCCATCGGAAGAGGTAACTTCCTTGATGACAGCTTTAAGCCGTTCCTCAAATTCCCCTTTGTACTTTGCACCGGCAATAAGTGCACCCATATCCAATGAATAGATCACTTTGTCCTTGAGGTTTTCGGGTACATCGCCTTGCACTATCCTATGGGCAAGACCTTCGGCAATGGCCGTTTTTCCCACACCGGGCTCTCCCACCAACATAGGATTGTTTTTGGTCCTTCTGGAAAGGATCTGTAGAATACGCCTTATTTCCTCGTCCCTACCGATAACTGGATCCAATTTTCCACTATCGGCCAGCGAATTGAGGTTCTTGGCATATTTGTTCAGGGAATTATAGGTTTCTTCGGCACTTTGGGAGGTGACCTTTCCGCCTCTGCGCAGTTCATCAATGGCACTTAGCAGATCTTTTTCTTGGCCTCCTTGGTCTTTCAGGATTTGGGCCACCTTGCTCTTGGATTTGAATATGGCCAACAATAGGTGTTCCACGGAAACAAATTCGTCCTCCATTTTTTTGGCAAGGATTTCCGCCTCTCCCAATGTTTTTCCGGCTTCCCTGGAAAATTGGAGGTCCCCACCCGAAACCTTCGGAAAACGCTCAAGTTCCTTGTCCACTATTTGGTTCAACAATGGAATGTTTATGTTCAATTTCTTCAGAATAAAGGGCATCACGTTCTCATCTACGGTCGAGATGGCCTTGAACAAATGCTCGTTTTCTATCTGTTGATGTCCAAAGCCCTGTGCCAATAGTTGTGCATGCTGGATCGCTTCCTGCGATTTTGTGGTGAAATTATTTAAGTTCATATGGCTCTTATTTTGTTATTGCGTACTTTTGAAACTACCAAGGCAATAATCCTACCAACCAATATGTATAAGACAAAACGGCAGCAATAAACTGTAAAGAACAAGACATTTTGTCTCCTTTTATATGGAGGGGACGACTCTAAACACTAAAGTTACAAAATGGGATTTTTAAAAGGGATATTTGGAAAGACGAATTCCGAGGATAAGGGGGACATTGCTCCATTAAAGTGGATCGATTTGGAAAAGATGGAACAACTGGACCTTTTGGAAGAACAATCCCACTATAAGACGCAATTGATATTTAAACATTCCACAACCTGTGGAATCAGCAGAATGGTATTGGGGATGTTCAAGGAGGACTATAATTTCAAGAATGGCGAGATGGAACTGTACTATCTGGACCTTCACAGGTTCAGGGATATTTCCAATGAAGTCGCCCAGAAATTTAATGTAAGGCACCAGTCGCCCCAACTGCTGATCATAAAGAATGGGGCAGTGGTGGCACATGCCTCCCATGGGGCCATTAACGACCTGGCCTTGGAGCGTTACCGTTAAGGGGCGCTTACCGGTATCGTTGGTTGGCCAAGATGCCCTTCAGTTTCGACTTCAGATCGTTTCCTGCATCCAGTACCATTTGTTCATTGGAGGGGAAGGGCACGGCAACATTGTCCAGAAAACCTATGAGATCGGTGTCCAAGGCCCTTTTATCGCCCTTGTAATTGGCGTGGATATGTTGAAAAATATATTCGCTTGAAATGGGATAAGTGTTTAAGGGCTGCTTCGTCTTCAGATCTATGAACAGGACATTCCCGGTTACCTGTACCGATTTAAACTGAGTGAACTGGTAGAAGTTGCACCTAATGGTCTTAAACTTATCGACTTTTATCTTATTTCCCAGACTATCCTTAAGAATGTTCCCCTTGGAGTCTTGGGCATAGGTGTAGCCATCCTTGATCTGCTTTTCCCGGCTAATCTGTTTTTCGGTAATTTGCTCTGGCGAAATATGTATGTTTTTAAAGGCCAGCTGCATTTCATAATCGTAGGGGACATTGTCCAAGGCATTAGCGTGGTATTGGGTCCATAGGTCGTTAAGTCCGTATGTGTTGAAATTTAATAGTTCTTCTTCCAGCCGGACGGGAATGATCTGTTCGGAATCGTTGAACATAAGCACTTTTACATAATCCAGTCCCTTCTGGTAGGCCTGTTCCATTTTTTCCTTGGCCTGTGGATATCCCGGACTAAGTTCTTCCAAATATGCAAAATCATCATATGCCTTTCTGTAGTCCAATTTATTGCTTGCATTTTGGAGAATTCCGTTCGCGTTCACAAAAAGGTGCTCGGAAAGATCTCTTTTGACCTGGATTATAGGATTGTCATAATCTTTAAAATCAAATTTGGCGTTTCTTCGTTCTTCCTGGATATACAAAGGTAAAAGCGGCCTGATCCTTTCCTGGATATTTTTTAACGATAAATAGCCTGTATACATTCTTTCCAGATTGGCCGGATTTCCCTCTTTTTGCAAGAATGAAATCTCCTGTAGCTCCCGTTCCGTATTCTTTTTAAAGGCCTGTTCCAGTAATACAATGTAAGGCTGATTTCCTTTTTTGGTCTTGTTATCTGCCAGATTGTCCATTGCCTTGGACATGGCTTGTTCATAATCGCCTATATTTAAGGCTTCTTGGGTTTTTTTGACCCCGCCACAGGAAAGAAAAACAAGTAACGGCAGGGCAAGAAAGGTTTTTTTTGTCATGTTGGTCGTTATTGGTCCGTACCGGGTATGTTGTTGTCCGGTATGACACTATGTAACGTAAAAGTGCCGAAAATCGTATGTCTACATGGAAAAACCCCGACCGGATCGGGTGTTCCATACCATCGGAAAATACTACCGCATAAAAAGCGCCCCAGTTGTCCTATTTTTGAAAGTATAGGCTGCCGGAAAGATCTATTTTTTCTTGGACTGGAAAACGGGCAGGAGTTTGCCGGACACCTCTCCAAAACCGATCCTCACCCCATTTTTTTCGCAGTGTCCCTTAAAGGTGACGGTATCGTTGTCCTCAATGAACTTTCGTTTGGAACCGTCATTTAACGTAAGGGGCTTTTCCCCTCTCCATGTTAGTTCCAACATGGAACCGAAAGAATCCGGCGTGGGCCCAGAGATGGTTCCGCTACCCATCATATCGCCACTGTTCACTTTGCAACCGTTCACTGTATGATGGGCAAGTTGTTGGGCCATGGTCCAGTACATATATTTGAAATTGGACCTGCTGATAACGGTAGGCTCCCCATTTTCCGGTGTGATCTCAACTTGTAGGTGTATGTCCACCCCTCTCTTTCCATTTTGCTGTAGATAGGGAAGGGGAGTGGGTTCTTGGGTAGGACTTTTTACCCGAAACGGTTCCAGGGCGTCCATGGTCACGATCCAAGGCGAGATGGACGAGGCGAAGTTTTTTGCCAAAAAGGGACCTAGTGGAACATATTCCCATTTTTGTATGTCCCGAGCGCTCCAATCATTGAATAGGACCATTCCGAATATATAGTCTTCTGCCTCATCAACTGGGATGGTCTCCCCCAAGATATTGGCATCGGTGGTTATAAAAGCCATTTCCAGTTCAAAGTCGACCAATTTTGAAGGGCCATATATAGGTGTTTCCGAACCTTCGGGCATGGTCTGTCCCATAGGTCGGTAGATCGGGGTTCCGGAGGGAACGATGGAGGAACTACGCCCGTGGTAACCTACTGGAATATGGAGCCAGTTGGGCAACAGCGCATTTTCCGGATCCCTGAACATTTTTCCAACATTGGTGGCATGTTCCTTACTGGAATAAAAGTCGGTATAATCCCCTATTTGCACGGGAAGCTGCATTTCTATCTCGTCCATGGTGAAGAGGACGATTTTTTGGTGTTCCTTATGGTTCTTGAGGGTATTGTTGTTTATATCAAAAATTTCACTGATCCTGTTTCGTACCAGTCGCCATGTCTTTTTCCCGTCCGATATAAAGTCGTTAAGGGTATCCTGCAGGAAAATGTCGTCCGTGAGCGGGATATCATGAAAATATCCCAACTGGTGCAGGGCGCCCAAATCAATGGCATGGTCCCCGATCCTCGTGCCTATGGTCACGATGTCGTCCCTGGTCAGAAAGACACCAAAAGGAATGTTCTGAATGGGAAAATCCGATTGGGCATTAACGGGTATCCAACTTTTTTTTGAGGGATCGTTCGTTTTTGTGGGCATGGTATTTTTGTTAATTTGTATTTGATAAATTTCTTATCAAATATATTATTTTCTGCCAATTTACAATTGGCAATTTGTACTTTTACCCCTTATTTAAAAGAATATTTTTAATATGCACCGAGATACGCAAATTTTTGAACTGATCGAGCAGGAAAAGCAACGACAAACCAATGGAATAGAACTTATCGCTTCCGAAAACTTTACCAGTCCACAGGTAATGGAGGCTGCTGGATCCGTTCTGACCAACAAATATGCCGAGGGCTATCCGGGAAAAAGATATTATGGGGGATGCGAAATTGTTGATGAAATAGAGCAATTGGCAATTGATAGGGCAAAGGAGCTTTTCGGGGCTGCATATGCCAATGTTCAGCCCCATTCCGGTTCCCAGGCCAATACGGCCGTTTATCATGCCTGTCTGGAGGTAGGGGATAAAATTTTGGGATTCGATCTCTCCCATGGAGGACATTTGACCCACGGCTCGCCGGTGAACTTTTCGGGCCGACTCTATAACCCCGTGTTCTATGGGGTAAATAAGGAAACGGGAATGCTCGATTATGACAACATTCAGGAAATCGCTACCAGGGAGCGGCCTAAATTGATCATTGCAGGGGCATCCGCTTATTCCAGGGACATGGATTTTAAGCGGTTCAGGGAAATTGCAGATAGTGTAGGCGCCATTTTATTGGCGGACATCTCCCATCCTGCAGGATTGATCGCCAAGGGTATCATGAACGATCCCATTCCACACTGTCATATTGTGACCACCACCACCCACAAGACCCTAAGGGGGCCTAGGGGAGGATTGATTTTAATGGGTACCGATTTTGACAACCCTTTTGGAATAACCCTCAAAAATGGAAGCCTAAGGAAGATGTCGGCCCTTTTGGACCTTGCGGTATTCCCTGGAAACCAGGGCGGACCGTTGGAGCATATCATAGCCGCAAAGGCCATCGCTTTTGGAGAGGCGCTGACCGATGATTTCCTCACCTATATGTTGCAGGTCAAAAAGAACGCTGCCGCAATGGCCGCCGCCTTTGTTGCAAAGGATTACAAAATAATCTCCGGGGGCACGGACAACCATATGATGCTGATAGATCTGCGGAACAAGGACATCACGGGCAAGGAAGCCGAGCAGGTTTTGGTAAAGGCGGATATTACGGCCAATAAAAATATGGTTCCTTTTGATGATAAATCACCTTTTATAACTTCGGGAATACGGTTTGGAACCGCTGCCATCACAACTAGGGGCCTAAAAGAATCCGATATGTCCACTATTGTGGATTTGGTGGATACCGTATTGTGCAATGCAACGGACGATAGTGTTATAGGGGACGTAAAGAAGAAAGTGCATGCTCTTATGGGGGGGCGGCCTTTATATGACGCCTAAAATTCAATCCCCTGAACACCAATAGCCCTATCTATTGGTGTTCCCAGGGATCGATCTAATGATTTAGCATGAACAGATCCCCTTGAACCAAGGATTTGTTGGCTACATCATAGATAATCGCATCATCTACCGAATCAAAATACAATCCCCAAAATCCTAGAAAATCGGAGGCTTTGGCGCTGTTTCCAGACCTAATGTTCAGTAGGTTGTTGCTATGCTGTAATGGTGCTTCCTCAAAAACGGGTATATAGATTTCGAAAGGTACTTCATGTTTTTTTCCGGAGAGATCAAAATAATGCTCCGTTAGTTCCTCCAGAATGTTCTCCAGTTGCTCAGGGATACTTTGCTCGTATATTTTTTTGATGATGATGGAAGTGTCCTTTAAAAGGATACATACCTCCTCAATATCGATTTCGAGGGAATTGTTATCCTTTAACTGGGCAATGGCAATGGAGAAGGGGTTGGCATCTTTGCACCCAAGGGACCCTTGATGATCGCCGTCCGATTTGCGCAAGCTTAGGTAGTAGATGGTTTCGGCAAGACTAAGGTTGCTCTGGAACTCTACGAGTAGGTTGCTCTGTGTTTCGGTGGAACTAAAAGCACTAACACTTACTTCCGAAAAAAAATCCTTCTCCAACTTTCTTTTAAAGGTGTCCAGCTGTTTTATTGGAAGATTTATATCCGAACGTGAATATGCATTATTGTTAAGATTGTCTTCGTGCAATGGCATAATCAACTTGTGTTACGGTTAAGTATATGCACGAAGTTAATTTTTTAAAACCGTCATGCACTATATAAAAACCTTAGAATATATATGGTTTTGGTATAGGATGTTGTGCTTTAAGAAATTGTTTTTCAGATCTATGTGGGGAAGTTTTATATAAAACCCCTGTTCCTTGCTTCGGTGATCAGGGCCTGATCGTTCTGTTTTTCTATGCCGAAAATAGTTTTTAATTGTCGTTTTCTGTTCTCGATACCCGGAAGGGAAAGGGAGATATGTTCTATCATGTCCTTAGTCTTTGTCCCTATGGAAAGGTGATATAGAATTTTCTTGTCATTTTCGTCCAAAGGGATATCATTGGCCATTTTTGTCCTAATGGCGACAAGGGCTTTTTTAGTGTAGTAGGGGGGGGACTTCATAACTGTGTGGACCATATCGTATAGGGCGGTCTCATCAATTTCGGTCTTTACCAGATATCCTTCGGGATTAACGGTTCCCAAGATGCTGTTGATCCTGTAATTGTCGCTAAAGGAGGACAGGAACACGATTTTCGAATCGGGGACCACTTCCCGTGCCAAGATCCCCAGATCTTCCCCGGTCTGGGGGGAACTTTCATTTGCGGGACCCAGTTGAATGTCGAGCATAATAATGTCATAGCGAAATGATCTTGCCGAATCCAAAATCTTCTGTTTGCCCTGTTCAAAGGTTTTTGCGGTATCCACATGGATCACAAAATCCTCAAAGTTGATCTCCTCAAGTATGAACTTATAACCGATCATGGTCATTTCATGATCGTCGACCGCAAGTATTCGTAGTGTTTTCATACCTTTCCAATTATAGATTTGTTTCGGAAACCATCGATTTATCGGATGGTATGACAGCTTCCAAACTGTCTGTATAAGGGACTTCAATGGTTACATCGGTGCCTTGGCCCATCTTGCTTTTTATTTCCCATTTACCGTTCATTTTACGGACACGCGACCGGATGTTCTTCAATCCGATCCCTTTTCTTCCCTTCTTTGCATCAAATCCTTTTCCGTCATCTTTTATTAATATGCGGATGTTATTTTCGTCAGACTCCAAAATGAGCGACACATTTTTTGCACCTGCATGTTTTAAGCAATTCTGTAAACTTTCCTGAATGACCCTGTACATATTTATTTTGAGTTCCCCCTTCAATCGGTCCCAGTCCATGTCCAAGGTATAGTGAAAATGGAAGGACGCCTTGGAGGTATTGTCCAATGTCTTCAACAGATCTTCCAAGGAGTATATAAAGTTATGAATTTTTTGATAAGCTGCATGGTTAAGTTCGTGCGATATGGCCCTTAGTTCCTCTTCTACCTCTTGCAATTTCTTGATGTACTCCGCTCTTTGGTAAGTTGCTTCCGTGGTCGTTTTCGAGTTCAAACCTGTAAGCACCAATCGAATACCGAGCATTTGGCCTAATATGCCATCGTGAAGTTCCTCTGAAACCCTTTTCTGTTCCTCGTGTTTCCCTTCCAGGAATTTTTCCTTTTGGGAAAGCATTAGATTGAATATTTCCAGATTGCTTTCCTGCTGCTGCTGCTGAAATTTTAGGCGCTGGTTTTTGATACGTAGGGCGATGATGCTGAAAATGGAAAGGGCCAGAAAAAAAATGCCGATCGCAATTCCCAGCCAAAGCTGTTTTTGACGGGCCAACAGTTGGTTCTGTAGAATAAACTGGTCCGTTTCGAACTGTATACGGGCAAATTTGTTCCGTATCTGTCGCTCCTCCCTTTGTAGGCTGTCATTTAACTGTATATATTCCTGAAGGTGCTGTTGTGCACTTCCCTTGTCCAGTTTGCTGATGAGTCCCAGGCTTTCCAACAACCTTTTGTTGTTGGAACTTTTCTTGGCAAGCGATTTGGAGGTCTGGGCATAAAAAATGGCCTTTGCGGTATCCTGCTGTCTAAAGGCATATTCCGAAAGATAATAATTTGATAGGGACATTCCGGTTATGTCATTAAGACTATCCTGCAATTCAAGCGCTTTATTAAAATCATCATGGATTCCTACGGTATCGTTTAACAAAAGCTTGGTCCATGAAATATTACTTAAGGATTTAGCATACATTCCCGCATCTGTATTTACTAAATTTTTATTTGAAAGAACCTGTGCGAAATAAGATTTTGCCTTAATATATTCTTCTTTGTTTTCATACAGGGACCCTATGTTGTTCAGAATTGCCAATCTCTGCACTTCCGCATTCCCTAACGACTCGAGGTATTTTAACGCTTCCTGATAGTATTCCAAAGCTTTGTCAAATTCGTTTAGGGAATTATATATGACACCCAAGAGGTTATAGCAATTATAGAGCTGTTTGTTATCTTTTAAGGGTTTTAATAATTCAATGGCCTTTATCGCATTTATTTCGGCGCCGGTATAGTCTTTTACATCCGCTTGTACCACCGCCATGTTGTAAAGCATCCTACCGGACAAAGATTTATTGTCCAGTTTTGAATAAATTTTTTGGGCCGTGGAATAGTGATAGTAGGAACTGTCCTCCAGGGCGTTCTCCCTAAAAAAACTACCTAGGTCCCAATGGCTTTCGGCAAGTACGATCGAATCGTTCGAAATTTTTGAAAGTACCAATGTCTGTTTGTTGGCTGCCCTAAAATTGATGGAATCCCTAAGTTTGTAGTAGGCCAAGGAGATTTTTGAAAAATATTTTGTTTTGAGGGAGTCATCGGCAATTTGAAGTGCGACCTTACCGGATCTTTCGAGCAGTTCCTTTTTTTGGGTCAAAGTCAAACTCGGATCTTTACTGCTTTCCAACCAAAAGGACAGACTGTCCGTTTGGGATATGGGGTAGTTGTCGGGGCTGGGGTCCGTTTTTTGTAGGCATGCCGACAACATACCCAAAAAGCCCAGGGCCAACGCATATTTACAGTAGGTTTTGATGGGGTGGCTTTTAAATGTTTCTTGACTACAAGGTAAAAAAAAATAGCTTTAAACCTATTGGGCCTAAAGCTATTTTAGATGTACGGTGCTATTATTCGTCCCTGTCATCCGTTTTTACGATTTCTTTATCGGTGGACAAGGTATCCCCTATGTTTTCATACAATGCTTGTGTCTCTTCCATTGAATTTTCTTCCTCGCATGAGTATAGTCCTGTTGATAATGCTACTACTGCCAAAATACTGAATACCTTTTTCATCTTATTATTTGTTTAGGGGGTTATTTTTATTTTATACCGCTAAACTATAAAAGAAGGCAGGGGATAGAAAGCTAATTGGAATCGCTTTAGTGAACGGACTGGTTATGAGGGTAAACGCACCGTTTTTGATAGAATTTGATCAATTTAATGCCTTGATAGTGTTTTTGGACAATAATTTTTTGAGGGAATCTATATTTTCCTTGTAAGATTTGGAAAATGGGAGATGGTGGTTATCGTGTTTTAAGGAGCATAATGATTTGCCATAGTTGATCCTGGAAACATATTTGGTATTTAAGATGTAACTCTGGTGTATCCTCACAAAATTTTTGGGCAGACTTTCCTCAAAGGTCTTAAGGGTCTTGAATGCACTTATGGTGGTTCCGTCCATCAGAATGAAATCCGTAGCGTTGTTATCCGCCTTAAGGTACAGGATCTCGTCGGTATCCACATATCTAAAATCCTTATAGGACTTTAAACAAAGCGTCTGGGAGGTGGATTCCTCCTTCGGCATTACTTTTTTGAGCTTGAGGAGGGATTTTCGGATATCGAATTCATTGTAGGGTAGGAGCCAATAATCAAAGAAATTGTTCTTTATGGCGTCGTAGGCGTATTGTTTTCCTTTGGAGATGCCAATAATCAGTGGCAACTGTTTTATATATTGGTGCAATTCCATGACCATTTGAAAATACTCCGATGCCACATCGTTAAGATTTACAAATACGATATCGGGATTGAACTTGAGAATGTGGTTCAACCCCTCGGAACTGTTCTTTGCGAGGGCGCTACAGTTAAACTCCCCATATTCCTCCAAATAGTGCTCTAATTGAAGATGGGAGACGGCCTCGGAATCTATTACAATATAAGTGTACTCCATAGATCATCGCTAATGTGGTACAAAGTACTGATATGCACCGAGGAGTGATTATATTTTAACCATAGAATTAATATGGTTTTCCTCTTCAAAGTATTGAAAAACAGGGAGATTTGAAAGAAAAAACTTTCTTAGTCGATATTTTTTTTAAAATTAAGGTGATTCAGTCCAAATGCTGGTACGCTCCAATGTCCGGAACGTTCGTCCTGTCTTTGCCCAAAATATCATAGGGGACCATGGGCGCCGTCTCCATTTTTGCCCATCCCAATGCGGCAGAAGTAGGCCCAATGGCCAAATTGTGTCGTAGAGGGTCCAGAAAAACCGGATCTCCATTTACCAACACCTGATCATAGTGTTCCTTATTGGTAAGGTCATAGAGGGAAACATCCCCTCCGGACGATGCAGTGGATTTCTTGAGCAAACAATGGTCAAAATGGAAGTTGAACAGGGCACTTGCTTCCTTGGCCAGTGCATATTCATTGGAACCGCTTCCCCAAATAATACAGTTGGTAAAGATTGCGGACTTCAGGTCCGCAATTTTTTCGTCGCCCAATTCCTTGGTCATGAAATTTGACAGTGCTAGGGCCGCACCCACTCGAAATCCTTTGTTGTAATAATTTGCAATGGTACAATGAACAAAATTATAATTGCCCCCTTGCCCGTGAAAAGAATGGGTCCCTGCATTTCCCAAAACTACATTTTCTGCAGTTATATCGCCCGATCGTGACCAAAGGTTGGTGATGGAACTATTATATATCTGTACGTTTTTCAGGGAAAGTAAAGTGTTGTCGTCCACTGTGCCGGTTTTAACCAATATTCCTATTCGGGCATTTCTGAGCGTAAGATGTTCTATGTAACTCGGGGCACTTTGGCCCAGGATCCAAATGCCGCCCCATTGGCCTGGTTCATTTTCAAAGTTGGCTTCCGGCCGATCGCCCTCAAAGATCACTTCCCCTTCCATGCTGTCTTCATCCAAACTAGGTCCTCCGTTGATATGAAGGGATCCGCCATTGTGTATCAACAATCCAGAATTGTTATGGAAATATGTCCTAGTGCCCGCTTCCATTATTAATTGTTGGTCCTTTTCAACGGTAGCGTACCCATATATAACATAGGGTTTCGTATTGGTAAACGTCAAATGGGCCTCCGGAACGGTAAAAGTATCTGCGCTCAGGGTAATCCCTTCCCCATCCAACTTCCCTTGGACGGTCCCAAGGGCCTGTGAACCTGGCATTCCCGGATAGAGGAAGATGGCGTCCCTTATCAGGGAGACCAAGGAAACCTCCTGTTTGTTCCCCTCCCCAATAAAATGGATGACATCGGTACTTAAAAATTCGGTCGATAGGGTATCGGAAATTGTATAGGTATTTTCGATAAGGATGTACATGCTGTCCTTTGCAAGTATGGGAACGTTCTTAAAGGATTTACCGGCAACCCCATCCACGTTCAAACGGTAGCTACTGTTTTCGCCCAGTCCCAGTGTGATGGTCGGTACTTGAAGGTCCTTATTGCTCCTATTATAGACCTTTAGGGTATAAGTGCTGCTCCCGATTCCGGAAAAGAGCGTGTCCAAGTATACTGTATCCCTTGAAAATTCAAGACTTCCCGAACTGGGCGCATGGTCGAATTCCTTTCTGCATGCGCTCCAAAAAATGAATGGCAATAGAAGGATTGCAATTGGCGGGAAAGTACTCTTCGTCCTCATTTCGACCTTGTTTTTAGGAGGTGAAAATATGTTGGATGTCTTTCGGTACCCTGACCGGTTTCAGGGTGGTGGCGTTCAAGAGGCACCATTCTGTCTTGGCCGTGACCAAGGCCTGCCCGGTTTCACTAAGGAACATTTCTACGATCCGTACCGAAATGGCCCCCCGTGTTTTTTCTATGTGGGTCCTTATAAGGATCAAATCGTTCAGTTTGGCCGAACTTGAATAGGTTATGTTGTGGTTAATGACCACCCAGATCATATTTTCCTTAAGTTCCTGTGGGGCCTTTGATTCCCAATGTGCTTTGGAAACATCCTGTATCCATTGTACATAGCGCACATTGTTGACATGGTCTAGGTCATCAAGGTCATCCGCGGTAACGGTCACCGTCATTTCGAAGGCGCCCATTACTATTTCTTTACGATGGTTACCTCAAATAGCTTGTCCCAATTCTTGCCCGTGACAAAAAAGGTTTTGCGCCCTGCATGATAGGCCACACCGTTCAACACATCTAGATCCGAATGTTGGGCGACCTTGCTTTTTAGTCCCCCAAAATTTATGACCCCTATTATGGCGCCGGTTTGGGCATCAATGATCATCATGCTCTCTTTTTGGTAGACATTGGCATATATTTTTCCGTCCACATACTCCAGTTCATTGGTCTTGTTAAAGATCGATCTGTCCGTTACACATTCAATATGCCCTTCTTCCACCAAAGTGACCGGATCCAAAAAATATATTTTTTCGCTACCGTCGCTTTTCAACAGTTTATTGCCATCATTGCAAAGTCCCCATCCCTCCTTGCTATTTCCATAATTGAAGGAGTCCAATTTTTCAAAATTTTCAAGATCGTATATAAACCCAATTCCACTCTGCCATGTAAGTTGGTATATTTTATTGTTTAGGATGGTGATTCCCTCGCCAAAGTAGTTGTTCGCAAGATCTACCTTCTTTAAGACTTCCCCGGTCCTATAATCAACTTTGCGCAGGGAGGACTGCCCTTTTCTGCCCGTTCCTTCATATAGGGTGTCTCCATGGAATTCCAGGCCTTGGGTATAGGCCTTTATATCATGGGGATATTCGTTTAAAATTTCATAAGTGTACAGTTCTGGGGCCGTGGAGGCCAATACTTTTATTTTTTTTGAGATGGTAACGCTGTCATCGTCGAACTTTACCATTGCGCTGAGCGTTTTGTTCCCCAACCGAACCACGTCCAAATTGATCTTCCCGTTTTGAACATCGACTGGATCCCCGTCCAATTTATAGGAGATGTTGTCTATGGTCTTCTGTTTGGGATTGGATATTGAAATTCCGAGGTCGCTTCCTTGTTGAAATTCCGTTCGGTCCCCTTCCAATTGGAGTTCAAAAAGTTTGGAGGCCGAATTTCCGCCACCACAGGAAACGTGTAGGAGGGCCAAGGTGCAGGGGAGTACGTATAAAATTCCTTTCATTCTTTAGGTATTTAAGCAACTACTTTGGTTTTGTCTACCAGTATAAACGGTCTATAAATAGGATTTGCATTGTTCGGAGTCTTACTCCCGGCAATCCGTTCTTGCACAATCAACTAGAAAGATACAATGTGGAACGGGTTCAAGGGACCAAGGTATTTAATTAAATTAAGAACGTAAAATGATTGCGAAAAAATTAAAAGGTTGTATCTTTGCGCCGGCAAGTCCTACACGACTAGCTCCTGCAGAATCCCCCAGGGTGGGAACGCAGCAAGGGTATGCGGTTGTAGCAGTGCGATGTAGGTAGCTTGCCTTTTTTTATGCCCTATTTTTTCCTTTGACTTTCCTTGATACAATTTTTTTTACTTGGTGATATCATGTGATCCTCTTGGGACATGACGGTCCTAGCCCAGATCGTTCTCAAGTTCGATGTCCGTACGCAACTTTGATATGTGCGGTCATACTTGTTTATCTTGGGTGGATCGATCTGCTTTTTTATGTATACCTGACCAAATGCTTAAAACATACTTGCGTTAAATTCTAGAGTGGGCTTGGGATTGTTACAATCTTCTTAAAATTATATCAAAAGAATCCTTTCATCTTGTTTTTTGGTAGTGCGTCCAAAAATTTTTCCTTTGCACCCCCTTCGCTTTATCTTTGGCCTACCATAGCATAAGTAGGTTAAGTTCATGGTAAGATTTGGGGAAAAGGCAGGGGAGACCCTGCCTTTTATTTTATGGTGTTTTTTAAGCCCCCCTCACAAAATAAAGGCCAAGCGGGTGCGCCTTCCAAGGAACCTGTGCTTCCCATCCTTCCCTATATCCACAATTCCTTAATTATTCGTTTATTTGCAGGTATACTAAATGTCTATGGACCATAAAGTTGTTTTGGTGACCGGGGGCTCCTCCGGGATCGGAAAATCGATCGGTACGTATCTTGTTGCAAAGGGATTAACGGTTTACGGCACGACCCGTACTCTTGAAAAGTCCCAAGGGTTCGATGGTTTTACACTATTGCGGATGGATGTGGGAAATCCGGAGACCATTTTGGCCGCTTGTAATGAGATCATAAGGAGGGAAGGTCGCTTGGACGTCGTCATAAACAATGCAGGGATAGGTATAACGGGCCCAATTGAGGAAACGCCCCAAGAAGAAATGCAAAAAGCCTTTGACACCAATTTTTTTGGCCCCATAAACGTTATGAAAGCCGTACTTCCCCAAATGAGGAAACAGAAAAAGGGGCTGGTCGTCAACATTACTTCCATTGCTGGCTATATGGGCCTGCCATACCGGGGAATTTATTCGGCCAGCAAGGGGGCTTTGGAACTGGTCACCGAGGCGATGCGTATGGAAACGAAGGATTTTGGAATCCGAATAACCAATCTGGCCCCTGGTGATTTTGCCACAAATATTGCCGCTGGGCGTTATCATGCCCCGGTACAAATGGATTCGCCATACCGTTTGCCTTACGGCAATACCCTAAAAATGATGGATAGGGACGTAAATAATGGGGGAGACCCGGAAAGAGTGGCGGAAAAGGTCTACGACATCCTTAGGAAAGACAGCCCAAAAATACATTACAAAGTAGGGGCCTTTATGCAGCGCATTTCCCTTTTGCTCAAGAAAATATTACCCGATAAAGTCTTTGAGAAATTGCTGCTTAACCATTATAAGTTGTAATTTTGTACGTACCCAAAAAGTGGGCCCTAAATGGGAAGGGTGGCCACTGTTTTGTTAACAATTAATATTTTATGCAATGAAATTTTTTATAGACACTGCAAATCTTGAACAGATAAGGGAAGCCCAAGAATTGGGCGTATTGGATGGAGTGACCACCAATCCTTCCCTAATGGCCAAGGAAGGGATCAAAGGAAAGAACAACATCCTAAAACACTACGTTGATATTTGTAACATTGTGGACGGTGATGTCTCTGCAGAGGTAAATGCCACCGAACTGGAGCAGATGATAGCGGAAGGGGAGGAACTGGCCGAACTTCACGAGCAGATCGTGGTGAAGGTCCCCATGATCAAGGATGGTATAAAAGCCATAAAATATTTCTCGGACAAGGGGATCCGTACCAATTGCACATTGGTGTTCTCCCCCGGACAGGCCTTGTTGGCCGCCAAAGCGGGAGCAACATATGTTTCGCCCTTTATCGGAAGGTTGGACGATATCTCCACCGACGGACTGAACCTGATTTCCGAGATAAGGCTTATCTATGACAACTATGGATTTGAAACGGAGATTTTGGCCGCTTCGGTACGGCATTCCATGCACATTATCGAATGTGCCAAATTGGGAGCCGATGTGATGACGGGCTCCTTGGCATCCATAGAAAGTCTTTTAAAGCATCCCCTGACGGATAGTGGCCTCGCCCAATTTTTGGCGGACTATAAAAAAGGAAACTAAACTTTCTATAGCATATTTATAGAAAGCCCCGAAAAATTATTTCGGGGCTTTCTAGCTAGTATAGGTAACCACTTAAACTTTTTCAATTGGCGGGAAAATTACCGTTTTGAGCCTACTTTTCCTTTTATTTCCTACCTATCCACAAGGTGGATGTACTTCTTTTGGTTAAAGTTCAATAGTTCAACCTATTATTGTAAGGTCGGGTATCCTTGACGGAACAAGGAATGGATATCCGCAAAACCATCCACTATTTTACCATCGTGGACCACCATGCACTTGTTCAATGGATACACTATCAAGGAGTTGGTAAGTTCCTCAAAATCGGTGGAGAGGAACTGCTCTTTAGGGTCTAGGCCGTAATTCTGTAGCAACCCTTTCCATTGTGGTAGATCGGTCTTATAACTGATCCCGATAAACTCGTAGTCGGGATGCTTTAGTTTTAACTCTTCCACCTTTTGGTTTATACTCATAAAATGGGGCATCAATAGGCCGGACCAAAAGTAGAAAACTACTTTCCCGTCATTTGCTACCTCCCGAAGGCTATAGGTTTTATCGGCAATGTTATGCACCGTAACATCAGGGAGCGGACTATCCGGTTGAATGCCCTGTATCCCGTTGTACAGACGATCTATTTCATTTTTGTGTTTGTTGCCAGCGGAGCGTTGACGGAAATCCGTAATGAAGGCCGTATTATTGGTGCTGTTGTCCCGCGCTTTCAACAAATAGTCTAAAGCCACGTTCCTGAAAAGGTTGTCCCGAAGGGCACCGTCTTTTACAAGACTGTCGATCAGTTTTAACTTATGAAGGTTGAAATGCAGCCTGCTGGCTATTTTTTCGGTGGCGGAGGGGCAACCGTCCAAACATTCCATATAGGACATATTGCCCATATTAAAGATCATATAATTGTAATAGGGCCTAAAATAGCTTAGGTTGGCATTGTTGTAATCCACATTTTTCCGATACCCGTAAAAATCGGCCGGAAGATCGTGTATCAACTTGTCACCTACTTTCCTCCTGTGCTTAAACGGATATTTTTCAAAGTATGCATAGTAAGTATAGTCTATATTGGCGGTCGCAAGTTCCTTGGCCTTATCGGATAGTGCAATATCCTTTTCCAGACCGGTCAATAGGGAATGTTTTGCCATCCTAAGGGAGTCGACCGCAGTGGCAAAAGGGGCCGGTTCCAGTTCGTATAGGCTGTTGATAAGGCTGTCCTCTTCTTCAAATGCCAGGAACATTTCCAGCAGAAAGTTGTTTATTTCCTCACCAGTACCGGAAAAGACAAGGGATTCGTCAAAATCGGAGGTGTTCAACCGGATAAGGATGCTGTCGCCCTTGCCAAGGTACACATATTGAAGTTCCGGACTATGGTCAAAATGATAAAGGCCTTCCTCTACCGAATCGAGTTGAAGGACAAATCGGTTGTTTTCATCCAAAAGGGCGGAATCTACTACCTCTTCATCTTTGTAGAGTACTATATAATCGTTGGTGGGATTTACTATTTCCCCTGAAAAAAAAGCTCTGTCCGACTTTTTTTCGTTCACTTGACAACCCACCAAAACGAAAATAAATAGATAGAAAGTAGTTTTATTCATGTAGGCAATTAATCCAAGATGTCAACAAATCTAGTAAACCCCTGCATTTAATGCTGTTAATGGGGAGTTAAAAATATTGGGGCCCTATTTTGGGACGGTATGCCCCCCCAACCGTTTAACGAATGTTGGTTTCCCGCTATTATTTTCACTATTTTTGCACGAAATTAAAATGTAAAGTATGCTTTCTGTATCAAATTTATCGGTGCAATTCGGGAAAAGGATCCTTTTTGATGATGTGAACGTCACGTTCACCCAGGGGAACTGTTATGGGGTAATAGGTGCCAATGGTGCGGGAAAATCAACATTCTTACGTATTATTTCGGGCCAGATAGATCCCACTTCGGGCCATGTGCACCTAGAACCGGGCAAACGTATGTCCATCCTGGAACAGGACCATAATGCGTACGACACTGTTCCCGTATTGGAAACGGTGGTGATGGGAAACAAACCCTTGGCGGGCATCAAAAAGGAGATGGATGCACTCTACGCCGATTATGATGACAAGAATGCCGATAGGATAGGGGAATTACAGGTACAATTTGAGGAAATGAACGGATGGAACGCCGAAAGCGATGCGGCGGCCCTGTTGTCCAACCTAGGAATAACGGAAGACCTGCATTACACATCCATGGGAGACCTGGATTCAAAATTAAAGGTCAGGGTTTTATTGGCACAGGCTCTTTTTGGAAACCCGGACGTACTGATCATGGACGAACCTACCAACGATCTGGATTACGAGACCATAAGCTGGTTGGAGAACTTTCTTGCCGACTATGCCAATACCGTTATAGTGGTCTCCCACGACCGGCACTTTTTGGATGCGGTCTGTACCAATATTGCCGATATCGATTTTGGAAAGCTCAACCTGTATTCCGGGAACTACACCTTCTGGTACGAAAGCAGTCAATTGGCCGCAAGACAGCGGGCGCAACAAAATAAAAAGGCAGAGGAAAAGGCAAAGGAACTTCAGGAATTCATTATGAGGTTCAGTGCCAACGTGGCCAAAAGCAAACAGGCCACTTCCAGAAAGAAAATGCTTTCCCGTTTAAAAATAGAGGACATAAAGCCTTCCAGCCGACGGTATCCGGCCATCATCTTCGACAGGGAACGGGAAGCCGGCGACCAAATATTGAACGTGGAAAAATTAGGGGCCACCTCCGAAGATGGGGACGTACTCTTTCAGGAAGTGAACATCAACTTGGCAAAAGGGGACAAGGTTGCGGTGATTTCCCGCGATTCCAGGGCCACGACCGCGTTCTATGAGATATTGAACGATAATAGAAAAGCCGATAATGGTGCGTTCCAGTGGGGTGTTACCACCAATCAATCCTACCTTCCTGCCGATAATTCGGACTTTTTTACCCAGAACATCAATTTGGTGGACTGGCTAAGGCAATGGGTAAAGACCGAAGAGGAGCGGGAAGAGGTATATATTAGGGGCTTTTTGGGCAAAATGTTGTTCAGTGGCGAGGAAGCCCTTAAAAAATGTACCGTCCTCTCGGGAGGTGAAAAGGTACGTTGTATGTTGAGCCGGATGATGATGCAAAGGGCAAATGTGCTCATGCTGGACGAACCCACCAACCATTTGGACCTGGAAAGTATCACGGCATTTAACAATTCGCTAAAAAACTTCAAGGGAACCGTTATGCTAACGACCCATGATCATGAATTTGCGGAGACCGTTGCCAATAGGATCATTGAGCTCACCCCAAAGGGGAGCATCGATCGTTACATGACGTTTGATGAATATATGTCCGACAAAAACATCAAAGAGCAGCGTGAAAAAATGTATTCCGTCACCATCTAAAAAAGGAATCGATCCAAAATTGAATGTTTTTTGAGAGCAGGGGAACCAATGGTTTAATAGGATTCCAATACTTATTTCCATTTAATGGGTCCTGTTCCCCAATGCCGGCGCTGGAACGGATCAGGTCTTTTCATTTGTATACGTGGTGGTCCTTAATAATTGATTTTTCAAATTCGGTGATCAGGTATTGAAATACGTACTGTTCCAGATACCGGGATTAAAATTCTTGCCCAGGGCAAACCCATAGAACAATACTATTGCCGCACAGCTCTTGAACATAAAAAAGTAGATGATCCAAAATTCGGAACTGTCACCGTTCCTTGAAAAAAGATTTTCGGGAATGAGCAGGGTAATCAAATAACTGCCGAGCATCACCATTATTATCAGGTTCACAACATCCTTAAATGGCCAGGCAAAAAGCTTTCTGAAAGGATGGAGGTCGTTGCCCCATTTGTGGATAAGATAATAGTAGCCATTGCCGATCGGGGCGAACAATAAGGGGTCGTCCTTATCCTTTAATCGGAACAAACGGGACGGTGCAATTATTTTAAGGCCCTTAATCTCCATGCCATGGTCCCTTTCCATTCTTTTTATTTTCTGGATGGCGTCATCCGGAATCTCACCTTTAAAATAATGGGTGTCCAAAAAGCGCAACCGGTAATCGATACAAATTTTCTTTATTTGCCCAAGATGATAGATATCCTCTGTTTCCAAGAGATCAAAATTAAACGTGTTGGCCTCTGCAATGGTTTTCTTTGTAAGGCTGCCATCTATATGATCCCGTTGCCGGCCATCACTGGCCAGTATGGCATGTACCTCTTGCATAAGTGCATTGGGATCCACTTCCTTTTTACTTGACTTCCTCAGTTTATCCTCGATATTGGTTCTCTTGAGCAGCATATGTTTGTCTTTTAAGGGCGATCTATTTTTGGGATTACCTCTTGCTCATGGATAAGGGTACATCTGCAAACATACCTTGTGTCACCTATGTTCCGTTGGGAAATCAAGGTCGCTATTTTACTGTTGATCGGATTTGATCGGAAGACCGTCCATGGCAATTGTACCAAAGTTAACGAATTACCCTTTTTATCCCGACCAAGCGGTTTATAATTTAAAAGTTAATTATTTGTTAAAAATATTTCCGGTTATCCACTGTCCAAGATTTCGGACGTTAATATATTGTATATTGTCGGCAATTAATAGCATTTCATCGATCAACCACTACCGCCCTTATGATATCCGTTCCCCCACCACGAATCTTTCTGCTGCTCCTGTTATGTATGGGTGCTACCATTATCGCCCAGACAGGCCCAAAGGTACCGTTGGGCATGAACCCTACCATGTCGATTGCTGAAAATACGGGCAATTCCGACAACCACACCTTTTTATTGGCGGCCATAAAGGCGACCGATTTGGAGGGGTTACTGGATATGGAAGGTCCCTTTACGGTTTTTGCACCATCCGATAAGGCTTTTGAAAAACTGACCCCGTCGAAAATCGATTTTCTTTTAATGCCCGAGAACAAAAAGGCACTTAGGTCCCTTCTTACCTATCATATTGTTGCGGGAAGTATTTCCGCATCAAAAATTTTAAGCGCTCTTTGTCATGGAAATGGTAAAACGTCCTTTACTACGGTCCAGGGAACCAAAATTACGGCCACTATGGACGGTTTGGACATCATCCTGACCGACTACCTGGGTAATTCCGCCAAGATCATCACGGCCGATGCCAATCAGTGCAATGGGGTGATCCATGAAATCGATGGGGTGATCCTTCCCCAAAAAATATAGGCCCACTAGGAAAGATTTATTTGATAATCGATATTGATCTTTTTGGACGGATGCGTCCAAATGTTATGTGGGTTTACCAGTATATGCCCAGCAAGCTCGGTCCTATCTTGTTGATCCCATTATATTATTTTTTTGTTATGTTCCCACGCTTGTACGGGAATGATGTTGGTATCCATATGCCCGGCCGCGGGTAGAGGCAGTCCTAATTTTAGAACATCCCAAAAATAAATGTTGTTTTTTTCAAACCCTTATGGTACGATTCCCGTAAGTGTCCCTGTAACAATAAAAACAAACATTATGAAATTTTCAAACATCCAGAATTCCGTATTGGGCGCCTTAATTTTTTTGATGGCGGTCCCCGTGCTGGCACAGAAAACCAAAATGGTGGGCGGTGCGGCCATGTACCCTACCAAAAACATTGTGGAGAACGCTGTCAACTCACAGGACCACACCACCTTGGTCGCTGCCGTAAAAGCTGCGGATTTGGTGGAAACCTTGCAATCGGCAGGACCTTTTACGGTCTTTGCACCGGTCAATTCAGCTTTTGAAAAATTACCCGATGGGACCGTGGACAATCTATTGATGGCAGAGAACAAGCCTACCTTACAGGCAGTTCTTACCTATCATGTGGTAGCTGGCAAACTTAGTGCCAAGGACATATCCAGAGCCATTAAAAAAGGAAAGGGCAAGGCCACTTTTAAAACGGTGAACGGTGCGGCTATTTTTGCCACTCAAAAGGGCAAGGATATCATCATTTCCGATGCAAAGGGTTCCATGGCCATGGTTACCATTGCAGATGTGAACCAATCCAATGGGGTGATCCATGTTGTGGACACTGTCTTACTGCCCTAAGTAGAAAATTTTTCAGTGCCTATTAATAGGTCCTGTTCCCCGAAGTCGGGCGTTGAAGTGAATCAGGTATTTTTCAATTACCGTATGGGCTTGTCAAACGGTAGTTTATGGAAGGGGGCGAAAATTGATTCGCCCCCTTTTTTTATCGTAGGACCGCTCCCAAACGTTTTTCGTAAGCATCCCGTAACTTGTTCATGATCTTATCGATCTGTTTGTCGGTCAAGGTGCTGTTGGCATCCTGAAGGGTAAAGGATACGGCATAGGATTTTTTGCCCTCCGGGAGATTTTCCCCGGTGTATACATCAAAAAGGCTTATGTTGCGCAAAAACTTGGTTTCCAATCCATATGCTATATCATATACCTCCTTAAAGGAAGTGGCATTATCCAATAAAAGGGCAAAATCGCGCTTGACCTCTGGATATTTAGGAATTTCCTTGAAAAGAACACTTTCTTTTGGTAAGATTTCCAAAATTCGGTCCCAAGCAAAATCTGCATATAACACCTCTTGTTTGATTTCCATTTTTTTTAGGACCGATTTTTTTACCACCCCGATATCCACCAACATATGTTCCTTAAAATTAAGGGACAGACCTTCCGATAGCAGATCGCTCCGGGTTGGAGTGGACTGTAGATCGCCAATGCCCAAACGCAGCAGGATGTTTTCCACCGTCGTCTTCAGGTAATAGAAATTGGAGGGCTTGCTGCCGGTTGTCCAGCTATCCTCCGTTTTGTTCCCCGTGATGAAAAGTGCAAGATGTTTGTTTTCCATTCGTTCCCCTCCCATTTGGTGGTAGGTCTTGCCGAACTCAAAAAACTTCAGGTTCTGTTTTCTTCTATTGCTGTTATAGGAAACCGCTTCCAAGCCGGAATACAGCATTGATCGCCGCATTATGGAGAGCTCGTTGCTAAGGGGATTTAGGATCTTTACGGTCTCTTGATCCGATGTTTCGGACGGTTCCAGATAACCGGGTGCGCTTAGGCTATTGGTCATTATCTCATAATAACCTTGGGAGGCCAACAGATCCCCAATGATGTTCTGCAGTTTAAAGTCGTCATATTTGGACGAGGACGCAATTGAAGCCGTCAGTTTTTCCTTGGGCATGATATTGTTATATCCGAACACCCGAAGGATTTCCTCTATTACATCCACTTCCCTTTGTACATCCACCCTATAGAAGGGGATGGCCAGGCCCATACCGGATTCGGATACGTTCTTTACACGGATATCCAATGAGGCAAGGATCGATTTAATACTGTCTTCCGGTATCTCCTGTCCTATCAATCGGTTTATCTTATCGTAGGTCAAAAATACCTGATGGTCATCCTTTTTTTTGGGATAAAGGTCCGCAATATCAGAGGTAATGTCCCCGCCGGCTATTTCCTTGATCAGCAAAGCGGCCCTCTTCAGGCAATAATCCACGTTGTTTATGTCTATTCCCCTTTCGAACCTGAAAGAGGCATCCGTATTAAGGCCATGGCGTTTGGCCGTTTTGCGGATGGATACGGGATTAAAATAGGCACTTTCCAAGAAAATAGCGGTCGTATGCTCCGTTACACCAGAATTTTCCCCTCCAAAGACCCCTGCAATGCAAAGCGGTCTTTCTGCGTCGCAGATCATCAGGTCCTCTTCGTGAAGTTCCCTTTCAATTCCATCAAGTGTCTTAAATTTGGTTCCTTTTGGAAGGGTCTTCACCACTATTTTATGTCCTTTGATTTTGGCCGCATCAAATGCGTGAAGGGGCTGGCCAAGTTCGTGAAGCACGTAGTTGGTGGCATCCACTATATTGTTCTTCGGGGTGATGCCAATCGCCCGCAATCTATTTTTAAGCCAATCGGGCGATGGCTGTACGATCAGGTTGCTAATGGTGAGTCCACAATATCTGGGTGCAAGCTCGCTCTTTAGTACGTCCACGTCCAATTTCAACGCTCTGTTCTCCACAATAAAATTGCTCACGGAGGGCGTTATCAGCTCTTTCTGTATACTTTTCTGCTTAAACCCCGCCTTTAGGTCACGGGCCACCCCAAAGTGGCTCATGGCATCGGCCCTGTTGGGCGTTAGGCCTATCTCGAAGACTTCGTCCATTTCCAGTTCGAATACCTCCGAACATGGGGTGCCGGGCACAAGCGCCCCGTCCAATACCAAGATGCCGTCATGGTCCGATCCAAGGCCCAATTCGTCTTCGGCACAGATCATTCCATGGCTTTCCTCGCCACGTATCTTTCCTTTTTTAATGGTCCATGCCTCGCCTTGTGGGGTGTATAAGGTAGTGCCGATAGTGGCCACGGCAACTTTTTGTCCCTCGGCAACATTTGGGGCACCACAGACAATCTGCAAGGGCTCCCCGGTCCCTATGTCAACGGTGGTCAGTTTTAATTTGTCGGCATTGGGGTGTTTGCTGCAACTTAGTACTTCGCCCACAACTATTCCCTTCAATCCGCCTTTAACGGATTCGTAAGGAGCAATGCCCTCCACTTCCAGCCCTAGGTCGGTCAAAAGCGCTCCGATCCTTTGTGAATCCCAATCCGTTTTTATAAACTGCTTTAACCAATTATATGATATTTTCATTTTAGTGTACCGTATTTAATGCCCAATAAATGTAATCCCCAACTTAACGTACTCTTTTATCGGATACATTTTATTGGGGTGGCCATTCTTTTGGCTATATTAGTGCAATGATAGTTTGTCCCCCCAAAACTGCGGGACCTTTGTTTTCCGCAGCTATAAAAACGTCCAAAGATAAAACAATGTGTTAAGACATTCAACAGCTATTTAAGGGTATTTTGGGCTTCCCTTTCTTTGGGCCAATAGGAACCTATAATTTTATTATGAAGAACGGTATCATCGCCCTATTGTTATTATTTACGGCAATTGCATGTAAGGACATGCCCAAGCCAATTTTGGAACAAGGGATATGGAGGGGAACCATGCGGGTTAAGGACAATAATGAACTGCCCTTTACCTTTAAACTTGCCCAAATGGGGGATGGGGCGTATCATGTGGAGTCCTATAATGCCGACGAGGTTCTAAAGATCGATGAAATACAGGTAACGGGGGATTCCATTACCATACAGATGCCCGTTTTTGAGGGGTACATAAAAGCGGCGTTCACCCCAACTACAATGTCCGGTCATTTTATTATCGAAAGTTTGGATAGGAGCGTTCCGTTCCATGCCACTTTTGGCGATACGGAAAGATTCAGGGTGGAAAGGGAGGCAGATGTAGATGTTGCTGGGATATGGGAGACCGAGTTTGCGCCAAATACGCTGGAAAGTTACATGGGCAAGGGCATCTTTACCCAAAATAAGAACAGGGTCAAAGGTACGTTTAGGACCGGTACGGGCGACTATCGTTATCTGGACGGGGTAGTGGATGGGGATTCATTAAAACTCTCCACCTTCGACGGCTCCCATGTTTACCTTTTTAAGGCCAAGGTCACCGATTCTACGCTTAACGGTACATTTTACTCGGGAAACCATTACAAGGTACCCTTTGTTTCAAGGCGCAATGAAGTCTTTGAATTGCCGGACGAAGATTCCCTTACCTATCTAAGGGAAGGATATGACAAGCTATCCTTTTCCTTTCCTGGGACCGACGGCGAAATGGTATCCCTGGAAGACGAACGTTTTAAGGACAAGGTGGTCATCGTACAGATCATGGGATCTTGGTGTCCCAATTGCCTCGATGAAACCAAGTTCCTGGTGGAATACCTGGAAGGGCATAAAAGTAAGGATCTGGAAATTGTGGCCCTTTCCTTTGAATATGCCAAAACCGAAGAGGGCGCTTTTGGGGCCATAGCACGATTGAGGGACCGCATCGGGGTGCCTTACCCCATTCTCCTGGCGCAGTACGGATCATCCAATAAGGCGCTGGCCCAAGAAAAATTGCCCATGTTGAACCATATACTGTCTTATCCCACTACCATATATTTGGATAAACAAGGAAACGTGCGAAAGATACATACGGGATTTAACGGACCGGCAACAGGAGAAAAATACAACGAATTTAAAAAGGAATTCGATCGTTTCATAAAGCAGCTCGAAAGGGAATGACCTTCTAAAAAAGAAACGGGCAGGTCAGATCCATCATGGTTATCGACTAAGAAACTTGAACAGTTTCTTAGATGATGGTGGATTTTCCCAATCCGATATTTTCATCGTTGATGCTAAGGTGATATTCGGTATCCACGATATTGTCGGCGATAAAGTCGCCCACGTGGTTTGTTCCGTATTTGCTCTTGGGGTCCAGATCCTTGGTAACGATGTTTTTTTGGAGCGCTTTTTCCACAGCGGCTTCCACAGCTTTTGCCTCATCGTCCAACCCGAAATGGGATAGTAACATTGCCGCAGAAAGAACGGATGCAATGGGATTTGCAATATTTTTGCCCTTTGCCTGTGGGTAAGATCCGTGGATAGGCTCGAACATGGCACTGCCATCACCTACCGATGCAGAGGCCAAAAGTCCTATGGAACCTCCTATCACACTGCTTTCGTCCGAAAGAATGTCCCCGAACATATTTTCCGTTAGGATAACATCAAACTGTCTGGGATTCAGGATGATCTGCATGGCGGCATTGTCCACAAAAAGATAGTCCAAAGCGACCTCGGGGTAACTTTCACCGATTCGGGTCACAACTTTTCTCCATAACCTTGAAGATTCCAATACATTGGCCTTGTCCACCAAGGTCAGTTTGTTTTTGCGGTTTTTGGCAGCCTTAAACGCCAAATGGGCTATTCTCCCGATTTCTTTTTCCGAATACTCACAAAGGTCGGACGCAACGGTCCCTTCAGCGTTCAATTTTTTTTCGCCAAAATAAATGCCGCCCGTTAGCTCCCTGTAAATTACAAAGTCGGTACCGGTAATGATATCTTCTTTTAAGGGAGAGTTCTTGATCAGGGTGGAAAATAATTTAACGGGCCTGATATTGGCGAAAAGTCCCAGTTCCTTGCGAAGTTTCAACAGGCCCTGTTCGGGCCGCACCTTGGCCTCGGGGTCGTTATCGTATTTGGGGTCGCCGATCGCCCCGAACAAAATGGCATCACTGTCCTTACACAGATCTAGTGTGGCATCTGGAAGGGGTACCTTTACTTTATCGATGGCAATGGCCCCAACGGCCGCTTCCGTATAGGTAAAGTGGTGGTTAAAGGTCTCTTCAACGGCCTGAAGGCATTTTACGGCCTGGGCCAAAACTTCCGGACCTACCCCGTCTCCCGGTAAAAGGGCTATTTTTAGGTTCATTAGGCTACACTTTCAATATTAATGCTACTTGCGGCTATGATCTCATGTATATCCTGATCCAAAATTTCCTTTTTTCGATCGGCATAGACCAGAAAATCCCCGTAGACAACATCCAATTGGGTCTTGGTTAGCTCATAACCCACAATTTTGGCCCTATAGGCCAAGGCAGCCCTACCGCTCCTTGCGGTAAGTACAATGGAAGATTCGTTGACACCAACATCTGCGGGATCCATAATTTCATAGGTCTCCCTGTTTTTGATTACCCCGTCCTGGTGGATTCCCGAACTATGGGCGAAGGCATTGGAGCCCACGATCGCTTTGTTGGGCTGTACGGGCATCCCCATTTTTTGGGAGACCATCAGGCTGGTATCGTATAATAATTTACTGTTAATGTTCGTGTCCAGGTTCAGGGAAGGATGTTGCCTTAGGATCATCACCACTTCCTCCAAGGAAGTGTTCCCGGCCCGCTCCCCGATGCCGTTAATGGTACATTCTATCTGTCTTGCACCGTTGATTGCTCCGGCAATGGAATTAGCGGTGGCCAACCCAAGGTCGTTATGGCAATGGCAGGAAAGGACCGCCTTATGGATTCCCGAAACGTTGTCGCGCAGGTATTTAATTTTTGCACCATATTCATCTGGAAGGCAATATCCGGTGGTATCGGGGATGTTCAGTACGGTGGCGCCCGCCTTTATGACCTCCTCGCACACCCGTGCCAAAAATTCATTGTCCGTTCTTCCCGCATCCTCCGCATAAAATTCCACATCCTCTACAAAGGTCTTGGCGTATTTTACGGCAGCGACCGCGCGCTCTATTATGGCTTCGCGGTTGGAGTTGAACTTGAACTTTATGTGGGAGTCTGAAGTTCCTATTCCGGTATGTATTCTAGGCCTTTTGGCATATTTTAATGCTTCTGCGGCAACTTGTATATCTTTTTCAACGGCCCTTGTCAGTCCACATACGGTGGCATTTTTTACCAATTTTGCAATCTCGTTTACCGACGTAAAATCCCCTGGGCTGGAAATGGGAAAGCCCGCCTCGATGATGTCCACACCCAATTGGTCCAAACGTTCGGCGATCACAAGCTTCTGTTCGGTATCCAATTTGCATCCAGGGACCTGTTCCCCATCCCTTAGTGTGGTATCAAAAATTTGTACGTTATCTTTACTCATTATATTTGCATAATTTTAGTAGGCTATACGAATATATGGCTACCTTGACCAACTATGCCGTTCAGGAAAAAACATTTACAACGTTAAATTACTTTTTGAAATAGTTAAAAACCTGTAAACCAATTAAATAAACAATTATTATTACGATGACAAATGCCCATAAAGATGCCCTGTTCGTGCTGGTAAAGTCCCTTTCAAAATCGGAAAAGCGTCAGTTTAAACTCTATGTGGGAAGATTGGGGGTGAACACCGATGCCAAGTTTCTGGCCCTTTTCAATTTATTGGATAAAATGAAGGTATATGATGAAAAGGCGATTTTAGGGAGCGGCATCGTAAAAAAAACACAATTGTCCAACCTGAAGGCCCACCTCTACAAACAAATTTTGGTAAGTCTGAGGCTCAACCCGGTGAACCAGAACATACGGGTACAGTTAAGGGAACAGTTGGATTTTGCCACGATTCTTTACCAAAAGGGACTCTATAAGCAAAGTTTGAAGATTTTGGACAAGGCCAAGGCCACCGCCATCGAAAACGAGGAAAAGAACATTGCCTATGAAATCGTTGAACTGGAAAAAGTAATCGAAACACAATATATAACCCGTAGCATTCCAGATAGGGCCGATGAGCTGGCCATGCAGGCCAAGCAATTATCCGAACAGAACGTCATGACCAGTAAATTGTCCAATCTTTCCCTGCAATTGTACGGTATGATGTTAAAGGTGGGCTATGTACGTAGTGACGAGGACCACACCAAGGTAAAACGCTACTTTGAAAGGCACCTGCCCGATTACAATATCGAAGACCTGGGGTTTCGGGAAAAACTATGGCTCTACAAGGCCTATTTATGGTACAGTTTTCTTACACAGGACTTTCTTTCCTGTTATAAATATGCCAGTAAATGGGTGGACCTCTTTTATGAAAACAAGGAAATGATCCATTTGAACCCTGTATTCTTTTTGAAGGGGAACCATTATCTGTTGGAATCGCTCTTTTATGTGAAATACAGTTCACAATTTAGGGAAACACTGGAAAAATTGGAGCTGATCGTCAACAGTGAAGCATTTCCAAAGAACGATAATATATCCTCCCTTTCCTTTCTGTACATCAATTCCAATAAACTGAACCTGCACTTTATGGAAGGAACCTTTGAGAAGGGGCTTTATTTAGTGAAGATTATAGAATATGGGATCGTAAAACATAGGGAGCGGATAGACCAGCACCATGTGATGGTCTTCTATTACAAGATTGCATGTCTCTATTTCAGTATTGGGGACAACAAGTCCTGTATCCAATACCTGAAGAAGATCATAAACAATAAGAACCTGAAAATGCGCGAAGATCTTATGTGCTTTGCACGGGTACTCAGCTTGGTGGCGCATTACGAGGCGGGAATGGACTACCATTTGGAGGTACAGTTAAAAAGTACCTATAAGTTCCTTTTAAAAATGAACGATCTTCATGCGGTCCAAAAGGAGATGATCAAGTTTTTAAGGAGTTTGGGAGATATCTATCCACACGAACTTCGCAACGAGTTCCAAAAGTTGTACAACCAACTTAAAAAATATGAGGACCACCCTTACGAAAAAAGGGCCTTCCTCTATCTTGATATCCTTTCATGGCTGGAAAGTCATTTGGAGAACAGGCCTGTGGCCGAGATCATCCGCGAAAAGGCGCTGGCCATTACCAGATAGGAAGTTATGGCCTTCCGCCGGCAATCTATCCGAGGCAGTTACGGTCCTTCCCAATTAAGTGACCGACCATACGGCTAGGGTAGAAAATGTCGGTAAAATGCCGCATTTTAAACTGACCCTGGAAGCGGGCCGGAAGCACGTTCCGCAAAGCGTCCCGAAGATTCCCGTCCATTGGGAAGGACCTATAAAAAAGGGGGGAGCATAAATTTTTTTCATTTTTTTAAAATGTTTTGGTACTTCGATCGTCCTTATTATTGAACAGGATGGAACAATGTATTGCCCATGCGCGAGGAGCAGGAAAATTATCTCTCAAATACGGTACAAGAATATGGGAAGGGACTGCTTTCCTTTATTAGGTGGCGGGTAAAGAGCGATGCCGATGCCCAGGATATCCTACAGGATATATGGCAGCAGTTGGTCTTGGTGGTCACAACTTCCCCCGTTGAGCAGACGGGAGCCTGGTTGTACAAGGTGGCCCGCAACAAGATAATCGACAGGTACCGTAAAAAATCGCATGGGCTACTTGACGATATTTCCCGCTTTGATGAGGGAAGGGACTATGAAAGCCTGCTCTTTCCAGAAGGGAGCGACCCCGAAAGCGAATATCTTAGGGGCCTTTTTTGGAAACAGTTATACGCTGCCCTTGAGGAACTGCCCGAGGAACAACGGCAGGTCTTTATTTGGCAGGAGCTGGAGGATATTCCCTTTCAAAAAATTGCGGATGACACCGGGGTGGGAATACAGACCTTGGTCTCGAGAAAACGGTACGCCGTTTTGCACCTTCGCAAACGCTTACAGCAGCTGTACGATGAACTTATGGATTAAAACCGATTGTTATGGATTCTAAACACTACCCAAGGAGGCGTAAGGGCCGTTTTGTATTTTTTGCCATGTTGGCGGTCGCTTTTTTTGCGATGATAGGATATGTGGTCATGTTATTATGGAACCTACTGTTGCCCGAAATAATAGATGTGGGACCGGTAACTTTTTGGCAGGCCATCGGTATTTTTCTGTTGTGCAGGATATTGTTCGGATTTGGACCGGCACGCGGATGCGGGGGCAATGGCAGAAGGGGGTGGCGGCGTGCAAAATTAGGAACAATGGGTCTCGGGGAACGCGCCCGATTTGCAGGGGGATGTGGAGCGGATAAGTTCGCCCGCTATGGAGATCCCCAAAGAACGGAAGGGGCATCCAGCACGACCGGCATGCAAGAGGATGTGCCTAATGGCGAAACCAGACCTTAACACCTAAAGGAAATATATATGTACGATTTGGACCATATCCTAGTTTTTAAAACGGACATAAGCAGCAGTGAGAGCGAGGCAAGAATTCACCCCATACTTTCCAACCATAAGGGAATTTCACAATGGAATGTGGATATGGAGGATGTTGACTGTGTGCTGAGGATCATTTCGGATTCCCTTTCCCATGATGAGGTGATCGCGCTGGTAAATGAACAGGGCCACTTTTGCTCCGAACTCCAATAAACACCATTTTTCTTATTTACCCACTCACCAAGTGGGATTTCTAGGTATAAAATTATTATCAGGTTTTTTGGAAATCAGGAACAGGCATCCCAAACGGCATCTGGGGGACAGGGTGCGGAAATTTGGAGCATCTCCTTTTTTACGGGATGTACAAATGAGAGGCTTTTGGCATGTAAGTGGATGCTCCCATCCTTATTGCTTCTATCAAAACCGTATTTCAGATCTCCCTTTATGGGACTTCCTATTGCTTTCATCTGGGCCCTTATTTGGTGATGGCGCCCGGTATGGAGCTCAATTTCCAGTAAAAAATACGTGTTGAGTTCCTTAAGGATTTTATAGTCCAATACGGCTTTCTTGCTTTCGGGTACCTGGTTTATATGCGCTTGCGACCTATTTTGCTGGGTGTTTCGCCGTAACCAGTGCACCAGGGTCCCACGGTCTGGGTCCGGTCTGTTCCGTACCACCGCCCAATATATCTTTCTGGCATCCTTTTCCGCAAACAATTTATTGAGACGTGGCAGGGCCTTGGAAGTCTTGGCGAACACGACTATTCCCGAAGTGGGCCTGTCCAATCGGTGTGCCACACCTACATATACATTGCCCGGTTTATCGTACTTTCTTTTAAGGTACAATTTTACCACCTCACTTAGGGGAATATCGCCCGTTTTGTCGCCCTGAACGATGTCGCCCGGCCTTTTATTGATGGCTATAAGGTGGTTGTCCTCATACAGTACTTGAAGATTTTCCGGGCCGGATACTATTTTGTGCTCCACTAAAACTGAATTTTTTTCTGTTGCAAGGTAAGCGCTAAAATAAAAAGAACCCCCAGGGTTACCGATACATCGGCCATATTGAAGATCCCGCTCCTAATCGGACCTACCCTGAACTGGAAGAAATCGGTTACCGACCCACGGGCGATACGATCCACTAAATTTCCCAATCCGCCACCAATGACACATGCAAAGGCAAAAACGGTCCATGGCCCCAACTTCCTGTTTACCACTATCCTAATTAAAATGGCCAATAATACCAGCATTGGCAAAACCTGCAGAAGGAGTATCTTGACCACAGGGGAAAAATCCGCTCCGAACCCGTACATGGCCCCGGTATTCTCCACGTTCGTCAGGATAAGGAAGGGTCTTACCACCGCCTTGTATTCCATATGTCCCACATGTGTCCGTACCATATCCTTGGAAAATTGGTCGCATCCAAAATTGAGCAGCACGGTGGCAACTATTATGGCCCGTTTTAAAAGGTGTCCCTGCATAGATAGCCCTAACTTTAGTACTGTTCCTCCTCGTTGGGGAAGTCCCTACTTTTTACATCGTCCACATATTGGGAAATGGCTTTCCCCATTTCTTCGTACAGGTTCATGTACCTTCTTAAAAATCTGGGATTGAACTCTTGGGTAATTCCCAAAAGATCGTGGATTACAAGTACCTGTCCGTCCACCCCATTTCCAGCCCCGATACCAATAACGGGAATTTGTATCTGTTCGGCCACCTGTTGTGCCAATTTTGCAGGTATTTTTTCCAATACAATGGCAAAACAGCCCAGTTTTTCCAGGATTTTGGCATCGTCCAATAATTTTTGTGCCTCTTCTTCCTCTTTGGCCCTGACGGTATAGGTCCCAAATTTATAGATTGATTGGGGGGTAAGCCCCAAATGCCCCATGACGGGAATTCCGGCGTTCAAGATCCTTTTAACCGATTCCTTTATTTCAAGTCCCCCTTCCAACTTTACGGCATGGCCACCGCTCTCTTTCATGATCCTGATGGCCGATCGCAAGGCCTCCTTTGGATCGCTCTGGTAACTTCCAAAGGGAATGTCCACCACTACAAGGGCCCTTTTTACGGCCCTGATGACCGAGGAGGCGTGGTAGATCATTTGATCGAGCGTTATGGGAAGGGTGGTTTCATGGCCTGCCATGACGTTACTGGCGGAATCCCCCACCAAGATTACGTCCACCTTGGCATCATCCACGATTTTCGCCATGGAAAAATCGTATGCGGTCAGCATGGAAATACTTTCCCCATTTTTTTTCATTTCGATAAGGGACTTGACGGTTACCCTTTTGTACTCTTTTTTGGCGACGGACATGGATTTTGTTTTAAGTGGGATAAAAGTAAGGAGATTTGTTCAAAAACTTTTAGGGATACTCTGCTTACTCCATAAAATTTTGGATTACATTGGTGCGTACATATCCAAACTTGTACCAAATGAGAAGGTTGATCTTTATATATTGTTGTTTTTGCTTTCTATCGGGAACTGCCCAAGAAATCGAAAAAGAGGCCGTCCAAAGAACGATCGAGACTTTTTTTGAAGGGTTCCACCAACAGGATTCCACCATGCTCAAGGATAAAGTGGCCCCAAATGTCATTATGCAGACCATAGGGGATAAGGAGGGACTCACTGCTGTAAAACAAGTGGATTTCAATGCATTCGTAAGTTCCATTCTTAAGATTGCCGATAGCGTGGAGTTTCAGGAAAAGATACTTTCCTACCATATCCAAATTGACGGCCCTATGGCCCATGTTTGGACCCCGTACGAGTTTTGGTACCAGGGCAACTTGAGCCATTGTGGGACAAATTCCTTTCAACTGCTTAGATCGGACGGGCAGTGGAAGATCATCTACATCGTGGATACGAGGAGAAAGGAGGGGTGCGACTAGGGAACTTTCCTGTTTCTAACAATCGCTCAGATAAACGCCCACCGCCAATCCTCCCTCGGAGGTTTCCTTGTATTTGGAGCTCATGTCCTTTGCGGTTTCCCACATGGTCCGTACCACCTTGTCCAAGGGTACCTTGGCATTTTTAGGGTCCGTATCCATGGCCAGTTCGGCGGCATTGATAGCTTTAATGGCCCCCATACAATTTCGCTCTATACAAGGAACCTGTACCAGTCCACCGATGGGGTCGCAGGTCAGGCCCAAATGGTGCTCCATGGCAATTTCAGCGGCCATCAGTACCTGTTCCGGACTTCCGCCCATCAATTCGGTAAGGGCCCCAGCGGCCATTGCGGACGAGACGCCTATTTCGGCCTGGCAACCGCCCATGGCGGCCGATATGGTGGCCCCTTTTTTAAAGATACTGCCTATTTCACCGGCCACCAGAAGAAACCGTTTGATATGTTCAAAATCGGCCCCGTGGTTTTCTATGACCATGTAATACATCAGAACGGCCGGTATGACGCCCGCACTGCCATTGGTGGGAGCCGTTACCACCCGTCCCAGGGAAGCGTTCACCTCGTTCACGCTCAAGGCAAAACAACTGACCCATTTCAGAATCTGTCTAAATTTCACCTCCGTTTTCCGGATGCTTTCCAACCATTGCTGTGGATCGGAGTAGGGGATATCCCCCTTTAGTCCTTTGCAGATATCATAAGCGCGCCTGCGTACGTTGAGTCCCCCTGGCAGAGTGCCCTCCGTATGGCAGCCGATGTACATGCATTCGAGCATGGTATCCCAAATACGGTGGAACTGATGGTCTATTTCGGCATCCGTTCGCAAGGACCTTTCATTTTCCAGTACAAGTTGGGAAATGGATTTTTGTTCCCTTTTGCAGAAGGCCAATAGTTCGGTCCCTTTTTCCACAGGGAACGGAAACTCTTTAAAGACCTTAAGGTTCTGTTTGGCATTGTACCTTTCTTCCTTTACAACGAAGCCCCCTCCGATCGAATAATAGGTCTCACTTGTTTCCGTCCCATTTGACAAGGTGGCCCGGAAGGTCATACCATTGGCATGGAAAGGCAAAAAAGATTTTTCAAAGACGATATCGGTCAAGGGATCGAACGGTAAGTTCAGTTCATTGTTGAACAGGATGTTGCCTTCGGACTTTATTCTTGATATGGTTCCAGTGATACTTTCAATGGGTACATATTCGGGGTCCGCCCCGGTAAGCCCCATCATGATGGCCACATCCGTGGCATGTCCCTTGCCCGTTAGGGACAGGGAACCGTATATATGGACCTTTATATGTGATACCTGGGCAAAGGTACCGTTGTCCCTTAGTTCAAGTATCCACCTTTCGGCTGCCCTCCAAGGACCCAATGTATGGGAACTGGAAGGGCCGACCCCTATTTTGAGCATATCAAAAGTACTGATGCATTCCATTTGGGAGCGTTTAGGTTGGTACAAATATATCTTTATAATTTGGCATAAATGGGTGAGGGGAGCGATAATTCTGGTTGCAATGTGCCGGATCCACTGAATGAAATATGTGGTATCACGGAAGCGACCCTGCCTTTTAAGAAGGTGCAAAGCGGCAACTTTGTACTTGTGACATCTTGATCGACCCTATCTGCCACCTTGTCATATTTATTGCAATGGCACAATACTTGACCTATTGGAGGGAACGATCAAGGAATTTTAAACACTATAAAAACATACACATGAGTAAGATTATTGGAATCGATTTGGGAACTACCAATTCTTGCGTTTCCGTGATGGAAGGCAGCGAGCCGGTCGTAATCCCAAATGCAGAAGGAAAGAGAACCACCCCATCGGTCATAGCGTTCGTGGAAGGCGGCGAGATCAAGGTGGGAGACCCTGCCAAACGTCAGGCCGTTACCAACCCTAACAAGACCATCTATTCCATAAAGCGTTTTATGGGCAACAAATATTCGGAATCCGTAAAGGAGGCGAATAGGGTACCCTATAAAGTGGTAAAGGGTGACAATGATACATCAAGGGTAGATATAGACGGACGTTTGTATTCGCCACAGGAACTATCCGCAATGATCCTTCAAAAAATGAAAAAGACGGCGGAGGATTATTTGGGCCAACCCGTTTCAAGGGCGGTCATCACCGTACCGGCCTATTTTAACGATGCACAGCGACAGGCTACCAAGGAAGCCGGTGAAATTGCCGGGCTTACAGTGGAAAGGATCATCAACGAACCTACCGCGGCCTCGCTGGCCTATGGTCTCGACAAAAAAGATATAGAACAAAAAATAGTCGTTTTCGATTTTGGTGGCGGGACGCACGACGTTTCCATCCTGGAATTGGGCGATGGTGTTTTTGAAGTATTGGCCACCGATGGGGATACCCATTTGGGAGGTGATGATGTAGATCAAAAGATCATCGACTGGCTGGCGGACGAATTCAATAAAGAGGAGAGCATAGACCTTAGAAAGGATGCCATGGCCCTCCAAAGGCTACGGGAAGCTGCGGAAAAGGCCAAGATCGAACTTTCATCCTCCGCACAGACCGAAATCAACCTACCTTATGTTACGGCCACAGCAAGCGGCCCCAAGCACTTGGTACGCAGTCTGTCAAGGGCAAAATTCGAGCAGTTGATCGAAGACTTGGTAAAAAGGACCATAGCCCCCTGTGAGGCCGCCCTTAAGGCTGCAGGCCTATCCAAAAGCGATATCGATGAAATTATACTTGTAGGGGGATCTACCAGGATTCCCGCGGTACAGGAAGCAGTTGAGAAATTCTTTGGCAAAAAACCATCAAAAGGGGTGAATCCCGATGAAGTGGTGGCCATTGGTGCCGCTATCCAAGGTGGTGTATTGACAGGTGACGTAAAGGATGTACTGTTATTGGACGTAACACCTTTGTCACTGGGAATCGAAACAATGGGCGGTGTAATGACCAAACTGATCGAATCCAACACAACCATCCCCACCAAAAAATCGCAGGTATTCTCAACGGCGGCAGATAACCAGCCTTCCGTGGAAATACATGTGCTACAGGGAGAGCGACCTATGGCAACCGATAACAAGACCATTGGACGTTTCCATCTGGATGGTATCCCACCTGCACAAAGGGGTACCCCACAGATCGAGGTTACCTTTGACATCGATGCCAACGGTATCATTAAAGTTTCGGCAACGGACAAGGCTACCAACAAAACCCAGGATATCAGGATAGAAGCTTCTTCCGGTCTGACAGAGGAGGAAATCAAGAGAATGAAATCCGAAGCGGAGGCCAATGCGGAAACCGATAGAAAAGCCAAGGAGACCGCCGACAAACTTAATGAGGCGGATGGAATGGTTTTCCAAACTGAAAAGCAGTTGAAGGAGTTTGGGGATAAATTGTCCGCAGATAAGAAAAAGCCCATTGAGGACGCTTTGGAAGAACTTAAAAAAGCCTATGAATCCAAGGATGTGGCCTTGATCACCCCAGCCTTGGATAAGATAAACGAGGCTTGGAAAGTGGCTTCCGAGGAAATGTACAAGGCCCAGGCCGAAGGTGCCAGTGCCGCAGAACCCCAATCGGATGCCGGCAACGGTGCCAAGGAAGGTGACAATGTGGAGGATGTTGACTTCGAGGAAGTAAAATAGATCATTGGAAACCATATAGGAGTCCAGAATACCATAGTACTAAAAAAGGGGAGACGAATATTTTCGTCCCCCTTTTTTATTTGTCGCCCATTTGTTTTTCTATTGGTGAAATATGCTTTAATTTTGGCATGTATATTTTAAAATATGGTCAAAAATTACGTATCGCCTTTTTTCCTTTTATTTTCAGGTTTGGCCATCTGCACCTTGCCCCTTTGCGCCTATGGCCAGGATATAGCCGTACTAAGGGTCTCGGATTTCGATCTTAAGGGGCCTGTCAGGTCCTGTACGGTGATCACGGACTATGGAAGGGAGGAGTTCCTGTTTAATGAAGATGGTACCTTGGCACAGTCGACCACCCGGTATAACGAAACCGATTACGAGGTGACCACCTATAAGTATAAGAATGGATATATAATAGAAAAGAGATCTGAGAATTACAGGGAAGGCGAGTTCGATAAAAATACTTCCATGGCGAGTTTATACACCTTGGATACGACCGACCAGAAAAAAATAACCGAAAAAATTATATCGTACAACAAGGAACTGCTCTATCAATACGAGTATTATTATGCAGCTGATGGACAGCTTTCGCGCATCAAGCGGATTACCAACGATGGCATAGATAACACCGTTCTTGAATATGAAACCTATAAAGGTGAGCAGACCATATCCCATTTTTTGAACGGTGACCTGATCAAATCGGTACGGACTTCCAAAACCAAGGAAGGCTCTGATGAGGAAATAACTACGGTGCTTACAAAGGAATTTATCGACGGCAGTCCACATTCCGCATTGGAACAGACCTTTAACGCACAAAACGACCTTGCCCTTGAAAAGTCTTTTGAATATGATGAAACCACAAAAAAATTCGTCGTCTCAAAATTAAAGAGATTTCTATACAATAAAGAGGGCGTCCTTTTGGAGCTACATACCAAGACGGGCCCAATGGAAATTGTAAAGAAGTACCTGCACCAATTTGACAATGGAAAGGAGGGCAATTGGGTAAAGCAGATCGTTACCCCCGACAATACCTATACTACACGTAGGATCGAATATTTTTCAAAAGCTGAATAGGCAAAAAATTTTGCCAAAGGGAAAAGCCATTGGACAGGGCCAATGGCTTTCAAATCATTTCATGGTATGATAATGAAACCTAGTTTCCGGAGCATTTTTTCATCAGTTCCAAATACCCGTTCTGTAGGGATATGGCCTGTTCCGCATAATATTTTCTGGTGGTTTCCAGATTTTCGGCATTTAGGGAAGACTCACTCTTAAAGGTAAGGGGCTTTAAAGAACCGCTATCGGCACAGCCAAATACCGTGGCCAGTTCCTTCAAGGACATTTCCAGCTCCCTAAGTGAGTTCTCTGCAAACCTTTTTAATTTCATTTGCTCCTCCAGTTCCAATTCACGGTTTCGTTGCAACTGGGCGGCCAACAGTCGTTGTTTTTCGATTTTTTCCTCGATCTCACGTTGCTGCTCCAATAATTTCTGTTGGGCAATTTCCAAATTCTGCTGCTGTAGCTTAAGATCCTCCCCAGCCTGTGACAAATCGGCCGCACCTTCCGGCGTCGTGTCAGAAGTATAATTAATGGTACTCTTACTGGTGCAGATATCGTAGGCATTAATAAGGGAGTGTATTTCGGCAAGGGCTTTTTTCGCAAAATACCTTCCTTCCTCCCAATCCTCTGGGTCGGCCGATTTTTTTAGGTCCCCCAATCCGTTGAGGATGTAATCCATAGTGGTATCGCAGCCACAGGTCTCGGTCATAGACCGTGTCTTTTCGAGGGCCTCTATCGCCCTGTCGGCATAGTACATCTGATGGTCGTAATTGTTGGCCTCCAAGGACTTTTTGGTGTGGTTGAGGGCATAGGTCGCTTGGGAATAGGCTTCCCCGCAATTGGCCAGGGAACGTTGTGCTGTTATTGACAACAATAAAATGAGGGTACACTTTTTTATCATGGCAAAGTAGGTTGATTCACAAAATTTGGTAGCGCAAGAAGCTCAATTTTTATGGTACATCAAAAAAAATGTGGTCAATGGATAAAAGGTTGTGGTGTACCACGGGATTTTGTGGGATAGATCGTTCCCAAGATGTGGCCAAGGGCACTTCATATGGTTCGGCGTGGGACCCTTACAAGGTCAAAATTTTTCTAGTTGTAATCCATACGGGCCATCCACTCCCTTTTTAGGATTCCATAACAGCAAGAGTTTCTTCTAACCCCGTTCTTTACGATCATGTTCTCCCGTAGGATACCTTCCAGTACGCCCCCTATCTTCTCCACGGCCCTTCGGGAGCGGATATTCCGCTCGTCTATCCTGAACTCCACCTTTTCAAAACCAAGCACCTCAAAGGCGTGTTGCAACATGAGGGATTTTACCTGCGCATTGATGCCCGTTCCCTGTGAATCTGGTGATATCCATGTCCACCCAATATGTAGCACCTTGTTGATCCAATCTATGGACCCAAACCTTGTACAGCCTATATATTCCTGCCTTTCTTTATGGAATATGGCATATGGAAGGGATTTTCCCATACTTACCTCCTCAATGGCCATGGAAATATAGGTTTTCAGTTTTTCGGGTGTGGATATATCACTGGGCCCGAACAAATGGATATCCAATTGCTGCGCTATGGGCCATAGATTCGAAAAGTGATCCATGAAAAGCGGATCTAAGCGTACTGCTACATTTTCTAGGGAATGGTGTTTCATGGTATCAATGCTTCTATAAGCTCCTTTTTTATTTCATGGCCTCCCTTGAAGGAGATGTGCCGGGCACGTTTTCCGAAAAGTCTTTCGATTTTTTCATCTTCCATAATTCTTCTCTGGGGGGTGAGGAAAACATCGTTGTCCCCTACAATAATGAAAATGGAGGTGCCCAAGTCTTCCAAAAATGCAAGATCTTGCCTTTGTAGTTCGATAGGAATGCCACCGGCATATAGGATCAAGTGGGAACAGGAAATCTTTCTTTGGGCCACCCATCTGCTGGCTATGGATACCCCTTGGGAGAAACCCAAAACAACGGTTTCGATATTTGCTGGAATGGATTCTTTTTGATAGAGGGCATCCAGATAAAGGAGGATGTTTTCCATTTCCTGTCCGGTGTTTTGTTTTGTAAGCCAACTGGCCCCTACACGGGAATGGTTGTTGTCCAGATAATATTTGGAAGGGGCCTGTGGGGCAATGATATAATTTTCCCCGGAAGGAAGTCCGTCAAAATAACGGATGAAGTAACGGGCCAATTGTCCCATTCCATGAAATACCACCCATATCCGCTTGGTATTATCGGTTAGGTCGTTCATGGTATGGTAACCGTTCGTGGCGGTATAGGACAGTCTTTTCTCCAAAGCATGCATTTGTCAAATTTACGATAATGCAGGGATAGGGAAAGGGGAGCGGCACTAAAAATAGGCCAGTTGTACAAAAATGGCCGTAGAATCATTAATTTTACAAAAAATGGCAATGGACGATTACAAGCAGAAAATCCTGCAGATCTGCAACGACAATTCCAAAAACACCTTGATGGAAACGCTTTCCATTGAGTATGTGGATGTTGGTGAAAATTTCCTTATCGGAAAAATGCCCGTTACCCCAAAGGTCCACCAACCTGATGGGGTGCTGCACGGCGGGGCCATGGTGGCACTGGCCGAAAGCGTTGGCAGCGCTGCCTCCTATATTTTTCTGGATGCCCAGCAGTTTTTTGTTAGGGGTATCGAAATAGCTGCCAATCATGTAAGGAGCATACGGGAGGGAGATGTGTTTGCCAAGGCCGTTCTGGTCCATAAGGGGCGCACCACCCAACTATGGGAAATTAAAATAACCGATGGGGAAGGCAATCTGATTTCCCTTTGTAAGCTGACGACCATTGCACTTCCCAAAAAATAATACCGGGCTAAATTTGGAAGAAAGGGCTGTACGGCAACTTTCGGAGCAGTTGCCGTTTGTACTGTACAGGAAACCTGGACAACTGAATGTAAAGGGCATTTTCCAAACGGACGATCGGTTGCATTTGGATGCCCCTTTGACCGATTCCGGTTTTCTTATGGCCCCTTTTGACCATTTGGAACCTTCCGTATTTATAATGGCCGATTCGATCATGGAGGGCGATTATCCAGCTTTGAAAGGAAATGGGCCAATTAAACGATCGGCCGTAAACCTAGATCTGGAAAATGATCATAAGGATATACATACCGAACTGATAAGAACGGCCTTAAAGGAGATCGGGAGGGGCCGCTTTAAAAAGGTGGTACTTTCCCGAAAGATGGATGTTCCGCTTTCAGAACCGCCCTTACGGATATTTGCGAACCTTTTGGGATCCTATGCTTCCGCCTTTTGTTATTTGTGGTACCATCCAAAGGTAGGTCTTTGGTGCGGTGCTTCCCCGGAACTGCTCATGTCCTTGGTAAACCAACGGTTTACGACCATGTCGCTTGCGGGGACCAAATCCTATGTGGAAGGCATGCAAGCACAATGGGGGCAAAAGGAAAAAGAAGAACAGTCCATGGTAACCGATTATATTGTGGAAGTCCTGCAAGAAAGACTGGTAGATCTGCACGTTTCTGCCACCAGTACCATACGGGCGGGCAATCTCTGGCACTTACGAACCGGCATCAGTGGAAGATTGGTTTCGGGGGACCTGCCGGGACTGCTGCGTTCCTTGCACCCCACCCCTGCGGTGGGAGGGATTCCTGCCGAAGCCGCCAAAGATTTTATCCTTGCACGGGAAAATTACCACCGTGGATTTTATACCGGTTATTTAGGCGAGATCAATATACGGGAACACAGTGAACGCGGTAGGTCAAAAAGGAATGTGGAAAATAGGGCCTATGGATCCGGAAGTGGAAAAACGGCACTTTACGTAAACCTGCGGTGTATGCAACTGTTGGGGGATACGGCACGCATCTTTGTGGGCGGTGGGATTACAGCGGAATCCCAGGCGGAATCGGAATGGATGGAAACCGTTGCCAAAAGTGAAACCATGCTTCAGGTCCTTCAAAAATAATGCCCATTTACCGCTCCAATTAATTGTTTTTGGAAATTTCCGGGCGTATTTTTGTGCTCCATGAAATACTCCATTATTCCTTCCGCGCAAGCCATTGTCCATCATTGTAAGGCATTTGGGATAAAAAATATCGTTATTTCCCCCGGTTCCCGAAACGCGCCCCTTACCATCGGATTTTCCGAAGATCCCTTCTTTAGGTGTTTCAGCATCGTTGACGAGCGCTCCGCGGCATTTTTTGCGATCGGCATAGCACAACGGTCAAGGGAGCCCGTGGTGGTGGTGTGTTCTTCCGGCAGCGCCCTTCTAAATTATTATCCGGCCATCGCCGAAGCTTTTTACAGCGATCTGCCGTTGGTGGTCGTTTCGGCGGATAGGCCCCCGAACAAGGTGGATATAGGTGATGGGCAGACCATTCGACAGCCCAATGTTTTTTCGAACCATATCGGTTATTCGGCCAATTTGCAGCTGGATGTGGAACCTGACGAAGTGGATGCTGTGGCAGTCCGTGATTTTAATGAAAAGGAAGTGCGGATGGCCCTGGAAATGGCATGGGGGCAGCGGGTACCCGTCCATATCAATGTCCCATTTGAGGAACCCCTCTACAAAGTTACCGACACTCCCCTTGAATTTGGGCACTACGAGCGCACGATGGCACCGAGCGGCGATAATGAATGGCTTGGATTGGAGGAGGCAGCAGGGAGGTGGAACAATGCCCAAAAGAAAATGATCTTGATCGGGGTCAACCATCCTGACGAGCTTCGTAACGACCTATTGGACAAACTGGCCGAGGACGATTCCGTGCTGGTGTTCACCGAAACGACCTCCAATCTTCATAATGGTCGTTTTTTCAACAGTATCGATAGTATCATCGCTCCCATTGAAAAATCTTCGGAAAGGGAGGACCTTTTTAAGGCCCTTAGGCCCGATATCCTGTTAACGTTCGGGGGATTGTTGGTCTCCAAGAAAATAAAGGCCTTTTTAAGGGACCATCGTCCTGTGGCACATTGGCACGTTGGGCCAAAAGGTGCCAATGATACCTTCTTTTCCCTGACCTCACATTTTAAGGGCGATCCCAATGGCTTCTTAAAGGATTTTGTAAAAGCGGCCCAACCGATCGAAAGCGGCTATTTCCATTATTGGAACAAAATCAGGACCACCTATATAAGCAGAAGGAAGGACTATTTGAAGACCATATCCTTTTCGGACATGTTGGCCTTTCACCATATTTTTACGACCGTGCCACATGCCTACCAGTTGCAGCTTGCCAACAGTTCCACTGTACGGTATGCGCAGTTGTTCGATCTGCACCCCTCCCTGACCGTTTTTTGCAACAGGGGAACAAGTGGTATCGATGGGAGCACCTCCACTGCGGTAGGTGCGGCCTTATTTCATAGGGAGCCTACCCTGTACGTGACCGGTGATCTAAGTTTTCTGTACGACAGCAATGGACTCTGGAACAATTATATCCGTCCCGATTTTAGGATCATTGTGATCAACAATGGGGGAGGGGGCATCTTTAGGATCCTACCGGGGCAGGAGGATACCGAAAATTTTGAGACCTTTTTTGAGACCGTACACCAATTGGACGCCTCCCATTTATGTGAAATGTACCGTTTGGAATACAGCGCTGCCAGGGATGAAGCATCCTTGATAAGGGCATTGGAGGGTTTTTACGACAAGTCCACTGTACCCAAGCTATTGGAGGTACATACCCCCCGTTTATCGAACAATAAAATTTTGCTCGGTTATTTTGATTTTATATCTTAGGAAGGATATTGAACATGTAACCATTAGAACCTTACAATTATGAGCAAAAGAGACGAACTGATCGAAAAATATGCCGCCGATCTTAAGACCAAACTGGGAGAGACCCCGGATATGGGCCTTCTCACCAAGGTGACCATCGGTTGTGGCCCCTCCATTTACAACAAGGATTCATCTACCGTATCGGGCACGGATCCAAAAGAACTGGATACCGTAAAGAACAGTTTTTTAATAAAGAAGCTCGGCCTTTCCGATGGCCCCGCCCTAACAGATGGCATCAATAAGGTAATCGCGCGTTACGGTGTTTCGGAAAAGAACAAATACCGGGCCGTGGTATATTATTTGTTGGCAAAACATTTTAAGAGGGAGTCCGTCTATAATTAGGACCTTACGGAATTTAAAAAATGGCCGATCTTCTAAAGGGATCGGCTTTTTTTGATTTTTTAGCCAATTGGGAAAAGTTTAAATCACTTCAATGTGTATTTTTGCAACATATTAAAAATTATGATAGAATTAGGCAATTATAATACATTGGAAATATTACGGGATACAAGCGTAGGCCTATTTTTGGGAGATGGGGAAGGTACGGAGGTGCTTCTGCCCAATAAATATGTCCCCGAAATTTTCGAGATCGGGGATGAACTGGAGGTATTCTGTTATCTGGATCATGCCGAACGTCCCGTTACCACGACCTTAAGACCCAAGATCATAAGAAATACCTTCAATCTGTTGCGGGTCGTGGAGGTGAACCATATCGGGGCCTTTATGGATTGGGGCCTTGAAAAGCACCTATTGGTTCCTTTTAGTGAACAAAGGAACAAAATGGTGCAAGGTCAGTCCTATGTGGTATTCTGTTATCTCGATGAAAAGACCATGCGGCTGGTTGGCAGTAACAAGCTGGATAAGTTTCTAAGCAACGACGAGCTGACAGTTTCCATTTGGGAGGAGGTGGACCTTATAATAAGCCGTTTTACCGATCTTGGTTGGGAAGTGATCATCAATGACAGGCACAAAGGGCTAGTGTTCCAGGATGGGGTATTTAAGCCCATATCGGTGGGCGATAAAATGAAAGGATATATAAAGACCATACGGGACGATAACAAAATAGATATATCCCTTTTTCCCTTGGGTTACAAAAGTATCGAACCGGCCGCCAATCGCATCTATGAAAGATTACGGGCCTCGGAAGGCTACCTGCCCTTGCACGATAAATCAGATCCAGAGGAGATAAGGGCTTCCCTTCAATTGAGCAAGAAAAATTTTAAAAAAGGTATCGGTACTCTTTACAAGGAAAGAAAAATAGACATTAAAGAGGATGGTATCTATTTGTTGTCAGAAAACAACGATCTCGATGGGGTAGTAAATTGATGAAAATCAATTATATAAAGTAATTTGTGCCCCGATTTATTTTTTTTCGCCCCCAAAATATTTATTTTTGTCGCAAATACTGGATAAATATTCGGGATTTGGTTATTTTTAGTGCGGAACACCCCCGAAAATAAAGGAATATGCCATTTATTGAAGAAAGCGATTTACTGGAACTACATAAGGATATCGACAAGGCCCAAATAATAAACGAACGTTTATTGGACCAGATAAAGTACAAAAATAGGGAAATACGGAGAAGCAAACTACAGAGAAATGTTCTCGCCGGCATTACGGGCCTTTTTTTGATCGGTACCTTGGCGATCACCTCGTTCTCCGTGGGTGTCAACAGTTCCAACTCCTTTGAAAACCAGAACAACCTCTTAGTGTCCATAGACAGCTTGGACGCCATAAAGAACCGGATAGACAACCTAAAAAAAAGGAACGAAGAACTCAGCGAGGTGAAGGAGTTTTACCTAGCCAAAAGTTTTCTTGAAAAGGAAACGATCTATTCCGTCCAGATACAATCATTTATTGATAACAATCTGACCCTTACCTCGGAAGCCCTGGCCAATACACTTTTGGTAAAGGCAAATCCCTTTTATTCCTATTCCCTTGGCAATTTTGAAACCTTGGAGGAAGCGAGGTCCTTTAGGTACCAATTGGTAAAAATGGGCTTTGAGGATGCTTTTGTCGCATCCTATCAGGATGGAAAACGGATCAAGATAGAAGACCCTTACTAATTTGTCTAAATTAAGGGCATGGCTAAATGCCGCAAGGTTAAGGACGTTGCCACTTTCCATTGCCGGAATAATGGTGGGTACGGCCATTGCGGGCATTTACGGTCATAATAACATCGGCATTTTTTTATTGTCCCTATTTACTACGGTAGGGTTCCAGATCACCTCCAATTTTGCGAATGATTATGGGGATGGGGTAAAGGGAACCGACAATGTGGACAGGGTGGGGCCAAAAAGGGCCCTTCAAAGTGGAATACTTCTAAAGAAAGAGCTTAAAAGGGGCATTCTTATTTCTGTAGGCTTGAATTTTATTTTGGTATTTCTGCTTTTGTACACGGCCTTTGGGAGCGGTCAGGTAGGTTACCTTTTGTTCTTTATGGGGTTGGGTGCCGCAAGTGTCTGGGCCGCCATATATTATACGATAGGTTCCTCGGCCTATGGTTATAAGGGCCTGGGCGATGTGTTCGTTTTCATCTTTTTTGGATGGGTCGCCGTGCTGGGCTCTCTTTTTTTATACACCAAGTTCATCCCTATAGAAGCACTTTTACCTGCTACGTCCATCGGCCTGTTGAGCGTGGGGGTGCTTAACCTTAATAATTTGAGGGACCATCGTTCCGATGCCAAAAGCGGCAAGAACACCTTGGTGGTAAAAATGGGATATGGCAATGCCAAAATCTATCACTACGGACTACTGTTAACGGCGTTCTCCTGCATGCTGGCATTCTGCACCCTATTTTATAAGGGGTGGATAACTTTTTTGCCCTTGCTCGCATTTGTACCGATCATAGTGCACCTCAGGACCGTTTACGGGACAGGGGATCCCGCCCTGCTGGACCCGGAACTGAAAAAATTGGCACTGAGCACTTTTTTATTGGCCTTATTCTTTTATTTAACTTTTGATATTTTTTTGTAAATTTGATAGGAACCCTCAAACGATAGCCACTTGGAAGAACCGATTAAGATTTTAATAGTAGAGGATAATGTCATTATTGCAGATGATATGCAATCAATGTTGGAAGAGATCGGATATGAGATCGTCGATAATGTCATCGTATACGAACAGGCGGAGGAAGTACTAAAGAAAAAGCAGGTTGATCTGGTTCTCATCGATATTATATTGGCCTCCGATAAGACAGGGATCGATTTAGGAAAACACATTAGGGAAAACTATAACATCCCCTTTATTTTTGTCACTTCGAACTCCGATCGTGCCACGGTGGAAAATGCCAAGACGGTCAAGCCGAACGGGTATTTGGTAAAGCCTTTTGAGCAGCAGGACCTCTATACCTCCATAGAGATAGCGCTGTCGGGATTCAATTATTCCGAGAAGGGTGATAACAAAGCGGATATTGACGATAGGCCCTTATCCAATTCCATTCTGAAAGATTCCATTTTTGTCAAGAAGCAGCACCTATACTATCGTATACAGTTTGGCGATATTCAATTTATCAAGGCGGACAACGTATACTTGGAAGTGAATACCGCGGATAAAAAGTTCCTGGTGCGTTCGCCCTTAAAAGATTATCTGGAGAAACTACCGGCCAATAAATTTTACAGGGCCCATAAATCGTATATCGTCAATGTGGACCATATAGATGCCATCAACTCCAAAGATATTATGATCAATAACAACTTGATTCCCATTTCAAAGGAATTCAAGGAATTCATTATTTCTGCGATGAACTCTTGAACAATGGGTGAAATTGGTGTTCAGGTGCACGAACCGGGCCAATTTTTTATTTAACGCTAGGGGTGGGTCGCTTGATTCCGGGCCGTTCAGATCCATATGTACCATATGGATTTTTTTATGCTTTTTTTGACCAAAAAGTCAAGACGGGAGGCAATCCCCGATCCATACCCATACGGAAGGACCTTTTCACAACATACAGTCCCTGTTTTACAACAATAGTTTAGATACATTAAAAAGGCGGGCTACATTCGTATTGTAATTGAGAGAGACCCAAATCTTATCATTTTCATATTAGTGTTCCCAAAAAGCTGTGCATAGACCGCACAGCTTTTTTTTGTTTTAGATCAGCACCCGATTTTTTGATCGGTGATCGGGAATGGCAACATGGTTTTTGTGATCGAATTGTTGTAGAGAGCCAACGGGATTGGTGAAAGCAGGTAGTACGGTGTTGACCACATAATAAAATCTGTTGACAACAAAAGTTTATATACCACATTTAATAATACTACTTTTGGCGTACGGATTATTTTTGTGCCCATTTTTTGAATGGGAAGGCTACTTGGGGGCGATTTAATGATAATTTATTCCGCGGTTTGATATGAAACGTTTGTTTTTCAAAATATATATTCTTCTGTTGGTCCCATTTTTTGGACAGGGCCTTATGCATGCCCAATCCATTGCTACCGAAGACAGCATCCTTAGAAATTTTAGGGGAAAAACGGATATAGGCGATAAATTCCAGTTCTTCTTCGGATCCTCGAATAGGTACAATGAAAATTCTGCATATGATTGGTTGGACGTGGTGAACCTGGAACTGGCAGAGGCACAGAAATTAAAGGACTCCGCAGCCATCAACCAATATAGGATAATGCAGTCCCAAATCTATTACGACCTTGGCAAGTATGATGAAAGTTTGGCGGCGGCCAACGATCTGTACAAGGAAAAGGAGAAACTGGGATTGGGGATCAAGCGGATTCTGCTGGATCTTATGGATTTTAATTATGCCCGTCTACAACTGTACGATAAGCAATTGGAAATCCGCAAGGAAAAAAAGGCCTTGGGGCTTTCCTCCAATATAACCACCTATGATATCTATTCCAATCTGGGACTTCCCAGAAAGGCCATGGAAGATTATATTATGGAAATGAAAAAGACCATAGATGAGAACAATCATTTTGGTCTTGCACAGTACCACAACAATGTGGGCAATTATCTTCGACTTGATAAATCCACCGCAGTTGCGCTTTCCAAATTTAGGGAGGCAAAGGGCCATATAGAAGTTTTTTTAAACGATATCACCAATGTAAAGACCGAGAAGGAAATTATCGAGGGAAATTATCTAAAGGGCATCATCGAGGGAAATATCGGCAAATGTTATGTACAGCTCAAACAGTTCAAGGAGGCCATTCCTTGGCTGGAACAGGGAATTGCTACCATAGAGGAATACAACAAGGGAAAATACTCAGGGGAGGTGGTAGAGAATACCTTGGAACTGGCAGAATGTTACCTGCAACTGGAGAATTACGCAAAGGCCAAGGAGTATCTTACACAAGACCTCAACCTCTTCAAGGTAGAGCATACACTGTATCGCAATAGATTGCTGGCAGCGTATTATGACAAGATCCAAGATTTTAGGAACGCGGCCTTTTTCCTTAACAAAAACGTAAAGATCAGGGATTCCCTTGCCATTTATGAAACAGCGCTTAGGAGCCAGCAATTAAAGGCGGTAATGGGGCAGGACCTTGCCAATAACAGGAATTTGCTGGAAGAGCAAAAACTGGCCTTGGAATGGACAAGGAGCGAGATGCAGGCCAAGGACGAGCGGATCAACCTGGTTTTCATTTCCTTGATATTTACCTTATTGGGATTTGCGGGATTGGTGTACGCCTACCTAAAAAGTATCAAGACCCAACGCCTGATCGCAGAGCAGAAGTATATCATAGAGGCTTCATTGGTGGAAAAGGATTCCCTTTTAAAGGAGATACACCACAGGGTAAAGAACAACCTGCAAATGGTTTCCAGCCTGCTGAGCCTGCAGACCAAAAATACCCGTAGTAAAGCGGCCATTGAGGCACTGGAGGAGGGCAAGAGCAGGGTGAAGGCCATGGCGTTGATACACCAAAAACTGTATCAGAACGATGATCTTTCGGTAATAGAAATGCAGGGTTATATTGAGAGCCTGATCAATAGTATACAGTCGGTCTATAAAAAAGGCGGTCACAGTATCAATATCACCATAGACGCCGAGGGAACCGAACTGGATATCGACCGGGCGATCCCATTTGGCCTGATATTGAACGAACTGGTTTCCAATTCCTTTAAATATGCTTTTCCCAATGATTCCGAAAACGGAAAGATCTATATCCACTTGAGGAAAAATGGGGACAAGGGGTTTTTTGAATATACCGATAACGGGGTAGGGCTCCCGGAGGATACCGATAACAGGACCAATGCTTCCATGGGAATACGCCTAATGAACCGTTTGGTGAACCAGCTTCAGTCTACCCTCAACATTGATAAGACATCGGAAGGGGTCCGGTTCTGGTTCGATTTCAAATAAACGGACCGGTTGCCCCGATTCTTGCAAGATCTTGCCTAACCTGACCAATGTGTACCCATTCCCGTAGCCTGTACATTAAGACGCTGCCGCAATGTTCCTGTGTGCTTGTCCCTTTCTGTGGTACCTTGAACATTCCCATTTCTTTTTTGAAGGGTATCTTCAAAATATCCCTAAATTTGCGGGCAATCCCATGGAAGCGAACTACAAAAAATACCTGCTGCATTTTAAACGTCCCAGCGGGACCTCCCGGGGCGTGCTCCACCAAAAGGAAACATGGTTCCTTTCCTTAAAGGGACCAAAGGGATTCGGTATTGGGGAATGCGGGATCCTACGGGGACTGAGTCCCGAAGATGGCAGTGATTATGAAGGGAAGTTACAATGGACCTGTGACAATATTCACATGGGACCGGAGGCCCTCTGGACGGCTTTGGAAGATTTTCCCAGTATCCAATTTGGGGTGGAACAGGCGTTTATGTCCTATTCGGCAGCGAACCATCTTGAACCGTTCCCTTCCGAATTTACCACGGCCAGCTCCCCAATAAACATCAATGGACTGATCTGGATGGGGGACGAGGCTTTTATGTTAAAGCAGTTGGAAGAAAAATTGCAAGACGGTTTTACGTGCATAAAAATGAAAATAGGGGCGATCGACTTCCAGTCCGAAATTGCCATTTTGGCCTCCTTACGGAAAAGATATGACAAGGATGCCCTGGAGCTGCGCGTGGACGCAAATGGTGCCTTTTCTACAAAGGATGCGATGGAAAAACTGCGCATCTTGGCAGCATATGGTCTTCATTCCATAGAACAGCCCATTCCACCGGGGAATCCCTTGAAAATGGCGGAATTGTGTAAATCCACTCCCATTCCCATTGCATTGGATGAAGAATTGATAGGAATTGTAAAAATGGCCGAAAAGGAATGCTTGTTGGAACAGCTGCGGCCACAGTTCATTATCTTGAAACCCAGCCTGATCGGCGGATTTAAAGGTGCTTCCCAGTGGATAGGATTAGCGGAGAAATATGGGATAGGCTGGTGGATAACAAGTGCCCTTGAAAGCAATGTAGGCCTTAACGCGATTGCGCAATGGACGGCCACCCTCAATAACCCTTTGCCCCAAGGACTGGGCACCGGCAGCCTTTATACGAACAACATTGATAGTCCCCTTCAGGTTCTGGGCGGACAACTATACTATAGAACGGATAAAATGTGGGATAGACAGAAATTGCAAGGGATATGTTTATAGAACAAGGTTATAAAGGGACGCACGATATGTGGAGGTACCTCGTTGGTTTGACCATTATCTTCGTGGGGTGGCAGTTAGTGGGTATGGTGCCCCTGATGGGGGTGCTTATCTTTAGGTCCATTGAAGAGGGGACCTTACCAGGGGACATTCCGGGGATGATAAAATTGCTGGGTTCCAATCTTTTTCTGCTGCTCATGCTGTTGTCCTTTGCTTTCGGACTGTTGGCTACCTTCGTTACCGTAAAATACCTGCATGGCCAACCCTTGGTTTCCCTCACCACCTCCAGAAAAAAGATCGATGTCAAAAGAATGGCCTATTCTTTTGTACTGTGGTCCGTCATTTCGTGCCTAACGGTAGGATTGGATATCATTCTTGCCCCGGATGATTATGTATTCAACTTTAAATGGCAACAGTTCTTGTTGCTGTTATTGATTGCGGTACCTCTGATCCCACTGCAGACCAGTTGTGAGGAATATGTGATGCGTGGCTATCTTATGCAGGGCTTGGGGATACTTGCCAAAAATAGATGGGTGCCACTGACGGTGACTTCCTTGATCTTCGGCCTGCTGCACCTTGCAAACCCGGAGGTGGAAAAACTGGGGTACGGAATCATGGTCTATTATATAGGGACCGGGCTTTTTCTGGGCATTCTCACTTTAATGGACGAAGGCCTGGAACTTGCGCTGGGATTCCATGCGGCCAATAACCTGGTGACCGCGCTATTGGTCACCGCAGATTGGACGGCATTGCAGACCCATTCCATTTTTAGGGACGTTTCCGATCCGCAGTTGGGCTGGGACGTGTTCATACCCGTACTGGTGGTCTATCCCATTTTACTCTTCGTTTTTTCAAAAAAGTATAAATGGACCGATTGGAAAGGAAAATTAACGGGAAAGGTACTTCCAAAAAAGGAGGTGTTTTTGGATTCTAAGGACTATGGCAACAATACCGTTACGGATACATCCGGGATTTAAGCTGAACGGCATCCCACATTCTGTACAAACACTTAAAGAAGTTGGCTATGACCTTATCAAAGAGGGTGCGGAACATGAAAAGGCTATAGGGGACTTCCTATTGGACTGGTCGAACGATCGACCTACGGTGGCTGTGAATACTTCAGGTTCCACCGGAAAACCCAAATCCATTCTCCTTAAAAAGGAAAACATGATTGCTTCCGCAAAGGCGACCGGGAGCTATTTTGGACTAAAACAGGGGGACAAGGCCTTACTTTGTCTACCGGCCGACTATATAGCGGGGAAAATGATGCTGGTGAGGGCCATGGTATTGGGCCTTGAACTGGATTATGTGGCCCCGGGTTCCCTGCCGCTAAAAGGAATTTCCAAGCAGTACGATTTTGCGGCCATGATTCCGCTGCAAACGGAAAACTCCCTTGCCGAACTTAAATATATCAAGAAGTTGATCATTGGTGGAGCGCCCGTTTCCGAAAAATTATTGGCTCGGTTAAAGCTTTCCACGACGGATATATTTGAGACCTATGGGATGACGGAGACCATTACCCATATAGCCGTTAGGGCCATAAATGGAAAAGACAACACCGATTATTTTACGAGCCTTCCCGGTATAACAGTAAAGGCCGATAATCGGGAATGCCTGGTTATCTATGCCCCTGAAATCTTGGACGGCCCGCTGGTGACAAATGATATTGTAAACCTTAAAAGTAAAACGGAGTTCGAATGGCTGGGACGTTTTGATAATGTGATCAATTCGGGCGGCATCAAGCTGTCACCGGAAAAACTGGAGAAAAAAATGGCTCCCTTTATTACAGATCGCTTTTTTCTGACAGGATCGGAGGATGCGGTACTGGGCCAAAAATTGGTGTTGGTACTTGAAAGTAAAAACGTTGCTCCGGACTTTTTGCCCACCTTGAAGAAGTCGGCCCGATTGGAGAAATTTGAAACCCCGAAAGGAATTCTGGCCCTGACCGATTTTAGGGAGACCCCCAACGGAAAGGTGGATAGAAAGGCTACCCTGCGTCTGCACCTTAAATGAGGTTTATCGCGTTCCGAGCCTTACTTGATCGGTTTTTTTATTGAATACCTGGTTCGCTTGCCCAAGAAGTGGAATTTTCCGCCCCATGCCCCTAAATGGTTTCCTTTAGGTAAGGATTTATTGGTTATTTTAGGGGCATAAAAACCGACCACCCTATGAAAAGACCATTACTCTTACTATTGCTATTGTTTTCAATGGCTTCCCTTCATGCCCAGCAGATCCTTTCCGAAAGGGAGCGGGCCAAAATAATCGACGGACTGTTGGAAGAGCGATTCCAAACCTTGCTTCCCCAACTAATGGACAGGAGCGGAATCGATATGTGGGTGGTCATTTCCAGGGAATATAATGAAGACCCCGTTTTAAGGACCATGCTCCCGGCCACTTGGCTCAATGCGAGGCGCCGTACCATCTTACTGTTTTACAGGGATAAGGCCAAGGATACCTTGGAAAAATTGGCGGTGGCCAGGTATGATGTGGGTACGAGCATAACCTCTGCTTGGAAAAAAGATCAGGAACCGGACCAATGGAAAAGATTAATGGAGCTCATTACGGAAAGGGATCCGAAGGTCATCGGGCTCAATTATTCCAAGGACCATAATATTGCGGACGGACTGGACAAAACGGATTATGATGAATTTATGCGGTACCTACCCAAAAAGTACCGTCCCAAGGTCACTTCTGCCGAAAAACTGGCAGTTTCATGGATAGAGACGCGTACCGACCGTGAAATGGTAATTTATGATCAGTTGGTCGATATTACCCACGATATCATAGCGGAAGCTTTTTCCGAAAAGGTGATTACCCCCGGCATTACCACCACTACGGAAGTGGAATGGTGGATGCGCCAAAAGGTTACCGATATGGGACTGGAGACTTGGTTCCATCCAACGGTTGACGTTCAGCGTAGCAGTCAGGAAATGGTCTCCCACCTTTATTCCTTTTCCGGCAGGCCCGATGATGTCGTGATCCAGCCAGGCGATCTGTTGCACTGTGATTTTGGGATTACGTACCTACGCTTAAATACGGATTGTCAAGAGTTGGCCTATGTTTTGGGCCCCAAAGAAACACAAGCGCCACAGTTCCTAGTGGACGGCCTAAAGGATGGCAACAGCGTACAGGATTTCCTCACCGTCAATATGGTAAAGGGAAGGACCGGGAACGATATACTTGCAAAATCCTTGGCAGCAGCGAAGGCCGCCGGACTGAGACCATCCATTTATACCCATCCATTGGGGATGTACGGACATTCGGCGGGAACCACAATAGGGATGTGGGATTCCCAAGGTGGGGTCATGAAGGACGATGGTGAAAATTATCCCCTAAACCCCAATACCGTATATGCCATAGAACTCAACACTACCGTAAACGTGCCGGAATGGAACCGGGACATCAGGATTATGCTGGAAGAAGCCGGATATTACGGAGAGGACGGTTTTAGGTATGTCAACGGAAGGCAAACGGAGCTCTTACTGATTCCAAGGGTCAAGGAACATCAGGGATATTAAGGCCTGTTCCGTATGGACAAAGATTGATATGTAGGCATTGGCCCATTTATAGGCGTTCTAATTTTTCCCACACCCTAAAAGTAATTTTGACAACTTTTAAGGTAATCAACATTAGAGCGGTATAAAACTATACCTGTAAAATCCCCAGGTTGAATTTTTTTTCGATCGGGGCATGATCTGCAGCCTCTATGCCCATGGATATCCATTTTCTGGTATCCAATGGGTCGATAATGGCATCGGTCCAAAGTCTGGCGGCCGCATAATAGGGAGAGATCTGGTCATCATATCGCTTTTTTATTTCGGCATACAGTGCGGCCTCTTTTTTTTCGCCAATGGTTTCCCCTTTTTTTTGTAGGGAAGCCTTTTCTATCTGCAATAACACCTTTGCGGCCGAATTTCCGCTCATTACCGCCAGTTCGGCACTTGGCCATGCCATGATGAGCCGGGGATCGTAGGCCTTCCCGCACATGGCGTAGTTGCCGGCCCCGTAGCTGTTCCCAATGATCACCGTAAATTTGGGCACTACCGAATTACTGACGGCATTTACCATTTTTGCCCCATCCTTTATGATGCCCCCATGTTCACTTTTACTGCCCACCATAAACCCGGTAACATCCTGTAGGAATACCAAGGGGATCTTTTTCTGATTGCAATTGGCTATAAAACGGGTTGCCTTATCTGCGGAATCCGAGTAGATGACCCCCCCGAACTGCATTTCACCCTTTGCCGTCTTCACCACTTTTCTTTGATTGGCAACGATACCCACGGCCCAGCCATCAATTCGGGCATAACCTGTTAGGATGGTCTTGCCGTAGCCTTCCTTGTACTGCTCAAATTCGGAACCGTCCACCAAACGTTTGATGATTTCCAACATATCGTATTGGTCGGCACGTGAAGCGGGTACTATTCCATAGATATCATCCTGTTTTTCAACAGGTTTTTCCGGTTTTTCCCGATCAAACCCGGCCCTGTCGAACGCCCCCATTTTGGCAACGATTCCCTGTATGGTCTTCAATGCATGTTTGTCATCCTTTGCCTTGTAGTCGGTAACCCCGCTTATTTCACAATGGGTGGTGGCCCCTCCCAAGGTTTCATTGTCCACTGTCTCCCCAATGGCCGCTTTTACCAGATAGCTCCCCGCCAAGAATATACTGCCCGTTCCGTCCACAATAAGGGCCTCATCGCTCATAATGGGCAGATAAGCCCCGCCGGCAACGCAACTTCCCATTACGGCCGCGATCTGGGTGATGCCCATACTGCTCATAATGGCATTGTTCCTAAAAATTCTTCCGAAATGTTCCTTATCGGGAAAGATTTCGTCCTGTAAGGGAAGATACACCCCCGCACTGTCTACCAAATAAATAATGGGCAACCTATTTTCAATGGCTATTTCCTGTGCCCGAAGGTTTTTCTTGGCGGTAATGGGAAACCAGGCCCCGGCCTTTACCGTAGCGTCATTTGCGACCACAATGCACTGCTTTCCCTTTATATATCCCATTTTTACCACGACCCCAGCGGAAGGGCAGCCGCCATGCTCCTTGTACATGCCCTCTCCGGCAAATGCACCTATTTCAACGGAATCACGATCGGTATCCAATAAAAAGGCCACCCGTTCCCTTGCGGTCATTTTGCCCTGGGCGTGCTGCTTTTCTATTTTGTCGGCCCCACCGCCCAGATGCACCTTTGCCATTCGGTGTTTTAGGGAGGAAAGCAGTAATTTATTGTGGTCTTCGTTTTTGTTGAAGTTGATGTCCATTGATAGGGATAGTTTCTTTTTAAAGTCTAAAGATAAGGAGTTATATTCATTAACTTTGACAAAAAACAGGGGTAAAATGGATCAAAAGATACGTTGGGGCATTCTGGGACCGGGCCATATTGCGCATAGTTTCGCCAAAGATCTACAACATATAAAAGACGGGATTTTGGTGGCGGTGGCGTCCCGTAACCTTGATCGTGCCAAAGCTTTTGCATTTGAATACGGGGCACCGTTGGCCTTCGGGTCCTATATGGAACTGATGGAATGTTCGGAGGTGGACGTAATCTATATCGCCACCCCACATACCTTCCATGCCGAACTGGCCATTATGGCCATGGAAAAGGGAAAACACGTACTCTGCGAAAAACCGTTGGGCATCAATAGGGAAGAGGTACAACGAATGGTGGATGTTGCCCGGGAAAAACGGGTATTTTTGATGGAGGCACTGTGGAGCAGGTTCAATCCTACCATCCAAAAAATGAAATCCCTGGTTTCGGAGGGGCATATTGGGGAAATCGGCTTCCTTCGGGCCGATTTTGCTTTTTATGCCCTGGACCGTGATGAAAAAGGGCGGATTCTAAATGTGGAACTGGCAGGCGGTTCCCTTTTGGACATAGGCATATACCCCATTTTTTTGGCCTATTTACTGCTGGGCGTTCCCGATCGCATCATGGCTTCCTCCAAGTTCCATGCAAAGGGGGCCGAAATACAGACGTCCATGATATTCGATTATCCCACGGCACAGGCCTTATTGTATTCGGGACTTACCGGCAAGTCCGAAATGAAGGCCGAAATATCCGGAAGTGCGGGATCGCTATATTTAAATCCACGGTGGCATGAGGCACAGGGACTTACATGGATCAAAGAGGGTGTTGTGGAGACATTGGATATGCCCACCTTGGGCAGGGGGTATACCTATGAAATTATGGAAGTCCACCATTGTCTCCGACAGGAGAAGTTGCAGAGCGATCATTGGTCGCACCAAAACAGTTTAGATCTCATTGGGATTTTGGATCAAGTTAGGAAACAAACGGGCTCCCGCTTTCCTTTTGAGCATTAAAGTTTTTCGGTTGTGTCAACATTTCCTGTAAATTTTACGATATTTGTAGCTATCAAAAAAACGTACTAACTATGGGAATGAACAAAAATACTGTACTTGCATGGGCCACTTTTGTCATGATTGTCGTGGGACTGTCCTTGATCGCCTTGGGCGCTTTTAGATATGATGATGTGGCCGGATGGGGCTTTGCCGCCGTAGGTATCGGTTTTTTTGCCATTGCATGGGTATTCAATGCGTTAAAGGGAAGGGTGTAACTCCCTTTCATTTTCTTATAATCCATTTATTTTTGTTTTATGTCCGACGATAAAAAGGTCATTTTTTCCATGTCCGGGGTCACCAAGACCTATAAAACCGCCAATACACCGGTTTTAAAAAATATTTACCTAAGCTTTTTTTACGGGGCCAAGATCGGTATCCTGGGCCTTAATGGATCGGGAAAGTCCACCCTCTTAAGGATCATTGCGGGTACCGATAAAAATTATCAGGGGGATGTGGTATTCTCCCCGGGTTATAGGGTAGGCTATTTGGAACAGGAACCCAAATTGGACGACAACAAGACCGTGCTGGAAGTGGTGAAAGAGGGTGTTGCCGAGACGGTGGCCATCTTGGACGAGTACAACAAGATCAATGATATGTTCGGCTTGCCCGAGGTCTATGAGGATGCCGACAAGATGCAGAAGTTGATGGACAAACAGGCGGAACTACAGGATAAGATAGATGCTTCCGACGCTTGGGAACTGGATACCAAATTGGAGATCGCCATGGATGCCCTCAGGACCCCTGACCCTAATCAGAAAATAGGGGTTTTATCGGGTGGTGAAAAAAGAAGGGTCGCCCTATGCAGGTTGCTCCTGCAGGAACCTGAGATTTTGCTCTTGGACGAACCTACCAACCATTTGGATGCCGAATCGGTGCATTGGTTGGAACACCATTTGGCACAGTACAAAGGAACCGTTATAGCGGTTACCCACGACCGATATTTCTTGGACAATGTGGCCGGGTGGATACTGGAACTGGATAGGGGGGAGGGAATCCCTTGGAAAGGCAACTATTCTTCCTGGTTGGACCAAAAATCCAAGAGAATGGCGGAAGAGAGCAAAGTGGCCTCCAAAAGACAGAAGACCTTGGAGCGGGAGCTTGAATGGGTGAGGCAAGGCGCCAAGGGAAGGCAGACCAAACAAAAGGCCAGGTTGAACAATTACGATAAACTTCTGAGCCAGGACCAAAAACAACTGGATGAGAACCTGGAGATCTATATCCCCAATGGTCCCCGTTTGGGAACCAATGTAATTGCCGCTAAGGGGGTCAGTAAGGCCTATGGTGACAAATTATTGTACGAAGATCTTAATTTTAACCTGCCACAGGCGGGGATCGTAGGGGTAATCGGGCCCAATGGTGCCGGAAAGACCACCATCTTTAAAATGATCATGGGGGAGGAAAAACCCGACCAAGGGCAATTTGAGGTAGGGGATACCGCAAAGATCGCCTACGTGGACCAAAGTCATTCCAACATCGATCCGGAGCAGTCCATCTGGCAGAATTTCAGCGACGGTCAGGAACTGATATTAATGGGTGGCAGACAGGTGAACTCACGGGCCTATCTGAGCCGGTTCAATTTCTCGGGCAGTGAACAGAACAAAAAGGTGAGCATGCTCTCCGGAGGGGAACGCAATAGGCTCCATTTGGCCATGACCCTGAAGGAAGAGGGCAACGTACTCTTGCTGGATGAGCCGACCAATGACCTGGATGTAAACACCCTTAGGGCCTTGGAGGAAGGCCTTGAGAATTTTGCGGGCTGTGCCGTTGTAATTTCCCACGACCGGTGGTTCCTGGATAGGATATGTACCCATATCCTTGCGTTTGAAGGGGATTCACAAGTGTATTTCTTTGAGGGTTCCTTCTCCGATTATGAGGAGAACAAAAAGAAACGTTTGGGGGGCGATCTAATGCCGAAGCGTATAAAATACAAGAAACTGATCAGGTAAAGGGTAAGGAGTCTTCCTTTTCCCAAGAATAGAAATATTCATTCCTTAAGGTCATTGTTCAACCTTTCGAACAGCTCCCTTTTATAGGTGATGCCAATTGGGATTTTGGTGTTTTTTATCACCACATGATCCCTCTGGGCCTTTTCTACTTTTTGTAACGCGATGATGAACGATTTGTGGGCGCGCATAAAAAAAGGTGAGGGAAGGTTTTTTTCCAGCTCGGAGGTAGTGATGGTTGCAATATAATTTTTCTTGTGGGTAACGATCTTTACATAGTTCCCATAACTTCGGGTATACAAGATTGTTTCCACCGGAATAGCTATGGTCTCACTGTCCACTTTCACTTGGATACTCGTCGCGATCGGCGCCCCTGGTTCCGTATCCAGACTTTCCCTTAGTCGGTTGACCGCTTTTTCAAACCTTGGGTGGAATATGGGCTTCAATAGATAGTCGATGACCCGATATTCATAACTCTCAAGCGCAAATTCACTATAGGCGGTCGTAAGTATGGTTTTTACGGAGGTCCTTAAATTTGCCAACAGTTCCAGTCCGCTCATATCGGGCATATCGATATCCAGGAACATGAGGTCCACTTCATGATGCTGTAGATAATGTAAGGCTTCCATGGCATTGTATCCCTGAAATACAAGTTCCAGCGAGGGATCCTGACCTATATAATTGGTGAGGACATAATGGGCGGCAGGTTCATCATCCACTATCAGGCACTTTAGGACTTTTGTCATATGCGCTTTAATTTTAAGTGGAGTCGGACAGAATACACCCCATTTTCCTCGATAATGATGGAATGATCGGACCCGTACAACAATTTCAGCCTTTCCATGGTATTTTTAAGGCCAATTTTGGTGGAGGCTATTTTGCTCTTTTTTTCCGGGATCGAGTTCCTGACCATAAAATCAAAATGGCCGTTCACTGCCTTCAATTCCACATCCACAAAACATTTTTCGCTTGTACATGTTCCGTGCTTAAAAGCATTTTCGATAAAGCTGATCAACAACATGGGGGCGATCCTATAGGTATTTTCTTTGTCCACAGAGCTCGAGAAAGTGATCTTGCAACGATATCCCACCCGTTCCCGTTCCAATTCTATATAACTGTTTATAAAGTTTATTTCATCTTCCAATGGAACGTTGGCCACATTGCTTTCCAACTGATAGCGCATCAATTGGGATACGTCCATTATAAGTTTGGGCGTTCGTTCCGGATACTGGAGGCTTATACCGTACAACGTATTAAAGGTGTTGAACAAAAAATGTGGGTTCAACTGTTCTTTTAGTGAGGTTAATTGAGCCTTGTTGTACAGCAGGCTTTCCTTGTCCAACCTTTTGTTTTCCCTATAGAATTTAAAGATGATCGTCACCGAAAGGATACAGATCAAAGTGGCCACCAATGTGGCCGCTTGAAAGATATAGCTTTTTTGTTCTGAGGATTTATAAAGAAAACAGTTTTTATAGATCCATAGGGTGGCCACCTCATATAATAAGATCGAGAATAGGAACAATAGTACGGCACTGGCAAAAAAATAGAGCAGGGGCCTATGTTTCTTTAAGATCAGTGGCAACAGAAAGTACCTGTTCAACTGCGCATGGGAGTAAAGTAGCAGGAAATAGGCACAGCCGGACCATACCCCTCTCCAGGATTTGATCAATATCCAATCGTTGAGGGTAAATAGGATAAAGGAGAACATCAGGATGAACAGCTCCTGCCACCAAATTTTATCGATAATATTTTTTAGGACCTTGTTCACGAACAATTATTTGATCAAAAGTAACCATTTCAAAAACATGGGAACTTGCGGGAATGACGAATTCAATTCATCATTTAATATGGGTATGGACGGCAGCTAGGGCATAAATTTGTCCACTTCAACACGGGGATGTCGATTCCCATTAATTACTTTTTTGAATGTTCCTAAAAAAGCTCCCCCTATTGTTACTTCTTTGTTCGGTACCGGGTATTTCGCAGGTCCTTACGTTGAAGGATGCCGTAGAAACGGGCATCTCAAATTACGGGTTGGTGAAAGCCAAACAAAATTATTATGAAGCGGCCGGTGAAGGGGTCAAACAGGCCAGAAGGGATTATCTGCCCAATGTTACATTTTCCGCCCAACAGGACTATGGCACCATAAACGGGCAAAATGGCCCTTTGTATGGCCTGGGGGGATTGGGAGTTGCCTCATCCGGACTTCCTTTGCCGGAACAGAACTGGAATGCCGCCTTTGGTGCGCTGTACCTCACCAATGTAAACTGGGATTTTTTTACGTTCGGGAGGGCCAAACAAAGGATCAATATTGCCAAGGCCGACGCCTTTCGCTATCAACAGGATTACGAACAGGAAAAATTTAAGCAGCAGATCAAGATTGCCGGGGCGTATTTAAACCTTTTGGCTAGCCACCGATTGCTCATTTCACAAGAGAACAATCTGGAAAGGGCAGAGGTGGTACACCGGAATGCGGCAATCCGGGTGAAGAACGGTCTACTGCCAGGTGTAGATTCCACCCTTGCGGCCGCAGAGGTTTCACGGGCCAAGATAGCGCTCAACCAGGTACGGGAAAGAATCAAGGTACAGAACAATGAACTGGCGAATTCTATGGGCTCCGAACCGGTGGATTTTGTTATCGATACCGCTTTTGTAAACCAGGTACCCGCGGCCCTCGTTTCCGAAGAGGTTTACGTGGACAGTCTCAATCCCGTTAGACGTTTCTATAACAGCCGTATTGACTTGGGAAAGACACAATTGGACCTTTTTAAGAGGGAATATTTTCCAACTTTTACCATGTTCGGGGTCTTTCAGGCACGGGGGTCGGGGTTTGATCCCGATTATGCCACCGATCAGAGTTCCTTCACCCAGGACTATTGGGACGGTATTGAGCCGGTACGACAAAACTACCTTTTGGGCATAGGTATGACCTGGAACATAACAAATATTGCCCGTTCCTCAAAAAAGGTGTCCGCCCAAAAACTGACCATAAAAGGACTCGAGGAAGAATACACTGCCATCGATATTGAATTGAAGAACCAGTTGGATGCTTCCAATGCCAGGATCGCATTTGCCCTTGAAAATTTTGAAGAGGCGCCCAAACAGGTGGAGGCTGCCAAACAGGCTTACGGACAACGAACGGCCCTGTACAATAACGGACTTACCGATCTGGTGGATGTGACACAGGCATTTTATGCCCTTAACAGGGCGGAGACCGATCGCGATATTATATACACCAACGTATGGCAGGCACTGTTGATGAAGGCCGCCGCCATAGGTGATTTTAACCTGTTTATCAATGAATTTTAATTTTCCCAGCGAATGAACTTAATACGTTTTGGACTTCGAAAACCTATTTCAATTTTGGTCCTTGTTGCGGGCCTGGTGTTTTTTGGCATCAGTGCGGTAAGCAGCATTAAGGTGGATATCCTTCCAAAAATGAACCTTCCGGTCATTTATCTGGCCCATCCTTTTTCGGGCTATACCCCCGACCAAATGGAATCCTATTTTGCGAAGAGCTATATCAATATCATGTTGTTCGCCAACGGGGTAAAGTCCATTGAGACCAAGAATATACAGGGACTTACCTTAATGAAGGTATCTTACTATGAGGATACCAATATGGCCCAGGCCGCAGCTGAGCTCAGCGCCCTTGCCAATCGGATACAGGCCATTTTCCCCCCAGGGTCGCAACCTCCCTTTGTCATTCGTTTTGATGCTTCTTCCCTACCTGTTGGGCAGTTGGTACTGAGCAGTAAAGAGCGTTCCAATAATGAACTTCAGGATTTGGCCAACGTGTACGTTCGGGCCTCATTTACCGCTATCCCAGGCCTACTCTCCCCACCTCCCTTTGGTGGCAGTCCGCGAACGATCGAGATCAATGTGGACCCTGCCCAGTTAAGGTCCCACAATCTTACGCCCGACCAAATTGTGGAAGCCATAAGGCTCAATAACCAGACCGCCCCTTCGGGCAATGTGCGGATCGGGGATAAAAACTATCTTACCCCTACCAACAATACCATAAAGGATATCAAGGATTTTGAGAAAATACCTTTGTTTAAGGGAGGGGTGGAGAACCTGTATTTGGGCGATGTGGCCACGGTTAAGGACGGGGCCGATATTACACAGGGCTATGCCCTGGTAAATGGAAAAAGATCGGTGTATGTCAGCATTGCCAAAGCGGGCGATGCATCCACATGGGATGTGGTAAAGAACCTAAAGGCCGGCTTGCCAAGGATTCAGAGTACCCTTCCCGAGGATGTGAAGATCAGTTATGAATTTGACCAGTCGGTCTATGTGATCAACTCCGTAAAGAGTTTGGTCACCGAAGGCATTATCGGGGCTGTTCTCACGGGCCTTATGGTGATATTGTTCTTGGGGGACAAAAGGGCGGCGTTGATCGTAATCCTTACCATACCCATTTCGATTATCTCGGGAGTTCTTTTCCTAAAACTTTTTGGGCAGACCATCAATCTCATGACGCTTAGTGGCCTTGCCCTGGCGATTGGGATCTTGGTGGATGAAAGTACGGTCACCATTGAGAATATCCATCAGCATTTGGATATGGGCAAGCCCAAAGCACTTGCCATTTTTGATGCCTGTAAGGAAATTGCCCTTCCCAAGTTGTTGATCTTATTGTGCATCCTTGCCGTCTTTGCCCCCGCCTTTACCATGGGGGGCATACCGGGTGCCCTCTTCCTGCCATTGGCCATGGCAATCGGATTCTCCATGGTGATTTCCTTCCTTCTTTCCCAGACCTTTGTACCGGTCATGGCAAACTGGCTCATGAAATCCGGGGGCCATGGCACTACGGCCGATCCTTCCCAAAGTACCTATTTGGAAAAGGAGGCGTTTTCCCAGCGGGACGATTATAACGGGGATGGAAAATTGGGCATCTTCGAAAAATTCCGGAGGAGGTTCATGAAATTGATCGACAGGCTTATGCCCAAAAGAAAACCTATTGGAATTATCTACCTATTGGGCATTACGGCATTGGCATGGCTTTTTTTGAGCCTGATAGGACAGGATGTTTTTCCCAAGGTCGATTCCAGCCAGTTCCAGTTGCGGATGCGGGCACCGGATGGTACCCGATTGGAGCGCACAGAGGAAAAGGCACTGACGGTCTTGAAGGAAATTGAGGAATTGGTCGGGAAGGAGCATATTGGGATATCCTCCGTGTATGTGGGCAACCATCCGTCCCTATTTTCCGTTTCCCCGATCTACCTTTTTATGGCAGGTCCTCACGAAGCGGTATTTCAGATGGCACTCAAAGACTACCATTCCGATATGGATGTGTTCAAGGACGAAGTAAGGAACCGCATAAAAAAGGTATTGCCCGACGTTAAACTCTCCTTTGAACCCATCGAACTGACCGACAAGGTATTGAGCCAGGGATCGCCCACGCCCATCGAAATAAGGTTGGCCGGAAAGGACAAGCTAAAAAATGAGGAATATGCCCTTAAATTGATGGACCGATTGAGGGAAAACGAGTATTTCAGGGATATCCAGATTGCCCAACCGATCCATTACCCTGCCCTTGATATTAATATCGATAGGGTCAGGGCGGCCCAGCTTGGAGTGGATATGAGCGATATTTCCCGTTCCTTGATCGCCTCCACCTCATCTTCCCGGTATACGGAGAAAAATACTTGGATAGACGAAAAAGCGGGACTCTCATATGGGGTGCAGGTACAGGTACCGTTGGACAAGATGCAGAGCGAACACGATATGAACGAAATTCCATTGCTCAAAAATGAATCCAGACCGGTACTCGGAGATGTGGCCACCATCACCAAAAGTGAAACGCACGGACAGAACGACAATGTGGGGGCCATGCCCTATATTTCCATTACGGCCAATATCGACCATACCGATCTTGGTACGGCCACAAAGGATGTCAGCAAGGCGATAGCCTCCCTTGGGGAACTTCCACGGGGTCTTTTTATAGAGCCCATCGGCTTGTCAAAGGTACTTCTGGAAACCATGGATAGCCTACAAGTGGGATTGTTGGTGGCCATCGTGGTCATCTTTTTGATGTTGGCCGCCAATTTTCAGTCGTTCAGGGTATCCTTGGTCGTACTTACCACTGTTCCCGCAGTGGTTTTGGGGGCCTTGCTGTTACTGTTGGCCACGGGATCTACCCTTAACCTGCAATCGTACATGGGCATTATCATGTCCGTAGGCGTATCCATTGCCAATGCCGTTTTACTTGTAACCAATGCGGAACAGTTGAGAAAGGTAAACGGGGATGCCCTAAAATCTGCAAGGGAAGCGGCCTCGTTGAGGTTGCGGCCCATTATCATGACCAGTGTGGCCATGATCGCCGGTATGCTGCCAATGGCAATAGGACATGGGGAAAGTGGGGCACAGGTGTCCCCGCTGGGAAGAGCGGTCATAGGCGGACTGTTGTTCTCTACCTTTACCGTGCTGGTGGTGCTGCCACTTATTTTTGCCTGGGCCCAGGCCAGGGCAAAGACCGGTTCCGTATCATTGGATCCGGAAGATCAAGAAAGTGAATTTTATATAAACCCCCCATCATTGCCAAACTAAGTAGTATGAAAAGATATTTCATCATCATTGTCATCGCCACATTTGTGATAGGCCTAACGGCCAGTTGTGAAAACGGGAAAGAAAAAGAAAGGGATATTTCCATTAAGGAACCGCAGGTGGAGACCGTAGCGCTAAAAAGGACCAGATTGGCAACCGAATTACGGTTACCGGCCGAGCTTTCAGGTTTTAGGCAGGTGGATATATATGCCAAGGTAAACAGTTATGTGAAGACGTTGCTTGTGGACATAGGGACCGAGGTACAAAAGGGGCAATTGCTAATGGAGCTTGAGGCCCCGGAAATCAGCTCCCAAGTCGCCGCCGCCCAGTCTCGACTTTCTTCACAGGAAGCGTTATATATGGCGACCAAGGCCACCTATGAACGTATTTCGGAGACCAGTAAGGTGGAAGGAACCATATCCAAAAATGATCTAGATCAAGCATTGGCAAGAATGACGTCCGACCGTGCCCAGTTGGAAGCGGCTAGGGCATCCTTTAAGGAGGTACGATCAATGCAGGACTACCTCGTTATAAGGGCCCCTTTTGATGGCCTTGTCACCGCAAGAAACATCAATGTGGGGACCTATGTAGGACCGGCAGGCAAGGGCTCCGAGTTTCCCTTACTAATCTTACAGGACCACAAAAAGTTGCGGTTGGTGGCATCCGTCCCCGAAATGTATACCGGATATCTTCATATAGGATCCGATATCGGTTTTAATGTAAGGTCGTTGCCCAATGAAAACTTTAGCGCAAAAATTGCGCGGATGTCGGGCGCTCTTGATAGTAGGCTGCGATCGGAGCGGGTGGAAATGGACATTACCGATACGGGCCGACTCCTGCCGGGAATGGTCGCCGAGGTAATACTTCCCTTAACGGCCAGGGACAGTACCTTTGTTGTGCCCGTTTCGGCGGTAATGACCTATAGCGAAGGTACTTTTGTGATTCGGGACCATAATGCCAAAGCCCAAAGGATCGCTGTCAAAAAAGGTCGTGAGGCAAATGGGGAAATGGAAATTTTTAGTGATGAACTGAGATCCAACGATAGGTTGGTCAAATTTGCCAATGAAGAAATAAGGGAGGGTACCACGTTAAAATAAGCACCACAGTTATTAATGATAAAGGTTCCAAAGATTTCAATCTTGGAACCTTTACATTTATGGAATGTGGGGCGTTTCGGTTTTAGGGGTCAAGCCCTTGGGACATCAAAATAAGTGTATCCATATCATTGCCGGAATAGGGGGAAACAAATCCAAAAAAGTCCATCCCCCAGCGTATCAAATTTGGGGCTGAAACCGCCCCTTTTTTGGCTCAAAACTTCACCTTAAAAATGGCTAAAATTCAGAAGGGGGCAAAGCCCTATCAAAGCCCTATCAAAGCCCTATCAAAGCCCTATCAAAGTCGTATCAAAGTCGGGTATAAAACCACCCCTTTTTTGGCTCAAGTCTTCACCTTAAAAATGATTAAAATTTAGAAGGGGCAAAGCCCTATCGAATTCGGGTATAAAACCACCCCCTTTTTCACCCTAAACTCCCCTAAAAAAACCATAAACAAACACTCGGAATCCGGAAACTTTCAATACGGTGCCATGAATGCAATAAAGCATCCATCGTCTACTTTAGGTTAGGTGACCTGCAAAGTGATTACCTAACTTGAATATTCCCTACTCATCCCAAACTGAAGACAGAAGGAAGTATGCCGTAAACTTAATGCAGGATCCTGTAACGTATTCCCTCCCTCCCATACAGACCGTAACCTGTATCCCTAGAACTATAAGGGATTACAGTAAGTCTAGATCAAGTTTACCGGAAGGCGATCCGGTAGACAAAATTATGTTGACCAAGATGATGTATTTGGTGGGCAACATACAAAGTAAGGATGGAGACGGAACTTTACGGATGTATCAATAATCCTCCTTAGGGTACCAATCCAATTGTACCACTTCAATTTCGGGATTGCCCGTATTGACCATTGTTTTAAAATTGGCCACATCGCTTACTTCGGGTTTTCCCCTATAATGGTAGGGGTAAACCTGTTTTGGGGCAAACTCAAGAACGGCATCGGCCGCACTTTCCACGGTCATGGTGTAGGGAAGGTTCATACAGACAAACGCCATATCTATATTTTCAAGTTGTCGCATTTCGGGAATGTCCTCGGTATCTCCGGAAAAATAAACCTTCTTTTCGCCCATGGTAAGTACATAACCATTTCCCCTGCCCTTGGTATGGAACTGCGTCGCCTCTTCGCGAAGATTGTACATAGGGATGGCCTCCACACCGATCTCCCCAAATTCCTTTGTCTCCCCGTTGTCCAGTATGACCAGGTCGAAGGTGGAATCCTCGGGGAATTCATCGGCTACCGCCTGCGGCACCACAATGGTGCTATTGGCGGTGTTCAGTTCTTGGAGCGTTTCCAGACTAAAATGATCTCCATGGATATCGGTTATTAATATGATATTGGGGGCATTTTGCCCTGCAAAGGCGCCAGCGCCCCCCACTGGGTCTATATATACGGTATTTTTGCCCCATTGTAGGATGGCGGAAGCATGCTCTATGGGAATCACCTCAATGTCCTCGGTTTCCTTCATTTCAGGGGTCGAATTTTCTTTAATAGCGGTGTCATTATTTTTTGGGGAATCCTTACATCCCAGAAGTAGGGTACCTAAGATAAGGAAGGTAGTTGCAGCGTTTTTCATCGAATCCGTTTTCATTGTTTTTTCCTTAAATATAAGAAAGAAAATCAAAAGGAGGTTCTAAAGTGGAACACACTTAATTGTGGGAAATAAGAGGTTGTCTGTTTCTACATCAAGTTTTGGGTCATATTCCTTTTTCTATCTTTGAAATATACTGTCGGGATTTCTATAATCCGCACTTTAGGTAATTTATCTGGTAATTTTGGTTTGCTATTACATCTAAATTAATGCAAACCACTATATGTAAACCACTTGAGTTTTTTATTCAATTTTTTTTACTTACTGTAAAGTTTATCATTAACTATTACCTTAATATCATTTTTTCTAAATTCCCTAATTTTTTTTTGGAATATTAACATAAATAATCTATATTGTAATGGCTTTAAAAGTTTTTTTCTAACTAAGAAAAAAATATTACGATTTAAACTTCAAAAGTATGAAGACCTTTCTAATTAAACGGAAAAGCTTTTACCACAAATTTCAGCACTTTTAGCAATTTTTTTAATGATTGATAAATTTTTAGTCTAATAAAAACTTACTTTATAATGAAAAAAATTAAATATTTTTCCGGATTACTGTTTGCGGTTATTTTATTTTCTAGCAGTATAAATAATTCTGAGAGTTATCAGAAATTAACCGATATTAAATTTGTGGAAGCTAATGATTTAGATTCCCATGCTCAAACTTGTGGAGATGGAGGGGTACAAATTGTATGTTATGGTAACGGAGATGGTTGTATGCCAACTACATGTTTAAAACCTGACCACTAGTATTTTTAATCCTGTAAGTTGAATTTGCTTGCTTATTTCACCATTCCTTTTAGTTTGGAGTAAGCGAGCATTTTTTTTTTAATCTAATAGATTTTATGAAATTAGGAAGCTATATTTTAATAATGACAGTTTTAAGTGTCTTCATTTGTTGTAAGAATGAAATAGATGATCGAACGGATATTTATAAAATTTTCATTTCTCATTCAATTGATCATGATTCAATTGAAGGAATTATCGAGTTAAATAAAATTGTTGCCTTGAAAAATAAGTTTGGAGATAATTTTTCGCTTGACTATATCGATAAAGTAGAGTTTTTTGAGGATGTTTTGATTATTTTTAATAATGTTAATGATGTTGTAATAATTTTTGATGAAAATGGATTCGAAACTACCAGTATAAGTTCGAGAACCCATACTAATTTAAGATTTACCGATATATCCGATTTTTCGATTGATAAGACAAAAAGAAAAATTTTGATTTTATCAGTGCAAAATCGATCAATGTACACTTTTGACTTAAAAGGTAATTTTGAAAAGGAAAAAAAAATACCTTTTCAAGCTCAAACATTTGCCATAGATAATAATAATAAAAATTTAGCTTTTTATTTAAGTTATTTTGACCAAGATCGTAGCAACTTAAAAGTGACGGATTTGGGGTTAAATTATTTAAAATATTCTGCCTTTAAATTTCCTGAGAATTTGAAGAGCATGGATTTTTCTTCATTAACAGGTTCAGTGAAAGAAACTAGCTGGGGGTTTTTGTATTCGGACGCCATTTCATCACTTATTCATCAAGTTAAACCCAATGGCGATTCTTTTGTTAAATATGATATTAAATTTGATTCATTGTTTTATAAAGAGAGCGAAAAATATAGATTCGGTAATTTTTTGAAAGATATTTCACTGGGAAATGTTAATTACTTGACAAGTAAATATGAAGAAAATGACAATTACCTAGTGTTTAGTTATAATAGGCGAAAAGTTAAACAAGAAGAAAATACCGTAAATTTTAAAAATGGATATTATTTTAAACAAAAAAATAAATTGTACACCACGGAGAGCTTAAAATCAACTTTTCTCAATTCAACTATGTCCAGCCCTTTAGGAAAAACATCCAATGGAGATTTTATTTCTGTTATAAATCCTAAATCTCATCAATTTAATAATTTCCTCAATCAAAAAGAATATGGAGCGTATTCTTCACTATTTAAATTAAATGAAAAAATAAAACATCAAAATGGAGAATATAACTTACTTGTATTAATTTATAATTTAAAATAATATTAACTGGTGAATTTTTACAAACTTGATTTTTTTGACTCATTACTATTAGTCCAATTTCCTTTTAATTAATATAGAAAGTTTCAGGGTAGCATTAGGGCCATCTAATAATTTCCTCGATACTCCTAGTCGTGTGGAAACCATTTTCTGTTGCGAAACAGGGATTTCATCGGTTTATTGTGGATTGTTGGATTATTTTTTTAACAAAAAATCTAAACCAACGGCCAGAACGTATATATTCGTGTAAACAAATAACTTTTTAGTAAAAAGTATAACCAAGGACAAATTAATTTTTTAATTATGGCTGAAACAAAAAGTAACAACGGATTAAAAGTAGTAGCGGGCCTGCTGGCAGTAGTGCTGTTGGGTGTTATTATTTACACGATTAGTCTTTATAAGGACAAGCAAAAGACTACCGAGGTCCTACAACAGGAAAAAGAACTGGTGGTGGAGGATCTTAACAGTCTTAAATCGGAATATGACAAGGCAATTTTGGAGAGCAATGCCACCAATGATGAATTGGTCAGTGCCCGTGATAAGATCACCAAATACATAGACTCCGTAAAGACCATGAAGGGCGATATTTCTTCCCTTTACAGATTTAGGAACCAGGTCAGTGTCCTTAAAAAGGAAAGGGAGCAATTATTGAGACAGGTAGATTCACTTACCCGATCTAACAGTCAATTGGCCATGCAACGGGACAGTACGTATGTAGAACTGGAAAAGCAGACCGTATTTAACGACTCCCTTGTGGTACAGAATACCCAATTGGCCGATGCGGTTGAAAAGGGTTCTACACTTAATCTGACAAAACTCTCCGTGGATGCGGTAAAGGAAAGGTCTAGCGGTAAATTGGTCTCCACTTCCAGGGCCAAGAGCACCGACAGGTTCAAGATCTGTTTTACGGTAGCCCATAATGTGATCGCACAAGCGGGCGATAGGGAGTTCTATGTGGAAGTATTGGATCCCCAAGGAAACGTTTTGGGGGAAAGTTTTTCCAAAACATCCGACAGTGGTGCTTCCGTAACCTATAGCAAGGGCACCAACTTTTATTACGAAAACAAATCATTGGACGTTTGTGATTATGTGAACAAACCTGCCGGGGATTTCCAAAAAGGAAATTACATGGTAAATGTATACAATGACAAATTAACATTACTAGGGACATCTGAGTTTGTCCTAAAATAAGAATCGAATTACTGGGGCAACTGCCGAAAGGTAGTGATCTGGCTTTTATTCGGCCAATGGGTCGGATTATTAAAACCTCACTTAGTGAGTAAACACTATCCATTTACTAAAAAAAAGGGCAATCCGTACGGATCGCCCTTTTTTGATTTTTAGTCTTTTCGAAGATTTATTTTAAGGTACCTACCATTTCTTCGGGTTTTACCCATTCGTCATATTCCACTGCGGTAACGTAGCCCAGATTGATTGCTTCCTCCTTCAGGGTGGTACCGTTTTTATGGGCGGTATTGGCTATTTCCGCTGCTTTGTAATACCCTATTTTGGTATTAAGGGCGGTCACCAGCATAAGGGAGTTGTTCAATAATTGTTTTATGACCTGGTGGTTCGGCTCGATGCCAATGGCACAGTTAAGGTCGAAACTTACGCAGGCATCCCCGATCAGCTGTGCCGATTGCAGTATGTTGGCGGCCATCATAGGCTTAAAGACATTCAGTTCGTAGTGGCCCTGTGTTCCCCCAACGGAAATAGCGACATCGTTGCCCATGACCTGTGCACAGACCATGGTAAGCGCCTCACACTGGGTAGGGTTCACTTTTCCCGGCATGATCGAGCTGCCCGGTTCGTTGGCGGGAATGATGATTTCCCCAATTCCCGAACGGGGTCCCGAGGCCATCATACGGATATCGTTCGCAATTTTGTTCAATGAAACGGCCAATTGTTTCAAGGCGCCGTGACTTTCAACAATGGCATCGTGGGATGCCAAGGCCTCGAACTTGTTTTCGGCGGTTATAAAGGGATGTCCCGTAAATTTTGCAATATACTCCGCCACCAGAACATCATACCCTTCCGGGGCATTCAGACCGGTCCCAACAGCGGTACCGCCAAGGGCGAGCTCGCTTAAATGGGGCAAGGTGTTCCTGAGGGCCTTGATACCATGGTCCAGCTGGGAAACGTAGCCCGAAAATTCCTGGCCCAACGTCAGGGGCGTGGCATCCATGAGGTGCGTGCGTCCGATTTTTACGACATCCTTAAATTCCCCCGCTTTTTTATGAAGGGTGTCCCGCAACTGCAACACCCCGGGAATGGTGACTTCCACGATCATTTTATAGGCGGCAATGTGCATCCCGGTGGGAAAGGTGTCGTTGGAGGATTGTGATTTGTTCACATCGTCATTGGGCTGTATGGTCTTTTCCCCTTCACCAATGGTTTTTCCGGCCATTTCATGTGCCCTATTGGCCACTACCTCGTTAACGTTCATATTGCTCTGGGTCCCGGAGCCTGTTTGCCATATTACCAGAGGGAACTGATCGTCCAGTTTACCGCTTAAGATCTCATCGCAGACAGCGGAGATATAATCCCTTTTTTCTGCCGATAGCACCCCTAGATCATGGTTAGCATGTGCGGCCGCCTTTTTTAAATAGGCAAATCCGTAAATGATGTCCAAGGGCATGGAGGCCGTGGGGCCTATCTTAAAATTGTTTCGGGAACGTTCGGTCTGTGCGCCCCAGTATTTGTCGGATGGGACCTGCACCTCACCCATGGTATCCTTCTCTGATCTAAAGCTCATTTTAATATGGTTTTGTTTTGTGCAAAGGTACTGAACTCGGCTTCAGTTGTCCAAATCCGCTACAAATTTATCTTCTGCACCCAATTTTGTCTTTTTCTTGCTCCTTAACCCTCCTATGGATCTCGGAATTTTCTTTAAATGGACGTAGAAACTTAAACTTTCGCTAGGACCCATCAACTCAGGACGCATTCACTGTATTGAAGAATTATTTCCATTTTTTTTGAATTTGATTTGTACTATTGGACCATTTCAAAGTATCTTTGTTCTGTTAAAATTTATCGCTCATGTTCGAATTTGATCAGTATTTGGGTTTCTTGGCTTTTTTGACCATACTTACCATTGGGTTTTGGTTGATGATCTTTTTGTTGACCTTTGTTATCCCTTATTGGTTGGGTGGAAACCTACTGGAATTCATAAAAGAGAAAAGGGCCGCTAAAAAAGCAAAACGGGAGGCCTAATTCCGTCTAGTTTTTGATACCCGCCAAAGATCTTTAGGTTCTGGGGCTTTTTTGGGGCATCCAATATAAAATATAGGTTCAAATGGGACCAAAAAAAAGAAGCTTTTTAGGCTTCTTTTTTTATTTTGGGTTGTCCGATATTATCCGGAGAATTCTTGATTATCCTCACCGTCATCCCCGTTGGGACGATCGTTTTTCTTTTGGTTTTTGGGCTGATTGAACCTGTACTGGAAGGAAAGGGTCAATTGTCTTTCCCGCCATTGGAACTCACTGTCGGAAGTAAAGAATTCGGTATCCGTAAAGGCCCTTCGCTTTCTTGAATTCAATAGATCGCTCACGTTAAAGGAAAGGGTGCCATTATCGTTGAACACATCCTTACTGATCGCTAAATTCAACGAAAAAATACCTTTGGTCTCGGTCTGTGCGTTTTGACTGGGACCTCCATAGAAAGCATTGGTCTGCCACTCTATATCGGCCGGAAGGCTAACCTTGGAACTGAACCTTGTAAACCAACTGGTATTCTTGGCCCCGTAATCAACTTCATTAAAAATCCCTTCCGTTTCAAATTGGAAGAAGTTAAAGCTCCAGTTCAACCGCAACCATTTGTTGGGATTGTATAGGGCTCCTGCTTCCGCCCCGATCCTTTCATTGGTTGAAAGGTTGATCGGAATGGTCCTGATTATCCGGATACCATCGGATGTAACCTCTCCGGTCTCTTCCTGTACCCGTTCAAAGGAATTGGTCTCCCTTTGATAATAGATGGATGACGTAAAGGTCAATTTATCCCATCTTCTTAAATATCCTATATCCACGGCATTGGCAAAGGCCGGGTCCAGATCTGGATTTCCTTGGAACACATTGGTCCTACTGGAACGGGAAGGGAACGGATTGATAAACCATCCCCTGGGCCTGTTGATCCTTCTGTTGTACCCAACCGATACATTTTCCTGCTCCCCAATTTCCCAGATAAGGTTAAGGGTAGGGAAGAGGCCCAAATAATTCTTTTCAAAATTTACATCCACATCCGTTCCCAACATTTCTTCCAGAGCTTCCGTGGAAAATTCCGAATCCACTTTTCCTTTTAATTGGGTGTTTTCCAAACGCAATCCGAACAGGAAGGAAAACTTGCCGAATTTGTTCCCGTATTGGGTATAAAGGGCATTTACATTTTCATTGTAGGTAAAGGTATTGGTCAGGTCCAAATTCTGCTCGAACTGTCCTGTACCTTGGTTTAATGTATCCAGCCTGTAGTCGTTTACGGATTCCTCGAAATTGCCCCGGTAACCGGCCTCAAACTGCGCCTCGCCCATGGGCAGTACATAATCCGCCTGGAACAAAAATTCGTTTTGGGTCTGTATCTCGTTCACATTTTCCAAGGCCAATAATGAATCGGTAGGAAACGTACGGTTTTCCTCGATTTCGGTAAAGACCGACTCATCATCATAGGAATACTGGAAGTCGGCCGTCAATTTTTGTCCGTCATCGTCGATATTGTTGATATAATTTAGTGAAATCTGATTGTTCTTGTCGTCCTCGTTCTGGTCTTCGGTCCTAAAGGTCCTACTGCTTACCTCATCCTCCATGAACCGACTGTTATTGTTCTCGGTCACATCGCTTTCGTCCGAAAAACGGGCAAAATAGCTGGCCGTAAGGGAGGATTTTTCGGTAAGGAAATATTCCATCCCAATATTAAAGTTAAAGGCTTGGTTGTCCCTAAATATATCACGATCCTCAATGATCCGGCTAAATTCGCCCTCATTGTATGTATTGTCAAAATAGCCATTTCCAGGGGAGTCATTGTAGTTGTACCCAAGGGTATTGAAAATATTGAATTTATCCGTACGCAGGTTCAGGTTTGAGCTGATCTGACTTGAGGTCGGATATCCGACACTGGTACTGATGGACCCGTTAAAACCCAAGGTTTTTTCCTTTTTTAGGATAATGTTCAGGATACCTGCGGTTCCTTCCGCATCGTACCGGGCCGATGGACTGGTAATTACTTCAACCCTTTCGATGGCATCGGCCGGAAGTTGCCTTAGCGCATCGGTGGATCCAAACCCAGCAAGGGCCGAGGGCCTCCCATTGATCAAAATACGTACGTTTTCATTGCCCCTAAGGCTTATGGCACCTTCCACATCCACGTTTACGGAGGGAACGTTGTTAAGGGCATCGCTAACGGTGGCTCCACTGGTGGTAAGGTCTTTACCGATATTGTATATTTTTTTATCCAAACGCACCTCTACCGTGGTACGCTCCCCGATTACTTCCACCTCTTCCAATTGGGCCACGTCCACGCCCAATTTAATGGTGCCCAGGTCGGTATTCGCCTGTAGGTCCCTATTGTTGATCCGGTGTGTCTTGTAGGAGATGTATTCTACCCTGATATTGTATTTCCCAGGGGCCGCCTCCACATTGAACTTTCCGTCCAGATCGGTCAGGCCTCCCGTTACCTTATCGGGATTTTCTATACTTTGAAGGACGAGGGTGGCATATTCCAACGGTTGGTTGGTGTCACTGTCCAAAACGGTTCCCGTAATTTTTATTGGTTCTTGGTTTCCTTGTGGGGTTTGGGCGATCGTTAAAAAGCCCATTAAAATAAAAATTAGCGGAATCAGTTTTCTCATTGTACAGTTAATTTGATTTTTTCTTTTTCTTTTTGATCTTTCGTTTGGCTTTGGCAAGACCTTCTTTTTGTAATTCCACAAACGCCTCGTACTTATCGGCGGGCAGTCCGGCTTTCAGATCGGCCTCTTGGTTCAGGCTGATCTTCTCCAGGGCGGACCGGGTCTGGTCCGCATCCAATTGCAGGATCTGCAGTTCCATACGTTGCTTGAGGTATTTGGTAAGGGTGGTGGCCACTACCGCCTTCTCAAAATCGTTCAACCCCAATGCTTCCGAAATGGCGGGCATCTGGCCTTCTACCATCTCCTCGGCGGTTAAAGGCTCTTCTTTTTCCGGCGCCTGTTGGGCCTGTGGAATGGAGCTTTGCCTTCTTCCGTAACCGTTGTTCCCATATCCCCCATTACCATACCCATATTGCGCATATGTAGCGGGAAGGGATAACAGAACAATCGATACTAATGCTAGGAATCTTTTTGTGGTTTTCATGATCGTCATGGATTAGTTAGATTTCAAATGTAGCCGATGGTTTAAGCCCAGTTGGTTAAAAGTATGTTAAATCCCATTAAATGGGCATTGTTGCCCCAGGGCTCCGTGTAGAAGTGGAATAAGTTTCTTCCTTAAAATTAATACTTCGGGGAAACTTAATTAACCCTCTTAGTGGATTTTGCTGTTCGGGGCCATCCCCGAATTTTCCGTCAGGGGAGGGCGGACGGCCTTGGGGCGGAATGTTGTTGGTTTTCGTCATTCTCCCGCAAGTTCGCCCCGAAGTTGTGCATCCTCCAACCAACCGTATGTACTTTCCTGTTCTACAGAATTTGGGAAATGTTTTCCGGTGGTCGTCCAATGATGGCCTTCTTTCCATCTATTACGATAGGGCGTTCCATTAAGTTCGGGTGCGCTATCATGGCATTGATGATGTCTTCTTCCGATAGCAGCCTCCCGCGGTACTTTTCCTTCCAAATAGGTTCGTTTTTGCGCACCAGATTTTCCGCCGAGATGGATAGGCAGGACAATATTTCGCGAAGCTCCTCCTTGGTGGGAACTTCTTCCAGGTATTTTATCACTTTAAATTCTTTTTGGGAATCTTCCAGAATTGCAAGGGCTTCCCTTGATTTTTGACATCTGGGGTTGTGGTATATTTTAATCATCTGTTTTGCTCTCTAGGTGGGATTTATTATATGCCGGCACGAGTGCCGAAATGTTTGTTGATATTAGCTCAGTGCCCGAGGCTTGCTTTTGGGCTATTGATTTTCCTTTTGTCCCATCATCATAAGATAGGCTTTTAGGAAAGGGTCAATATTGCCGTCCATAACAGCATCCACGTTGCCCGTTTCCTCTCCGGTCCTGACATCCTTTATGAGTTTATAGGGGTGCATGACATAATTACGGATCTGGGATCCCCATTCAATTTTCATTTTGGAGGCTTCTATCTCGTTACGGGCCTCCATTTTCTTACGGAGTTCGATTTCGTACAACTGAGACTTCAACAATCTCATTGCATTTTCCCTGTTATCCAATTGCGACCTGGTCTCCGAATTATGTACCACAATTCCCGTGGGATGGTGCGTTAGGATGGCCTTAGTTTCCACCTTGTTCACGTTTTGCCCGCCTGCACCTCCGGAACGGGCAAATGCCCAAGAGATATCCGCGGGGTTCACTTCGATCACAATGCTATCGTCCACCAGTGGATAAACATATACGGAAGCAAAGGAAGTATGTCTTTTTGCATTACTGTCGAAGGGGGAAATACGTACCAGTCGGTGTACCCCGTTTTCGCCCTTTAACCAGCCAAAGGCATAATCACCTTCTATTTCTAAGGTCACGGTTTTGATACCGGCCACATCCCCTTCCTGAAAATTGACTTCCTTTACCTTAAAATTATTGTTGTTGCACCACATAAGGTACATGCGCATCAACATGGATGCCCAGTCACAACTTTCGGTACCACCGGCACCTGCGGTAATCTGCAGGACCGCACTCAGATCGTCCCCTTCTTCCGAAAGCATGTTCTTGAATTCCATTGCCTCTAGTGCGGCCAATACCTTTTGGTACTGCTGTTCAACCTCCTCCTCGGCAATTTCCCCTTCTTTTCGGAGTTCCAGGAACACCTCCAGATCTTCCAATAGATTTTTGGACATATTAAAATCGTCCACCCATTTCTTTTTGGATTGGATGGCTTTCATATGGACCTGTGCGACTTGGGGATTGTTCCAGAAATCGGGTTCTAGGGTCTTCTCCTCTTCATTTTCTATCTCTATAAGCTTGGCATCCAAGTCAAAGATACCTCCTTAACGCCCCAAGGCGATCCAACAGACTCTTATAAATTTCGGTAGTGATCATGTTTTTACAGTTTTGAACCTCAAAAATAAGCTTCTTTTATGGGATTTTTAAACAAAACCCACAGCTTATTTATTGTTGTGAAGAAACTTCGACCGTATGGGAGGTTTTATTTTTGCCGATGGAATACACCACTCCTTTCAGAGGGGGGCAGTCGGTATAATCCTTGCCATGAGCTACCTTGATGTGGTTTTCACTGGCCAGGAGGTTATTGGTAGGGTCAAAACCGATCCATCCCATCCCAGGTACAAAACATTCTGTCCAAGCGTGCATTTGGGAGTCGCCAAAATAACCGTTTCCCTGGTGAAGATATCCGGAAACATACCGGGTAGGAATATGGTTCCTGCGGGATAGGGCGCAGAACAGATGGGTAAAATCCTGACATACCCCTTGTCTTAAGCGCACTACTTCTTCCAAAGGCGTGTCCACAGCGGTCACATTGGTCTTAAAGACAAGGTGCTCAAAGACCCAACTGTTAAGGTCTTGGAGGTTTTGGAAAAGGGGAAGGTCCTTATTGAATAGATATAGGTCCTGCTTGTCGACAGGGAGTTGCGTAAAGGGCGTAATCTTTAGGTAAGGCTCGTGATCCACCTTAAAGGCGAGCGATGCCACCAGATCATGATCTTTTTGACCAAGTTCCATGGAACTGTTCTCAAAAGGGTTCATGGAATGTTTCCTTACCTTAAAAACGGCCTTAAACCCGATATCCTTAAAACGGGTCTTTGGATGCACCTTAATGGTCCTAAAACCGAGTCCGTTCAGGGAGAATTCATGTGGAAGCCGAAGGGTATTTGTAAAGGTAATGCCCAACAGTTCCTGATCGGAGTTGTCCTCCGGAATGATCAAGAACTGCAAAAAAGCTTCATCCACCCAATTTTCATATTGGTTTTCCGCTGAGTAGGTAATGGAATATTCCAAGGACATCTTTGTACGGTAGGTTATTATACTTTCAATAGTTAAAAAACTCTTTTTCCATTTTTAGACCGATCTGAACCAGACCTTCCAAAATTTTCTCAATAAATCCCTGTATGTCCTCCTCTATTTCCTCGGCATACTTAAATTCGTACTCCGCCTTCATCTTGCTTACCAGGAAGGAAGTCGAATTTTTTAAGGGGACATGTGCCTGGTCCAAGACCTTTATGTGCCTGTGCACCTGATTGATACTGTTCATGACAGATCTGGGACAATCGGGGTTCAAGATAAGGAATTCCAAGGTAGATATACTGGTCGGTGGTTTTTTATAATACCGGCGCATCATATCGTACGATTCGGCACATTTTAGGAGGGTGGTCCACTCAAAACTGTTGCCCACCTTGTCACCATAACTTCCCTGAGCCTTTACGGCATCGTTGAACTTGGTATTGATGATCCTGATTATTTGGGTTGCCCTTTCTATGTTGATGCCCATCATGATGATGGCGTACACCTCATCGTGTAACAGGGTCCCCCGTATCTTGGCCCTCAGGACGGCGGTCATTTCTGTTATGTTTATGGTGAAATCGTGCAAACCCCTTTTTACAAAATCATCTACCGGATAGTTGAGCACAAAATGGTAAAATTTATTGATGGCCTCATAAAGTTCAGTGGATATAAGGTCCCTGGCGCTATTTGCATTTTCCCTTGCATACCTTACGTTGTTGATGATGGAATAGGGCATTTCAGTGTTCAGCCCGATATTGTAAAGAACGTCCTCTTCCCTGAGCATCTCTTCATCGTCCGTAACCTTTTGTCCGATCATGAACATCATGGAGCGCAGTACAAACTGTCGGGACTGGGAGAGCTGGTTGGGCGCATCCAAAGAGGAAAAATAATTTACGTTCAGGTAACGGGCAACATGTTCCGAACGCTCAATATAACGGCCCATCCAGAAAAGGTTATTCGCAACTCTTGCTAACATATATGCTTTGGTGTTTAAGTTGATTAAATCCCATTAAATGGGTTCTGTTACCCGACGCCCTTCGTCTAGGTGGGATAAGTTTTTTTTAATTCCCCATGGACTTGCCAGAGGTAGTTGAATATCTTGGACAGGTCCATATGTGGCATTTTTCGCCATTTTAGCCCATAATTTTATACGCATCGAACATATATGGGGCCAATCTACGGCCGCCACTTGGGGCACTCTTGGAAATTGGAGGTCTTTACCGTGTTTGTTTCCGGTGCCGTTGCATAAATCGGTTATTTTTTTAACACCCATGTATCCTTTGAGCCCCCGCCCTGTGAGGAGTTAACGATCAGGTTGCCTTTTTTGAGCGCTACCCGTGACAGCCCCCCTTTGAGTACAAACTCCATTTGATCCCCGAGCAGGGTAAATGTACGAAGGTCCACATGGCGCTGTTCAAAGGATTCACGATCATCGATGTAAGTGGGGTGCACCGACAGCGACATGATCGGTTGTGCAATGTATTTTCTGGGATTGGCCATTATTTCGGCCTTGACCCTTAGAATTTCGTCCTTGGTAAGACAGCTTCCTATGGAAATGCCATAACCGCCCGATTCGTCCACAGGTTTCACCACCAGTTCGGCAATATGCTCCAAAACATATTTTAGATCATCGGGCTTACTGCAGTGATACGTTTGGACATTGTTCAAGATAGGTTTTTCCCCAAGATAATACTCTATGATCTTGGGCATATAAATGTATACGGCCTTATCATCGGCAACCCCGGTCCCCGGTGCATTGGCCAAACATACGTTGCCTTTTTTGTAGGCCGTGAAAAGCCCTGGGGTGCCCAATGAAGAATCGGGCCTGAATTCCAAGGGGTCCAGAAAAAGGTCGTCCACCCTTCTATAGATCACGTCCACTTTAAGCGCGCCCCTGATGGTCTTCATATAGACAAAATCGTTCTCCACAAAGAGATCCCTTCCTTCCACCAGTTCCACTCCCATGGCCTTTGCGAGATAGGAATGTTCGTAATAAGCGGAATTGTATATTCCAGGGGTGAGCACCACACAATTGGGGACATCCACCCCATGTGGTTTTACCCCTTCCAATATCTGCAGGAGGTTTTCGGCATAATTGGTCACCGTATGTGTCTGGTAATGGTTGAACACACCGAACAGTGCCCTCTTTAGGGCCGTTCTGTTACAGATCACATAACTCACCCCGGAGGGGCACCTAATGTTATCTTCAAGAACATAATATTTTCCGTCCGAATGTTTAATGATATCGGTTCCCGAGATATGGTTGTAAATACCGCCAGGGGGATCTACCCCGATCATTTGGTGAAGGTAATTGGCCGATGAACTGATCAGGTCCAAAGGCACTATACCATCCTTTATGATCTGTTTTTCATGATAGATGTCCCATAGAAAAAGGTTGAGCGCCTTGCTGCGCTGAATGGCCCCTCGCTCTATAATATCCCATTCCTCGGCATCCAGTATCCTTGGGAAAAGATCAAAGGGAAATATCTTTTCCTTGGTGTCTTGGTCACCGTACACCTGAAAGGTAATGCCCTGGTTGAAAAAGGAAGACTTTGCCTTGTTGTTCAGGTTAACATATTCTTTGATGGAATGGTCGCCGTACAGTTTCAGCAATGTTCTATAGACATTTTTGGTGGCACCGTCCTTGTCAAAAACCTCATCGAAAAGATCTGGGTTCCTTTCATAGGAAGAAAACATGGGATTGGCAGCTTTGGAATCCATACTTTTTTCCTTCAAGATAGGCAATTTCCCTGCCCACTTATAGGAATGGGAGGAAATCTCCCATTATTTTATCATGTCCCTAAAAATCGTTTCATATTATTTGGAAGTTGAATATTTTTTTTCACAATATTTCTTAATATCCATTATACCGTGTATTTTATTTAAGTTTAAGGCCTAAACCAAACAAAGATGAAAAGCATATATGTATCGATCGCCCTGATCGTCCTATGTTGTACCACTGCCATGACGGCGCAATTTTCCGAAAAGAGCAAAGCTTTTGAAAAATTTGAGGGATTGTTTTCCTTATACTATGATGCCGGTACCGACAAATTGTATATGGAAGTAAATGCCCTTGAAAAGGAATTTTTATATGTCTATTCCCTTAGTAACGGCATTGGAAGCAATGATCTGGGACTGGATCGCGGCCAATTGGGCAATGAGCAGGTGGTGTACTTTAAAAGAGCGGGCAACAAACTGCTATTGGTCCAGCCGAATTTAAAATTTAGGGCACTGACCGATAATTTGCTTGAAAAAAAGTCGGTGGAACAGGCTTTTGCCAAATCCGTGCTGTTTGGCTTTAAAATAGAGGAAGAGAAAGATGGTACCTATGTTATAGACCTCTCCGATTTTTTGGTACAGGATACCCATGGTGTGGCCAAAAGACTTAAAGATGCCGAACAGGGGACCTATAAGTTGGATACGTCCAAGAGCGCCATGAACATGGAACGTACCAAGGCATTTCCACAGAATGTGGAAATGGACGTGCTGCTGACCTTTTCGGGGCAAGCACAGGGATCCCATATCAGGTCTGTGACCCCCAATGCGGACCTCGTTACCGTAAACCAGCACCATTCCTTTATAGCGCTTCCCGATGATGGATATGAAAAAAGGGAATTCGACCCGCGCAGTGGGTCGTATCCCTTTTCCTATTACGACTATGCAACCCCTGTAGAGGAGCCCATTTTAAAACAGTTTGTCACGCGCCATAGATTGGAGAAAAAAGATCCCACAGCCGCGGTCAGCGAAGCCAAGAAGCCCATCATCTATTATTTGGACAATGGAACCCCGGAACCCGTACGTTCGGCACTGCTGGAGGGGGGACGCTGGTGGAACCAGGCATTTGAAGCCATTGGGTATAAGAATGCCTTTCAATTGATCATGCTACCGGATGACGCAGATCCCTTGGATGTAAGGTACAACGTAATTCAGTGGGTACACCGATCTACAAGGGGCTGGAGCTACGGAAGCAGTATAACCGACCCACGAACGGGCGAGATCATAAAGGGACATGTGAGTTTGGGCAGCCTTCGGATACGTCAGGATTTTTTAATAGCACAGGCCCTTATGGATCGGCCCTTTGCCGAAAGGGATGACAACCACGATACCATGTTGGAGATGGCACTTGCCAGGATACGCCAACTCTCGGCACATGAAATAGGACATACACTGGGTTTTGCCCATAATTTTGCCGCGAGCATCAACGAAAGGGCATCGGTAATGGATTACCCCCATCCACAGTTTTCGATCAAGGACGGGCAAGTTTCCTTTGATGGCGCGTATGCCACGGGAATTGGGGAATGGGACAAGGTGATCGTTGGGTATTCCTACTCCGATTTTCCAAAGGGAGCCGAAAGGGAAGGCCTTAACAAGCTGTTGGAGAAGGCCAGTGAAAAGGGATTGCGCTATATTTCGGATAGCGATGCCAGGCCAACGGGCGGGGCCCATGCCTTGGCCCATTTATGGGACAATGGAAAGAGTCCAGAAAAAGAATTGCGGGCCATGCTGGATGTCCGCAAGTTGGGCATAGCGCATTTTTCCATTGATAACATACGAAAAAACGAAGCCAACTCGGTTCTGGAAGATGTATTCGCCCCTCTTTATTTCTTCCATCGGTACCAGACAGAGGCCGTAAGCAAACTTATTGGGGGATTGGATTATAATTATACGGTGAAGGGGGATGGCCAGCTCACCGTTGAAATGGTGGATAAAGACCTTCAAAAAAAGGCCCTTGCCGAAATCTTGACCACCTTGGATGCGGAGACCATCGCCATTCCTGCGGACAAGCTACCTCTTTTTCCACCTCGGGCAATTGGGTATGGCAGGACCAGGGAATCTTTCAAAGGAAGAACGGGAGTCGCTTTTGATGCCCTTTCGGCGCCGGAGACGGCAGCGGACATGACCTTGGAACTGTTGCTGCATCCCGAACGGGCTTCCAGACTTATCCAACAAAAGGGTCTGGATCCAAAGAATATCGGGTTCGAAAACTTACTTGAATCCCTTACAAAAGCTACCTTTGGAAACGGTAAAAAAGATCCCTATCTACAGGAGGTACAGCACAGCATCAATTATAGGACGTTATACCATATAATGAATTTGGCCGCACATGACAAGGTACATCCCCAGGTCAATGCCATTGCAAACGGTACCTTGCGAACCTTAAGGACCGAACTGGGAAAAAACGTGCAAAACGCAAATGATATGGAGATGGTCCGAAGGATAGATGACTTTTATGAAAACAGGGAGCTGTTCAAAGCGGTTCCAAGCCCGGTAATCCCTGATGGATCTCCCATTGGGATGGAATGTATGGAAGTCTTTAAATAGCCGTAGAATTTACAAATGGAAATAAACCTTATCAGCGATACCGTCACCAAACCTTCCCCAGGAATGTTGGACGCAATGCTTTCGGCAAAAGTAGGGGACGATGTCTTTAAGACCGATCCGACCGTGAACCAACTGGAGGAAAAAGTGGCTTCCCTCTTTGGAATGGAAGCGGCACTGTTCTTTCCCAGTGGAACCATGGCCAATCAAACGGCCATAAAATTACATACGCAACCTGCGGAGCAGTTGATATGCGACAAGTATGCCCATGTATATAACTACGAAGGCGGGGGCATAAGTTTTAACAGTGGGGTCTCATGCAGGCTCGTGGATGGACATAGGGGCATGATGACGGCCGAGCAGGTAAGGGCCGCCATCAACCCGCCCGACTTTTACCACAGTCCCCTGACCAGCTTGGTATGTTTGGAGAACACCACCAATAAAGGGGGCGGTGCCTGTTGGGATTTTGATGAGATCCTCGCCATCCGGGAAGTCTGCAACCTGCATGGCCTTGCCTTTCATTTGGACGGGGCCAGAATATGGAACGCCCTAGTGGAAAAAAAAGAAACGCCAGTGCAGTATGGTCAAGTTTTCCACACGATCAGCGTATGCCTTAGCAAAGGACTGGGATGTCCAGTGGGATCCGTGCTATTGGGCAGCAAGGAACTGATGCAGAAGGCACTTCGGGTCAGAAAGGTATTGGGAGGTGGGATGAGGCAGGCGGGATTTCTGGCGGCTGCGGGCATCTATGCCGTGGACCACCAATGGCACCGAATGACCAAAGATCATAGAAAAGCCAAGGAAATTGGCAAGGTACTGGAAGGATTGGCCTTTATAAAAAAAGTGGAGCCCATTGAGACAAATATCATTATTTTCGAAATTGATGAATCCTACCTTCCTTCCGAAACCTTTGTGGCCAAACTAAAGGAGAGAGGGGTGTTGCTTATCGGAATGGGGCAAGGAAAACTGCGGATCGTGACGCATTTGGATTATACCGATGAAATGCACGGGATGTTTTTGGAGCTGCTGCCGACATTATGAGGTTGGCCCGGAAGATGGATGGGAAATGCTTTTCTTAAGGTTTTTGATACCGTTTTCCATGCCTGCCTCCGAGGAATAGGATAGGCTTTTACCGACAACCCTTCCTTCGCCGTCCTTTAGATGGAAAAGAAATTTACCGTTATGATCGGTCTTTCGTTCTATGGTGTTGGGATCGGACAGTAGGGGATATAAACGTGCCAATGTCATTTCCAGGGTTTCCTTGGTCGAAAACGGTACGCTTTCCAACAGCAGGTGCCCCGTGGACGTCCTAAGGTCAAATTTATACAGGTTTTCCCCTTCCTTTTTAATCGATATCATCTGATCGGGCCTTTTCCTAAAGATACATAAAATTTATGGAAATAGCGGAAGCGTTGGAATGGGCGTACCCCACAGGCCTATTGATAACTATCCATTAGCTCCAAATGTTCCTGTACCCTTCCCTGACCTTTGTACCCGGCCAATTCCTTTAAAGGATTTCCTTTGGGATCTAGGATCGTTACCAATGGAAAAACGCCCCGTTCGTTGAATTTTGAGAGCAGTTCCTTATTATGCGCCAACTGGGTTTCCGTGATGACGCCTTTTTTTCGGGGCATATCCACATACAGTAATATAAACCCTTTGGAAGCTATACTAAAGGTCTCGGTATCGAATAGGTCCTTTTTTAGCAAGCGACAGGGTGGGCACCAATCGCTACCGGTAAAATACAGCAGTACGTTCTTTTTTTCCTTTTCTGCGGCCCTTAGGGCCTGTTCATAATCGGTAAGCCAAGGAATTTCGCTGGGCACCACTTCCTGGGCAAAGACGCCCACACAGAAGAAAAACATAAAAAGGACATTTTTCATATATTTTGATCGAATGGCATTAAGTAGGTCTTTATTTCCCAAATCAAAGTGGGGCGGTTTCTTTTGCTACATTGATGGCTTGCCGTAAGGTTGCCGATGACAGGTATCGGTGCCATTCCCGTCATCTGGCCCTAAAATAGTAATTTTTTTGATTTTCCCAATTCTTTCTGATTTTTCAAGCCTTTGAGGACTTTTGGTCCTTGGCATGAACGAGCGGATTATTTAAGAAAGGATTCCATACCAGGGATATTGGGCATCCCTTCCTTTGCCACTGCCGCCAGTTCGGCCTCGTTTACCGCCGTTGCCTTGGCTATGGCCTTATTGATGGTAAGGATAAGGTAATCCTCCAATTGTTCCCTATCCTCCAGTAAACGCTGGTCAATTTCCAGGGATTTGATATTTCTGTTGGCGGTGATGGTCACTTTAAGAAGTCCGTCCTGGGAGCTTTCCTCAAGGCTCACCGTGTTCAATCGTTGTTTTGTGGCTTCCACTTTTTCTTGGGTCTCCTTTAGTTTGCCCATCATTCCCATTAAATCTCCAAACATGGTTTTCCGATTTTATCGTTATGGACCAAAATTACTAAATTGTTCCGAACAAACGCTTTTTTGGGATACTGTTGGTAAAAGGGGGCGTATTTTTGAGCTCATCTTGATTTTTTTGATTGAAGTGAAAATTAGCTATTCTGAGCCTGACCGAAGGCTTTTTTGAGTTGCGTAGCAGTGTTACGGAAGGAAAAAAAGGCAAAAAGCAGGCTCAAAAGAGCAATTTTTTTAACCAATTTGGAAAAAGTCAAGATGAGTTCTTTGTATTAAGTGTTAGCTTTGCGCCTCTTATTGCAAAATATTGGTAAACAACATGGCAAAAATAAAGGCCCCTGTAGCAAAAAGGATTCCCGTGCAGCTCGAAAAGCACGGCGATGTGCGAACAGATCATTATTATTGGCTGAACGATAGGGATGACCCCGAGGTCATTGCATATCTTGAAGAGGAGAACGCCTACTATTCGGCCCGCACGGCCCATACGGAACAACTTCAGGAATCGCTTTTTAGGGAAATGAAGGCAAGGATCAAAGAGGACGATTCCTCGGTGCCCTACAAGCAGAACGGTTATTGGTATATTACCCGTTACGAAAGGGACCAGGGATACCCCATTTATTCGCGACGCAAGGAGCGGGAAGATGCCCCGGAAGAAATCATGTTCAACTGCAATGAGATGGCCTTGGGGCTGGATTATTTCAGTTTGGGGGGATTGGCCATCAGTACGGACAACCAACTTGCCGCATACGGCGTGGACACCGTTTCAAGGAGACAGTACACGTTGCGGATAAAGAACATAACCACCGGTGAAATATATGGGGAAACTATCGAGAACACCACCGGAGGCGCCGTTTGGGCAAATGATGACAAAACTTTGTTCTATACAAAAAAAAACCCGGTGACCCTGCGCTCCGATAAGATATACCGCCATATTTTGGGAACCCCGACCGAAGAGGACGTGGTGGTGTTCCATGAAATGGACGAAAGCTTCAATACGTTTGTCTATAAATCAAAATCCAAAAAATACATAATTATAGGTTCTTCCAGTACGCTTACCTCCGAATACCGTTTCATTCATGCCGATGATCCCCGGAGCGACTTTCAAGTCTTTTCGGATCGGGAAAGGGGGCTTGAATATTCCATAGCCCATTATGGCACCGATTTTTATATTCTGACCAATAAGGACGGTGCCACCAATTTTAAGCTTATGAAAGTGGACGAGCGGGATACCCGTTCGGAAAATTGGGTGGAATTTATACCCCATAGGGAAGAAGTGCTATTGGAGGACATCGATATCTTTAAGGGATACTACGTACTTTCGGAGCGTGAAAACGGACTCAACAAGATCAGGATAAACAGCTGGGACGGACAGGTGGGGTATTATCTCCCGTTCGATAATGAAACCTACACCGCCTATGTAAGTACCAATCCCGATTTTGATACGGATATACTTAGGTACGGGTACAATTCGCTTACCACCCCCAGCTCCATTATCGATTTTAATATGGCCACAGGGGAAAAGGTGGTCAAAAAAGAACAAGAAGTACTGGGTGGCAAGTTCCAGAAGGAAAACTACAGGTCCGAACGTGTATGGGCCACTGCCAGGGACGGGGCCGGCATTCCCATATCCATGGTCTACCACAAGGATACCAAACTGGATGGGAACAGTCCACTGCTGCTGTACGGATATGCTTCCTATGGATACACCTTGGACCCTTATTTTTCCACGGTCCGCCTCAGCCTCTTGGACAGGGGCTTTATTTATGCCATTGTGCATGCCAGGGGAGGGGAATATTTGGGAAGAAACTGGTACGAGCAGGGCAAGCTTTTGAACAAGATAAATACCTTTACCGATTTTGTGGACAGTTCGTTGTTTCTGACGGCAAACAAGTACACAAGTAAAGAGCACCTATATGCGGCAGGTGGTTCGGCCGGAGGGCTGTTAATGGGCGCCATCATGAACATGGCACCGGGACTGTACAAGGGAATCGTTGCCTCGGTGCCCTTCGTGGACGTTCTTACCACCATGCTGGACGAATCCATTCCTTTGACCACAGGGGAATACGATGAGTGGGGAAATCCGAACGATGAGACCTTTTACCGGTATATCAAATCCTATTCCCCCTATGACAATGTGGTGGAACAGGAATATCCCCATTTATACGTGGTTACGGGTATACATGACTCCCAAGTACAGTATTGGGAGCCCGCAAAGTGGGTGGCAAAGCTACGTTATATGAAAACGGACGATAATATTTTACTGCTGGATACGAATATGGAAGCGGGGCATGGCGGGGCTTCGGGAAGGTTTGAATCGCTTAGGGAAGTGGCCAAGGAATATGCCTTTTTATTAGATTTGGAAGGTAAAACCCTATAATTTAAAAAAAAAATTTAATTTTGTCTTTGGAACTTTATGAAACCTTACCTCAAATAGGTTAATAATTTTACACTTAGACCACCTTTATGGAACATAAGATCAACGCTTATAACAATATCCTGGAACTCATTGGTAACACTCCCCTTGTAAAGCTGAACAGAATAGCCTCCGATCTTACTGGAAATTTTTACGCCAAGGTAGAGTCCTTTAATCCAGGACATTCTTCAAAGGACAGGATTGCGGCCTATATCATTGAGGAAGCCGAGAAAAAAGGTATTTTGGAAAAGGGCAGTACCATTATCGAGACCACTTCGGGAAATACCGGTTTCAGTATAGCAATGGTCAGTATCATTAAGGGATATGAATGTATTCTTGCCGTAAGTTCCAAATCATCCAAGGATAAAATAGATATGCTCCGTTCCATGGGGGCAAAGGTATATGTCTGTCCAGCGCATGTAAGCGCAGACGATCCAAGATCCTATTACCAAGTTGCCAAAAGGATCCATGAGGAGGTAAAAGGTTCTGTTTATATCAACCAATATTTCAACAATCTGAACATAGAGGCGCACTACCGAAGCACAGGTCCCGAAATTTGGGAGCAGACCAACGGACACATTACCCATTTGGTGGCCTGCAGCGGTACAGGGGGTACCATTTCAGGAACTTCACGCTATTTGAAGGAAAAGAACCCGGCCATAAAGGTCATTGGCGTGGACGCCTTTGGATCGGTCCTTAAAAAATACCACGAGACCAGGGAGTTCGATGCGGAAGAGATCTATCCATACCGTATAGAGGGCCTTGGCAAGAACCTGATTCCGTCCGCAACCGATTTTGACAGTATCGATAAATTTGTAAAGGTTACCGATGAGGAAAGTGCCCATACCGCTAGGGAGATATCCAAAACCGAAGGAATGTTCGTAGGATATACCAGTGGTGCGGTGATGCAGGCCGTAAAACAATTGGATGTCGAAGGGGAGTTTACCAAGGATAGCAATGTAGTGGTGATCTTCCCAGATCATGGCTCCCGATATATGAGCAAGATCTACAGCGACCAATGGATGGACGATCAGGGCTTCTTCGACAGTAAGAACGTTGGGGAACCCCAAAAAATACAATATATCAAGTAAGGCCCACCCTTGCAATAAAAGGATTATTGAAAGCAATGGCGCCAAAAGGGTCATTGCTTTTTTATTATAGCTGAAAATAATTTATGAATCCTTGTCAAAAATCTATACTTTTGCCATCTAAACCAGGCAGTCTAAATGAGAGACTTATTTGATAGAATTATTGAAAATAAGGGGCCACTTGGAAAGTGGGCTTCCCAAGCAGAGGGATATTTTGTTTTTCCAAAGTTGGAAGGACCCATATCCAATAGGATGAAATTTCAGGGTAAGGAAGTAATTACCTGGAGCATCAACGATTATTTGGGCCTGGCCAATTTACCGGAGGTAAAGAAAGTTGATGGCGATACCGCTGCGGAATACGGGGCGGCCTTCCCGATGGGGGCCAGAATGATGAGCGGACATACCGATTTCCATGAACAATTGGAGCGGGAATTGGCCGACTTCGTAAAAAAAGAATCCGCTTACCTTTTGAATTTTGGATATCAGGGAATTCTTTCCACCATAGATGCCCTTGTCTCAAAAGACGACATCATCGTGTACGATGTTGATGCCCATGCCTGTATCATAGACGGCGTAAGGCTCCATATGGGCAAGCGTTTTACTTTTAAGCACAACGATATAGAGAGTTTGGAAAAGAACCTCGACAGGGCCACTAAAATGGCGGAACAGACCGGCGGAGGGATCTTGGTCATCTCCGAAGGTGTTTTTGGGATGCGCGGGGAACAGGGCAAGCTAAAAGAGATAGTGGACCTGAAGAAAAAATTCAAGTTCAGGTTATTGGTCGATGATGCCCACGGTTTTGGTACCCTTGGGGCTACCGGAGCCGGTGCCGGGGAAGAACAGGGGGTACAGCAGGACATCGATGTCTATTTTGCGACATTTGCCAAATCTATGGCAGGTATCGGGGCATTTTTGGCCGCCGATAAAGAAATCATAGATTATCTAAAATATAACCTTCGCTCACAAATGTTCGCCAAATCTTTGCCCATGATCTATGTCAAGGGCGCTTTAAAAAGATTGGATATGTTGCGCACCATGCCCGAACTGAAAGCAAAACTTTGGGAAAACGTGGATGCCCTTCAAAACGGGTTAAAGCAGCGCGGATTTGATATCGGTACCACCTCCAGTTGTGTGACGCCCGTTTACCTGAACGGCAGTATCCCAGAGGCAATGGCCTTGGTCAAAGATCTTCGGGAAAATTATGGTATTTTTTGTTCCATTGTGGTATACCCGGTCATTCCAAAAGGCTTGATTCTCTTAAGGATGATACCAACGGCAACGCATACCATGGATGATATCAACGAAACCTTGGAGGCTTTTTCGGCAATTAGGGAGCGATTGGAAAATGGCACCTATAAGAGATTGTCGGCAGCTGTTGCTGCGGCAATGGGCGAATAGGTACCTGTTTCTTCAAATAAATTCCTCGTTGAAATCGGCCCAACGTGAAAACATATAAGAGGCAGAAGTGTTAAAATATAAAAAAGGGACATTTTCAAAAAAATGTCCCTTTTTGATGAATTGCTCCCAGATAATTACATTTCTGGAAAAAACATTCCTACAACAAACTTTTTTTGTAGGTCCTACG